>JGI24729J20445_1000194_pt1 | contig 43734 bp, 77 predicted proteins | sample EPASupsiteSAE323_FD_20445 | JGI IMG/M metagenome (IMG submission 20445) | reverse complement strand
GTCCAGCACCGGTACGGAGACGTGTCCATTATGGGGGATAGCATCCCGCAATCTCTTTCGGTATGTCGGGCTAATATCATGGATGTCGTTTAGCACAATCATTCCAGCCGGTACCTCTCCTGCATGGAAAGCTCTATGCGTAATCTTCCCATCGGCCTTAATGACCTTTACGTATTCGACGTTCCTTCCGCAAACCGGGCATATGTTTTTCTTAGTGTACATATTTCATCATTCCTGCTGTAGTATCTTATACATCAGCAATACTATATACGGCAGGCAAGTATTTAAAGGTTTTGCCATATGACCTAGCATTATTTGATAATATGTACGAAATCGATAACCATAAAAAATAGATTGATTTTCTATTAGATGGACTGACGGAAATGCGCGACTAAAAAATATGAATTCGCGACGTGCTAGAAATCAAAAAGAGATTTACCACACTTCTTTTTAGGTTGCTTTACCTTTTCTATCTTTACTTCGCGAAGTCCTAGTAATTTTCTTTCCTTATTATCGCATCCTAATGATGTAGCTATTTGATTCCAATCAATATAATCAAATACTTTCTTATTATGATTAAATTCTTGATCAGACCATTTGTAGTACTTCATTACGAGAGTTTTTTTCAATTCAAATGATTTATCTCTCGCTTCTTTTGATGACTTAGGATACTTTACATATACATTAGTATCTTTCATTCCTGATGCCAGCATATGCAGCGTAATCTGAGGATCCAAGAAAAATATATATTTATTTACTTCTTGACACCATGATAAATCTCGTATACTCGCGCTAGCCCATCGCAACAAAGGGTAGAGCATTTTGGTATCTACTTGAGATAATCTCTTTGCCTTGAGGTTATTAAAGCTATTATACATGAATATAATCCTATTTCATTAGTTTGATCATTAAATTCTCTATAAGGATTTCTTTCCATGCTACTTGGCCCAACCATTTATATGATTCGGCAATAGATGTTACCGCGCGCTGTTTATATTCAGAAGATTCTGAACTATCATATATTGTTTGATCGAGATCTTTCAATAATTGTTCATAGTCTGGATGACTGTCGAGAATAATCTGCCTAATGGAATTAAAGTCTTTCTTTTTTATTAATTCAAATATTTTTGTTGATAATTTTATTTCACTTAATATTCGTGATGATGTTATACCATCCTTATTTTGTTCTATTTTGTTTATAGCAGACCGTATATCATTCCCTGTTTGATCGACTATTTTTTTTAGTGCATCCAATTCATAAGGTATTTTTTCATTTTCGCATATAAATTTCAGACGATCGACTATTTGTTCTTTCGGTATATTATCAAATTTAATTAATATACATCTAGATTTTAATGGATCTATAATACGATTTATGTAGTTACATGTTAATATAAATCTAGTATTTCGCGAATATGTTTCCATGGTGTTGCGAAGAGCGGTTTGGGCGTCTGGAGTTAAATGATCGGCTTCGTCTAGAAATACTATTTTTATATTACTATCCATGCTTTTAGTCGATGCAAAGTCTCTTACTTTATCTCGCACGACATCAATACCGCGTTCTGAGCTTGCATTCAATACTATATAATCGCATTTTAATGTATTTATAATAATTCTTGCCAGCGTAGTTTTTCCTATACCAGGGCTTCCATAGAGTAATAAGTGAGGTAAAGAGTCATCGATGTTAAAGGTATTATTAAATCCTATTAAATCTTCTATCTTTTGAGGCCGATATTTTTCAACAAGTAATGGCATTAAAATCCTCCTAAAAAAGTGAAGTTAAGGTTTAGCTAGTCTGTACTTCATCGACTGGAGATACAGGAGATACCATCCATTTGATGACACTATCTGTATCTTTACTGACTATCAGCATCGGATAGTCGTTATTAAAAGAAATATTAACTCGTCCTGTTATAACGGATATAAATTCTAAGAAAGTGCATCCATATTTCCCGATAACGTCCTTATAGTCGGCTGATGTTTTTATAGTTATCTTATTAAAATTATCCTCGCCTGTTCGGACATATAGTATCCTATCTTTTACTTCTGCAATGACTCCTATTTTGCTGGTACCTAATATTTGAGTCGACTTCTTAACATTTGTCCAAATAGCGCTATCTACTTCGAATCCTCCGTCATGTGCTAAGGTAGGCAATTCTTCGAGGTTACATTCCAAGAATTGTTCATCTGGAATAATCAAATCTGCATCTATTCCACTAGATGATATATGGAAAATATTTTCTCCTTGCCGGGACAATTCTATAGTACCATTCATAGTGCCTAATATGCTAATTAAGGTAGACATATTTTTAATTGGTACATTCATTTCATGATATTCGGTGAAGTTACTAATTTTCAGGAGACCCGTAGTCGCACCGGTCATCGTTATGTCTTTTAGTGTAACTACAAGACCTTCAGGACCGAACTTTAAAATTCCATCTGTTATACTACCATTTATACTTACTTTCTTTATAAAGTCTAATAGTGTCTTTGCGTTGATTTTCGTCACTTATAATACCTCGCTAAAAAATAGAATTCGTATAATTCTATGCTAGTTAATCTAGTTAAAATAATAGTATATAAAGATTTTGGTTGTTCTTTCTATTTTCCTAAGTTTCGGATATGTAATCTATCTGAAAAATTTGTTCCCAATCGAAGAGATGTTTTCCATGTATTTGGACCGCTAATACTAAGTTCATGAGGTGTTGCTCCGCCTGGCATTACAAAGATCTTGCCGACATCAAGATTAAATTCCTGAATTAAAGATCTTAGTGTTCCTTCGCTATACATCCAGGGAGCTGCGCCTACTACAAACTTAAATACGCAATTATCAATAGATTTCCAGTTATTAAAAAATTCTCGTCTCTGTTGTAAGGATTTAAAGCAGTCTTGTTTAGGACTAACCATTATAAATCGGAAATACTTTGCAAATTCGGAATCTAAAGGAATAATGCCATTAGTTTCTAAGTCTACTTTTTTATCAGTTAAGTTGTCTAATAATTCTTTTAATTCCTCTTTTTGAAGTAATGGTTCTCCTCCGGTGATAACGAGTTGGGTGTTTGCAGGATGTCTTCCTAAATGTTCCCGAATCCGTTGTAGTAAGTCCGGTATAGTTATTTCTTCGATTTTTATCGCAGGGGTATCGCATCCTTTACATGAAAGTTGACATCCGGCTAGTCGAACGAATAAAACCGGCCTTCCTTGAATTGGCCCTTCGCCCTGAAGGCTATAAAACAAATCATATATCTTCATATTCAATTCAATAGACGCTTATTGTATTTAAAGATTTTGGTTCATTTTCGATTACTTTTTGTAACTGCTACCAAAAAGACTATATACGATACGGTGGTAGTAAGTTTGTATGATAATCACTGCTTGGGAAATACTGATATTCATATTAGGTATAGTAACAGGAACCAGCCTATCATTGATTGTATTCATGTTAGGAGTTGAATCCGGATTAAAATCATATAGGACCTGATTAATATGATAACCGAAATAATATTCGTCACGTTGTCGTTGACCACGACAATCAATGGAACTGGCAACGGTAGTTATTACCTAATGAATAACGATACGAACGTTACAGAAAACGTAACAGGAGTATTATCCTTGGAAACCAACCATATCATAGAAGGGATACCAGATGCTCCACCAGCATTGCAACCTAGATTCCCGATGCCTGTTCCAAGCATGTAAACCAAAAAGTATTTAACGTTAGAAAGTAACTACAAAGTAGAGGTGAACTTATGTTATTAATCGAGAAAGAAAAAGTTGCCACAGAAAAGAAAGTAATTAAGTCGAAAAAATCTACTTGCAAGTATTTCTCAGAAATGTCTATTAAGAGGTTCTCAGAAATCAGCATAACACCAAGATATACAGTAGATGTAAGAAAAGCAAATTCAGAGTTACAAAAAAATCATGTTTATGTATCCAACGAATCCTGTAAGTCGTTAAAAGTTAATGTAACAGGAAGTATAGACGTTAAAATTAACATGAAGACTCCTAGTGTTTACGAGGAACTTATTGAACATCTCGAATTAGAAAAGTTCTTGATAGACGGGAAAGAAATCGACTTGCCATTATATGATATGGGAGAAATAATTGAATCTCTGGATGGCTATAAAGCCATACGGATCGTGTTAAATAACCTTCATACTCTAGGTTATTACCTACCAGAAAAGAATACGTTTGTGTTCGGCAATATCGTTTGGCATGACCATTACTTGTCCATAGTGCTTAGAAATGTATGGCCACAAATCCTAGAGAAATTAAATCTAGGATAACTTCTTTTTTATTCCCAGGAAAATTCTGAGTATTTGTCCAGGAAATCTTCGTAACCTTTTTCTAGTTCCTCCATGGTAAAGTACTTTACGACAGCTTTCTGTTCTGGATTGCGGTCTAAAATACCGTCTAGGTAAATAAAGCAAACTTTTGGTTTTCTATTCAACATATGCCAATATGCAGCAGCTTGCATAATATGATTTGGATAATCTTTTCCAGTTTTTAAATCAATCAAGCAAAGTTCGTTATTTATTTTAGCTAACATATCCAACCGACCCGCATATCTTGGATCATTACAAAATAATGCCGTTTCTATAGCAATTGGCCTGATATCTAAATTTAAATCGTTCCACATTTTTAAGCACCGAGAAATACGTCCTCGAACTTCAGATCTTGATACATTCCAAATAGGTTCATATGGTAAAGGCAATATTTCTTTAGAATATCTTTTTAGAATATGATAATGAACTAACGTTCCAATTACCATTGATGGACTCGTTCCATAATTCTTTTTAGCGGATTTTTGCTTTTGTTGACTAATTATAGTAGTTACAGAAGGATACGGAATATCAAGATCATTTTTATAATAAAAACGACTACCTTTATTTTCTTTAGTATAATATTTCGAATTGTCTTTTATTATCATAAAAATCAGTCCTGAATCACATTTTTACTTATTAAATATTCGTTTAACGGTATTCCGATACTAGTTATGGGTTCATTACTATATAAAAATTTTATTATATCATCATATTGTAAAACAATTAATTTTTTATCAGGATATTTATTATTAAACATAATCATCTTTTGTTTAGAATCATCTGTTAAATATCCTTTTACTTCAACGTATAAATCATACTCCGGTAAATAAAAATCTGGATGCCAGATAATATCATTCTGCAGTTCTATTCGTTTTTCATATTCCCATGCAACTGTTTGTTTTTCTAATTCAGTTGCAAACAATATTTCATATGACGATCTTAACCATATAATAACATTATTTGATTTAGTAAAATATGCTCCGTTACCATGTCCGGATCCAGGATATGCAGGTTTCCCATAACGAGGATGATCTTTTCCTGATATTCTGGGTATCTTTGATAGATGCTGTTTTGTTTCTTCTGTATGATGCTTACCATAAAACGGGTTTTTATCACCAACTAATTTACCCGTCAATGCTTTTGATATTCTTTCTCCTCGTAATCTTAGAACATCTTCTGAAATATTATATTTTTTACCTAAATGAGACTCAGAGCAATTACGAGCTTTAATGCCAAATTCTTTCATCCAATGGCATATAGTATTTTTTTCAATATTAAATTCGCGTTCTATTTGTTCATAAGACTTTCTATGAAAAATATATTGTTCTTCTAACCATTCTTTGTTCCTAAATTTTATTATGTCAATATTATGACAAAGATCAATAGCTTCTAATAACGTTCTTTTTGGTATACTAAATTTAGCTAACCACTTAGATATTGTGACATTAGTACATCCAACTTCTTTAGCTATTTGATTACAAGATCGTTTGAGTATAATATATTGATTAAATAACCATTCTTTATTATTATATTTATTAGAATATTTCTTTACCATAATAATACACTTTCACAATTACTTATTATAAATATATCTCTGAACTGCTATCGTAGCCCACATCAAAGTCGTAGTTGATCCCATTGTTACTGATAACCAGAAGTCGTTGGAAATATAAACTAGCGTTACCACTATCATGAATAGAGTTGTTAAAATAGAAGTCTGATATGGTATTTCACTGCATTTATTCCTATAGTTATATAGAACTTGTGGAAATAGTGATATGGCAAAGACGGCAGAACAAACCATTAAGATCTGATCTGAATAAGGTTGTATAAATTCTAACATGGCTATAACTCATCAATTTCCAAATATTCTTTCAATATTAATCCAGCATATTCTAAAGTTATTTTATTTTTTATCAATAAATCAATATCTTTCTTTTGTAACACTCTTAATTTAATAAAAGGATATTTATTATAGAACTTAATCATTTTACGTTTTGCATCATCCGTTAACCATCCCTTTATTTCGATATAAAGATCATACTCGGGCAAATAAAAATCAGGATGCCATATATCATTGTCTAATTCAAACAATTTTTCATATTCCCATACACATTTAATCTTATCAAGATAATCAGCAAATACAGTTTCATAAGATGAACGTAACCATACAGTAGATCCATCTAATTTAGTATGATAAGAACCTTTACCAAATCCCGTACCGGGTCTAGCAGGTTTACCGTACATATAATGATCTTTACCAGATATTCTTGGCCAGAGAGCCATTTTCCTACGAGTTTCTTCAGATGGATTAGAAAGTTTCTTGGATAATATTTGTTTGGTTTCTTCAGTATGATGCTTTCCGAAAAACGGATTCTTTTCACCTGTTCTACCATACATCGGATTATTAGAACCAGTATACTTTCCTTTTCTGGAAATCGACATATGCTCTCGTGCTTCTGCATCCAACGTCCAATGCTTTCCAAAATTTGGATGGTTTTCTCCTACAAATTTTTTACGGGAAAGAGATATCTTCCTACGAGTTTCTTCAGATGGATTAGAATTTGCTTCCGATATCTTACGTTTCGTTTCTTCGGATCTTAGTTTGCCATATATGGGATTATTTTCACCAGAAACATCTGCGTGATTTTCAGACATCTTTTTCCTAGTATATGAAGTTTTGCACTGTTCTGATGATGGTCGTATGCTAAAACCAAATAATTTTATATATTTACCTACTATATAATTGGTAGTATTTAATTCTTTTGCAATAGACGAAATTGATCGAAATATCATATTATATTGTTCGTTTATCCAATCATAATCAGTAAGAAGTAATTTCGCTTCTTCGGTTAATATAGAATCTTTCTTTTTTAAGCGTACCAAGAATTCCAGACTCCTCTTATATTCATACACTCATATAAAATGAATAATATTGAATAAGGTATATTTTTTGCTTTTAAAAAGCCTATTAACATATAGCCATTTGAACCGATCCATAGAAAAAATCCAAGACCTCTCCAAGAAGCACTGATATCAGAAGAAAATGTTGCACCTAATACAGCAACTAACATAGTTAAATATTCTAATGGATGTATTTTGATGTCATTATAGATATCAGTAATGCTATTATTCAATTACTCACTTCCGTCTCGAAGTCAAACAAATCCATCTGCTCGTGTTCATCTTCCTGGACTTTTAGAAAACATATCAGTCCGTAACCGCGTTCCTGACTGTCTGGATCCTTGAGGTTACGTCCGCATCGCTTACATTTATAAAAAGTAGGCATGCTATCCTTCCTAACGTATTAAATGTTCCTCTGGTATATATCGTCAAACGACAACAGGAAACTCTCTAACTCCCTAGCATTAGATATACGAAGTGGTACGTCCAGATGTTTGTTATACTCCCTGGTTATTAATACTACCTGGGAATAATCTCGGAATTTTGGGTAATCCTCGACAATGACATCATGAGACTTCAATATCCGCATCTTTTCTTCAGGACCACTAGTATAAATTACCTGGTACGGTATCTTGATGTGGTTATTTAGCCACTGGCTGGTATATGGAGCCCAAAGTGGCAACTGGTTAGAAAGGATTACGATTCTGTCAAGCAGTTCATTTACGACTCCTAGATATTCTGTTTCTGGGCACTCCAAGCAGATTTCCGGATGTTCATTAACTATCTGGATAACTGTCTTGCCGTCTTGGTTCGTTGCATCCCAACGGTCTGGCTCTCCCCCTAAGACATAAGAACCGAACTCACGAAGCACTCCGTCTAAATCGAAGTATAGGGCCATTAACTTTCCTCGTTGCCTATATTTAAATAAAATAAGTAAAATCCTATCAACCCAAATAGAAACGTATAGTTATATCTAAATTCGGAAATAGACTTAACTATCATTATAAAGCACATTATCATGACGAATATATCTAGTATTTTCATTATTATTTCACTTCCTGTAACCAAGGCATTAAATTTTTAGCGGCTTTTTCCAGATCTTCTTCCGGAATCTCTTCCCGGGAAGAGTACATTCCTCCGCATTCAGTGCAGCGTGAGTGGCCAACTACTTTATTATAGTGCCAGAGTGTTTTTCTCATGCAGCTCAAGCAAAATCTTTCTGTATCCGGTGGTGGCATGTAACATTATTCCTCCTCTAGTTATAGTATTTAAGTAGTTTATTTAAGTTATTACTTATAAAATTCCTGATGCTCTTTCAAGGCGTTTTCTATTTAGATCCTCTAATGGCATACAAATATTTTCTGATATCGCTAATGAATATAAAGATTTAGCTACTCTAATTGCATCACTTTCTAATACATATACACTAGAATATATGCCACCCACTCCCATTACACTGCGTGGTTTCAACGTAGAAGATTTGAATAATTTGCGTATTGTATCATTTGTTGATCTATCAAATCCACGTTCGGATGTATGCAATAAGTCCAATTCTACATATGCATATTTTCTTCGTAGTGTTATTGCGACAAACGGTATTCCGTTATCTGCACACCATCCCCAATATCGATTCGAAATTTTATAGGACTGATTTTCACGGATAACAAATTTGGCTTCTATAGATTCCTCAAGAGTGGTATGAGGAACTAACCTATCAGATATTTTTGCGATCATTATTATTCCTCCTTTACTTATTGTACTCGAAACCTATCCCAATTTCTATATTCTCGCCAGTTTCCTGAGAAATTTCATTGGTATGTTTTATGGCAGCTAATACAAAATCAATATAATCTGGATTATCTACGGATATGTAATAAATTCCCCCAAAATCCCAACCATCTGGACTTGCCCAGACTCCTATTATAATTTCATCATCTTTGTATATTAATTCAGGAAATTCTTCAGAATCTCGAAGATGATTTCCAGATTTAAATTCTAGGATGCCACGGTCAAGTAGTAATACCGTAGGGAATCCAGAATCCTGTAACTTTCTTTGCAAATTGGCCATAAACTGTCTTGCTTGAATTATAATTTCTTTAGACTTCATAAGTTAGTTAACGGTTTTGTAGTATTTAAAACTTTTGGTTAGTAATCATTGCTAATTATTCCGCCGTATTGCTCAGCAAATCTCCAATCCAATTGTATATTAACAGGCTTATTGTCAATTACCGAATAGGACAATATAAGACCGCATACATCAGCTCCGCCGTAACTTGCCAAAATAACTTCATCAGGAGCTTGAAAGCAACCAACTCCGATCAGTACCTTTCCCATGAAGGAGGGCACATAACAACACGAGTGACAATGGCCATACAAAAATATGGTGCCTATCTGTTCTTCGGACATCAATTGGAGTGTTCGTGTCTTAATACGCTTATTACGATTTTGACCTGGTGCGGCACACGAACCTCCGCCGTGATTTACATTGATCAAGATGTTGCCAGGACCAACTATTGGAGTTCCCTTACGGATATATGTCAAATCAGGTCTTCTTATTACCATTTCGTTACAGAAATCGTAATGCCAGTCAAATTTGGCTAAGGAAGCCTCGTGGTTACCCTTAGTAATGATATTCGTTGCAAAACCGCTAGGATAATATCGTTGGAAATATTGTTCAAATTCGCTGGTGGTATTAAGGAATCTTACTTCATTATGGTACTTTTGATTCATTAATCCGTCAATTGCATCGCCACAATGAATTAAGAAGTTAATTCCGCGTTCTTTACAATCCTCGATAAAATTATCAAAGACGGTTTTCTGCTGGTATATGGAACCCCAGTGCGTATCAGAGACAACTGCAATTTCATAGCGTTGCAATTCTTCATTACTATAGTCAGTTCTTGATGATCGGGGTGAAGGTAGGCCAACTTCGTACCACTTGCATTTCCAGCGGTCTCTTGAAACTCTTACACACCTAGCAGAATCATTGAAGTTACCGCAACGAGCATACACCCGTAACATGTCGTATTCGGAAAATTCATCAAACGGCTTTTCTGGGATAGTTATTACCAGAAGATCAGCTCCTTGCTATTGATTTAATCAGTGCACAATTCATTAGATCCACACTTTGGACAAACTTTATTAGGATCCTTGCAATATTGATCATAAGTTGTCCATTTCATTTCTCGAATTCTACGACCGAAATATTCATACCAACGCGCAATATTTTCCTGCATTGTCATGTCCGGACGAATTGGTATACCATTGATAAATTCGCAACAATGAATTGTTTCGTTTAATTTGCTCGTTTGCAATCCAAATAGCGTTTCATCATATTCTCTAGATAAAAATTTCGACGGGTTATAAGACTTATCATAAAAATCGTCTTGTTCCCATCCACACTTATGACAATGTACGAACATGATTATTAATCTCCTTTTTATTAGAAACTAATATGGTTTCAATACTATTCGTTCCCATGATAACGTTAACTAGGGATTTGACATTATAACCTTGATCTCGGAGTCGTTCTGCAGCACCATCCTTTTCGATTATAGTATATGATCCGATTACATTAATATGGTTACTTTCTAAGGTATCGACAATAACAGAAATTGTTCCACCTGTACTAACAACGTCATCTATGATAATAACATTACGTCCTGGCTTAATACTATTGATGTACATAGTTGACTCCGAATAGCCAGTTTGTTGATGGACTTCTAGTTCTCCGGGTAATCCATATTTTCGTTTTCTAGCAACCACGTAAGGTCTATCCATTAGTGTACTAACCACTGTTGCGATGGGTAAGGCCATTGCTTCTGGTGCAATAATGAAATCAAGATTTGAATGGGTTACATCGCGTTCTATTAGTTCTTGTAGTCTACGAGCTGTTTTAAAAAGAATTTCTGGATCAATTGGCAACGCGCCGTCTGTTAGTGCATGAACAAAGTAGTTATATCCATTTTTATTTATAATAGGAGATTCTTTTATAGAATCTATTAAAAATTGAAGATTCATATCTAAGTCCTCATAATTCTGTCCGGAACAAAATCAATAAACTTATTAACCACATTTTCCAAAATCTCGACATCGGCAATACAATGTGTCACAATGTAGTCTAATGCGTCATTATCCCTATTTAATACCACATTATTCCATTCGATTAGACCCAGTTTTGTTTTGTCTGGTGAAGCATCTGGATTAGACACTTGCAGAATTTGATTTATGCGTTCTAACCGTCTTGTGGATGGATTAGTTACTCGTTTTACCGTGAAATATAAATCTAATGACTTGATCTTTTTAAGTGGCTGAATTCCGTGATACAACGCACGGGTTCTTATAAATGGTATGTCAAAACGATTTCCAAAATATGTCACTACACCATCATAGGTAGTTAATTCTTCGTTTAATTTTATCAAAATTTCTTTTTCTGCTTCCACTAAACTGTTATTAGATAAATTAATTCTAAATATCTTTGGATCTTCTCTGGAACCGTAAGTTCGGATAACAGCACAAAGCATAATCCCAAAATCAGATTTTAGAGACGTCGTTTCTATGTCCAGTACAGCCACTTTCGATGAATCTGGGTTTAGAAACAGATTAGAACTCATTGATTTCGTGACTTTCTTAGTTCGGGCAAGTAATTTCGGTACATTAATTACATCTGGTAAAATAGAATCATTTGTTTTAATATTTTCCAATTCTTTTTTATTATTATAATACCTTATGTATGTTGGATGAGTTGTATTTGTAAATAAAGCACACTTTCGGAATGATCCACATTGTTGATATAGATCGTCTAGTTCTTTGAATGTCCATTCGGATAACGGTTTTAATTCAGTCATTTCTATATTTACTCCTTGCTATTGTTTTCCAGTTTCCAGGCTATTGTAATTGGATGAAATTTCATTTCGAGCAAGTACTGTCCCGAATCATCTTCGTATATTTCGATAGTTGTCTTATTTCGTATCTTGGATTCTATGACTTTCGAAAGTTTGTTGATGTCTCGGTTAGGTAGCTCTTCCCAACTGGATACTATGTCTTCGAGGGTCCCTATGTCGATTTTATAGCCTTCGAAAATTTTTGAAAGTTGCTTAATTTGGTCGTCTAAAAATTCGGACATAATAATACTCCTAAAAATAGAATAATCAAAATATAGTGTTTTAGTATTTAAAGGTTTTGGTTACTCTCGTAATATCTCCTTTTTAATTATTTGGAACGGCGGAGCACAACCAGCATTGAATTTGCATGCAATTTCTAATGCTATCCTGACACGAGTTTCTGGTTCCATACTGAAATTTCGCGTGGCTTCTAAAGCACCTAACGCATAATCACTGCCGGAACCGATAGCAGTGAAATCCCTATATTCCACGATAGAATAATCACATTCTACTGTATAAAAATTATTATTGTACAATATTAGTAGGGCTGACTTATCCATACTGGATGTACTGTCCTCTTCGACAAAGGAAGTCTTAGCTTCCTCTAAACATTCCCGAATCGAGTTGACAAAATCGCTCTGCAAGTACTGGATGTCAGATTTCATACCGGGATGATACGGCACTTCAAACGAGGAATTAATAACATCGTGTATTCTACAGGAACCACAAAACCCAATAGAGACATTTTCGAGTTCGATTATCTTGTTCGGACAGGAATTAAAAATATAGTTCCCGGATAAAATTCTTGAATCGGACCCCAATACGATTTGATTGTCATCTTTTAATCCGATGATGCAAGTTATTTAGATACCTCCAATTATTTTGTTAAACTCTCAATACGTTCCCACATATCTTTGTGAAAATATAATGACCTGGTAGATTTATTACTATTAGCTTTGTTACGTCCACGAGTTTCGTCATGAACAATAATGAGGTCATTTCCGATTTTTCTGAGAAGAACACTTACCCGGCCACTATTATATCTAGTTGTATTATAAATCTCTGTAAATGATATGCCTGGGAATCTTTTGATTAAATTCAATATATCGTCCTCAGTTCGGACAAGTTTATTCCTTCTATAATATTCATAACTATGTTTCATAACCGGTAACTCCGTGGTAGAATTTTATTGTCATGATTTAAAGTTTTCTCTTCAAACCATCTACCAATATTTCCGCAAGTATTTTTATCATCTCGATAATATCTCAATGCATATGGCGATTTTATAAAATTAAACTTACCTGTCACTAGGTTAATAGGTGCTAGATTATTACTATGCCAACATTGATGTTGTCTATTAATTTCTCCATGATTAGGTGCACTTGGATCGAATTTGTAATACTTGCAATCACAACAATATCTCTTTATCATACCAAATCTCCTCACTGAAATGCAAATAGTCCTGTCTTCTTTGGTAATACTACTTTTTGTTTTTCAGTATTTAATACTTTTGGTACGCTTTCGAATCCGAAGAGACTGCTCTCCGTAAGTTTCCTTTTGCCAGTCGCTATATTTATGCCTATAGCCGAGAACACTCTTTCAAGGGGTGGCAACAATTGATGCTCTATATAGAAACTAGTATCAATACGACCGTCTGTCTCCTTAATATGCTCTAAGGTATCAACCATGAGACTAATGCCATCCTTAGATGCACCAGGTAAAGCCATATATCGAATACGATCACCTAGTCCGGGTAGATTCTCACCACGTTCTCTCATTTTCTTATAACAAGTTACATGAGGTTGGATATTCTTGTAGCCTTCTATATTGCCGATCTTACGGCTAAGAACAAGTTTTTCTGCTAGTTCTGGATTAACTCTAATATCCTGTAGGGTTTTAACGGATAATATAACCTCATTGGTATATTTCCAGGCTTCGTCTACTTTACCTTCGCATAGGATTAAATGAAGTACCTTATCCATGCTTTCGCCGACTAATGAAACCCAATCCCTCCTGCGTGTTTCGATGCCCCTGTACTTAATCTTGTCTTTCCAACCATCTTTTCCTTGTTCGAATATCCACATGGCATAGCGTTTTTTCTCAAAGATAATAGCACGTTTCGCAAAACACTCGAAATCGATTTCCATGGGCGGAGGCAATTTCGTTAGCATACTGTCATGGATGATTTTAGCGCACTTTTTACTCTCATCTGGGTCTGTTACTTTATTTAACCGGATAAACACAGAATCTGTATCCCCGCCAACTACATGACAATCTACTAGTTCTTCCGCCGTTTTTCTAGTCAACTGAATCGCCATACGACCTACAGAAGTCACTGAATTAGCAAGTCTTGGATCGTAAAGCCTACCCCGAATAGCCCCGGTGTAGCCGTAAAACGAATTTAACAAAATTTTCACACTGTATTGTTGATTATCGTAGAATTCTCTCTCATTTTTGTCACTACACGACTTCATTAGTTTTTTTAATTCTACTCTTTTGTTGTATAGGTTAGTCAGAATCCTTGGCATTATACCTTCGTACACGGAATGATCGGTATATCGTACTTCATTAGGAGCAGTTATTGTTTTGACATCTGTTTCTTCCTCATTTATGATAGACGACCAGCATATATTATAAGCTCGAATAGCTGATGGATAAAGACTTTTATAGTCCATGATAATTAGGTTTTCGTGTAGCCCGCGCTCCGAATCAAGCACTTTACCTCCTGTTACTTTCTCGACTTTTTTGTCTTTGTCGTTGAGAGGCCATAGTCTTCCTTCCTTATAGAATTCTCGAAGTAACATTGACTCTATACGGCGAGACTGACCACCATTGATTGTCTCATGAAGTAATAAGCCACAGTCTTTACTAATATTGATGTAACGGTCTATTAGTTTAAGTTCCTTTATGATGTCTTGGAGTAGGTCAGCATCTCGTCCCGCATAATCAAGAAAGGACCGTAACTTACTTTCGGATCCGTTTAACCATATTTCACGCATTTCACTGGCTTTAATGTCTAGTTTTGGTCTGTTAAGTAATGTTTTGGAAACATTTTCCAAGCTATATGAAGTCAACGAATAATTTAGTTTAATTGCATTTAATAAGTCTATGTAAGCCCGACCTACCATATTAACTTCTTTACTTGCACCAAACGCTCTTATCTGGAATGGAGTTCCATCTCGGCCTAAATCATTAGGAATACCTAATATTTCTAGTCTCTTCTCAATATACGGAAAATCGAATGTATCACCATTAAAAGCCATTACGATATCTGGATCATATTCTTTGAATATGTCCATAAAGGTTGATAACATCCAGAATTCATCAGGGAAATATTTGATGTTTTCGGTGTCTTGTCCTGGCTTAGCAACTAACACAAGGGTATTTCCAGTGTTGAAACTTATCGAAATTATGGTTATAGGATCTCTTTCCGGTATAGGCACTCCAAATTCGGGAGGCAGTACTTCAATATCCAAGCCAAGAAATCGTAACGGAGCATTTTCCAGGATATTATGTAAGGGCTTCACGTTATTGCTATCAGCTTCGAGCCACTTCATGCCCCATAAGTCATTATCAGTCAGGAACCGAGCTGTAGCATATAGCACGTCAGCTTCGAAAATATCAACTATAGCTGGATGCCTTCTTAAGGAGTCTCGGATCTTCGGGACATCACTAGGTCTATTGACATAGACTTGCAGGACTTCTGTTCGTTCCTTTTGAAAACCAATTGGTAGAAATTTATAGTCCTCGAATACATCAGTAACTTCAGGAAGTTCCGACAGCATTTGCTTGACTTCGCTAGAGTTTCTTGGTAAAATATAAAAGTATGGCCTGAATCCAAGGATGTCATGCTGAATAGAATTACCAGACTTATCGCGACCATATAAAGTAATCACCGGACCACGGCCACTATTCCTATATTTAGTGGATATTAATTGAAATTGCATGAGATTCTCCAATGGTAATTAATATATGGCAACTAGTGTATTATTTTCGTCTCTTCTAAAATGATTACTATTCTTGACAATTTTATAATATTCTTTTGGTGTTAGCTCACTGAATCTTGGTGCAGCCTTAATAGCTTTGTCCCTAGCAACAAACTCATCAATGAAAAGTAACCTCAAGGTATTTAAAATATCTGGCACCTCATCAATATTTTGGTCTCGTAATTCCTGGTACAATATGCATGGTTCTGTGCAGTTATCGCAGTTACAAGTTGTTAAGTCCGGACAATCTTGAATAAGCTCAATTATTATTGAATCGAAACGACTATTATTAATATGGAACAAATATATGCCTCCTAAAAAGTTAATAGGGTGTTAGTTTGGTTACTATGTTGTTACTATGTTGTGGCAGCTATAATTTCCTTGGTTCAATTGCTTCTATGGAATGAGTTTCCAAGACGTCAATTACTTCGAAGTCAGCTGGTTTGACTGACGTTCGTACTATATCATTTGCGTCTTCTTCACTGATTGCATCCACAAGAACGGTAGCAGTTGAAACAGTCGTGGCAACAACCACGACCTCATAAGTCTTTAATTTTTCTGACATGGTTTTTGATTTCCTCCATAAGATATAATAATACCGGCTTTTATGGCACCTATAGTAGATTTATTGGCTGATGTTTTTAGTAAATTTTCTAACGCTTGTTCTTTGTTTTCAGGCAAATTCTTAAAGAACATTTCGATTTTTGACCGGGAAACTCCCCTTCTTCCACATAGTTTCGTTATCTGGCTTTTTGTTATAGTTATGTTGATTCCTCCTGCGAATAATATAAAAATAATTAGATTTTCTCTATTCTATATGCGTTCTCATATAGACTAAGGAACGGCATTCGTATTCCAAAAGTCCATATTTTGTAAGTCTGTCCTACTTCAAGTGAGGCATATCGATTAGCTGAAGAAAAGTCCATATGCCACAAGGTATCCTGAATGGAATATACGTTACCGTTTATGTCACTGAATAGATAAAGTCCACGATCGTTTACTACTTTAGACCACTTTTCTTTTACTGTTATGGTCATAGGACCTTGGTCTGTTGGCATAGATGATGCTATTCCAATCGAACATAAGGACAAGACAATTACTATCGCAAATATTTTGTTCATTTCAATCCTCCTCTAAGTTATTCTTTACTTTTATTGTATTTATAAGTTTTGGCTACTTTATCTTCAGCACATTCCCGGTGTCTCTATCGTCCCAATCATCAAGGAACTCCACGAAACAACCTGGAGCCAACTGGACCCTATCAATGATATTTGGCTGTTTTGTCAATATTCCTCCAATTTTTGTGAATACGTGAACGAGTTGACTAGGTTTTTCCGTTATGATCCTATACGAATCGCCTTCCAAGCAACCACCTGGAATTGGCTTGCCGCACTTACTACACGTAGTTGGCAACGGGTTTCCAAAGAACCTACCGCAATCGCATTTATAGCCCATGTTATACCTCCATAGAGTTTATTAGTATCCCTATTCCAAGGACAATCAACACTCCAATATGACAAATCCTATGAACAATATGACCAAACTTAGAAGAAATAGTAAACCCCCGATTAATATTCCAAAAAACGAGCTATCGTTATCATCGGAATAAATACCAAGTATCATCAATACAAACGAGAATGGCAACGTTAATAACCCGACTACTTGTAAGTCATTCATATCAAATCACCAAGTAACTAATAGTTAGCTAAGTATTAATAGTTTTTGGTTGTTCAGTCTTTCCTGAGCCATGTAGGTTTATTGTTCTTGACTTCTTGTTCAGTTAGCCAGCCTTTGCTGTGACATTCCGGACAATCTAACCAGCAGCCATAGTTTTCTGGTCCGGTTACAAAGAAACCTTGTCCATCGCAAATGAAGCACTTAATTGCTTTCATTACCGCAATTTAACGCAACTGCATCCATACGCATGTATCAACATCAACGTTGCAATAAACATAAATAGTATTATTTTTAATTTCGAAACTAGATATTTTACCCGTTTTCACCATTTCACTTAACTTTTCAGAAATTACGATATTTAAACATCCATGTTCTAATATACTAGCTAGTTTACAAACTTCTTCAAGCCTGTCATTAAGTTCATTAACTATATTAGTCATTCAATCACTCCTAATAGCTTCGAGAAACCACGGCATAAATAGTCCACGGTATCTATTGACAAATGGTCCAAAGCTCTGATCAAGTATCCATGTTTCCGAGAAGTCGTCTGGTCCTCTAGTCGTCCTTCCACAGGCTTGCTGTAGCAGCATTGCAGTTGTAATATTATACCATTGCTGGTTGTCCAATTTATTGCGGGCTTTTATCCAAGCATCTCCAAGATGTGGAAACGGCACCTTCGCTATGATATTCATGGGATATTCGGGACCGTCCAACGAAATTCCTTCCTCGTAACGTACCGAAAGAAATATCGAGTCATCCTTCTTTTGCCACGACAACAGTGCCTTTTCTCTATAATCTCGTTCTTGTAGTAAGATATTATTATGGAGCTTATATAAGTTGTCGTATAGTAAATTGGCAACTACGTAGCTGCCGCAATGAACGATAGTTTTCATACTATATGTATCATGAAGTTGCTTAATGCGAATAGCCATTTGTTTGGCTGTATGCTCTCTACTAGCATAGTTCATTGATCCAACGGGATCATAATGTATGAGGCGTCTGGAAACATCTATTGGATGAGGAATCATTACGGACTTATATTGCGAGGTAACCATGCTGGTGGTAGGTGTTCCACTGGCCAGTACTACGCAATCAAGTTTAGCAACTAGATCTCCGAATACCACATGAGAATCCAGTAACTTAAAGTACGGTACCGGTAGTAACTCTTTCCGTCTCATTCCAGCATTCCAGACTTCTTCAATGTCCGAAGTCAATACGTATGGAACACCTGCCTTGATATAACGGAGTGCATTTGCACAAGCTGTTTCTTGTCTATGATACTTATTATACTCGTGTTGGATGGCTTTAAGCCTCTTGATTTCGGGTGAAGTTGGTTTATTTTTAAATATCTGAGATCTATAATCGGTGCACTGTTTACCGAGATCCTTTACTATTTGCTGTAATTTATCATACTGACTTTCTAAGTGTGGTTTAACATCGAAAGTTTCCAGAAATTTCTGCAAGTTATTTGATTTATCATATATTTTAGATTTCTTGGTAATGTCTTTCAAGTTTAGATTCAATTCGATAGTTGCTTTATCCAGTAGAATACCCTCTAATTCCGAGGATTCATCCACGAAAAGTACAGAACACTCCGAATAAATTGATGGATCCGCAAGATACCTATGGAAGGTTGCTGCTCCGAAATCAAACTCTTTAAATGCTTTTTTGGCTGCCCTATACGAACAATTCTCGCATACGGCGAAACCTTCTTCTTTGCTCGTGAATGGACACTCTTCGGCAGTGCAATCTACTATTCCGAGACACGGATAATTCCGCTTCCCTACAAGTTTCGGCAAGTCGAACAGGTTACCTGATTCAATTAGGGCTACCTGCGGCGAAGTGTAAACAACCTTGGCTAAATTATGCTCCTTTTCTAGGATTTTGCCTAAGACATACAAGTCAACCGATTTACCGCTGGCTGTTGGAGCGTTCAACTCAATTACTTTTTGTCCGCCTTCCCAGAGCTTTAGCATGCTTGTTATAGCATGTTCTTGACCTTGCCGAAACTTTCCGTATGGATTGTACTTCTGAAGGTTTGACATGATTAGTATCCTTCAGTGATTTGGTAGGCTGTATTCACTACATCGATGTCAGCCATCATCATGACGTACTCTTTTGAATATTGATATGTTTCAATGAGATCTCTTCTCCACCAGGAAACATCCTTAGCCATATTTAATCCTCTCCGTTTATTTTAAATTTCACCCATATGAAACTATCCTGGGAACTACCAGATTTTGCTCCTCCAACAAACTTATGATAATGGTTACCTGAATCCAATACGGTTATATCCGGAAATTCCTCTCGGATAAAGTCCGCAACTACTTCGGTTGTCATTCCTATACCATAGAAATAGGAGTGCCATGCAGTTATCGTTCCGTTCTTATGAAACTTGAAGCCGTCTATTCCAACGATACCATTCTTCATAATGGATTTAGATGCTTTGGATGTCACTTAATTCACCTTCAAGTAGTAATAGTGCTTTTGAGAATAAATAGTTTTTGGTTGGAAGTCAATACAATAAACCATATTTTAATTTAAAATTTCTAACAATACTAACAGCTTCATTTACTAGTCTCTCATAATTAACATTACAACAATGTCTTAAACATGTAGTACTTCGATTAATTCTAGGCAATTTACAACAATGATTCGTTATGTCAAAAAACCCGTACTTTTTATCAAATAAATAAGCTTTCTTTAGTTCTAGTAATTTGTTTGGATGTTCTTCTATCTGGCATTCATTGAAGAATCCGTTATATTTAGAACATTCTGTACAACATCCAGATTCTAGCGTTCTATGCTTCTGCTTATTGCCAAGTTCTTTATTATATCTTTCTACATCCGGACAATTCGAACATACTGTTTTATTAAATTCTCTAAATACTAAATCTATAACTTCAAGAGATAACTCTACTAACTTCTGATCTTCAATTGATATAGCTTTTGTCATTCGTAATTCAGTTAATTCGTCCATACGTTTATCTCCAAGTACTAATAGCATCTCTAAGAATAAATAGTTTACGGTCCGAAAAATTTAATAAAAAAGGATAAAAAATACTAGAGGTCCTCTAGCATCTTGGTAAGTTCCTCTTCGGATTTGCTCGCTAAAGCACCTTCTTGCTTTTCTGCTAGTATGGCAAGGATTTTCTGACGCTTTGCTATCTTTTCGGCTTCCATCTGTCTTGCTGCAGCTTCAGCGAGTTTAACTTCAACTATGTACCGAACGATAGCCACCTGAAGGTCGAGCTCGGTATTCTCACTACTCTTTGAGCCAAGTAGACTCTCTTCCTTGCAAACCTTCAGTTTGGCATTTAGGACCTTAAAGATTCTATCAAGTTCCTGGACTGACAAGTCCCAAAGATCTTCAACTGACAGCATTCCTTTGTATGAGAACCGGAGTTTCATCCGGCTCGCTAATTCAAATATGTTTCCTACCATTTAGAACACCACTTTTACGATTCTATTTACGTGGCCAGTGACCCTGACCACTAGGGAATTCCTTTGAGTCGAACTGAAGCCAAGTCCCGAAAGCTGTTCCTCGGAAGGTTCGACCCTCATCTTGCTACCCAGAGCTTCGAATACTCGCTTATGTTCTAGCAACTCGTTTTTCAAGTACTCGTTAAAGAAGCCATTAGGCTGTTCCGAGTTCTGACATCCCTTCAACATGAAGAAGAAATGCCGATTGCCGATACTATCTTGACCGTCCCAGTAATTAGGCGACATCATGACTACTGATACTAGATGGAATTGTTGGGTATCTAGATTCCAGAGTTTTCGAGATGTCAAACTGGACGGAATCTTTTCGATGATCTTGAAGCCGTCACGCCTACTATATTCAACGTCAGCTACTGGTACCTTTTCGCCTTGTCTCAGTTCCTTGTTATAGGTGAAGGAATGTATTTGTCCGTCAAACTCCACTTCAGCGGTGAAGCCAGACCTACCTCCTTTATGATTATAGTTATGGACGAATAGTTGGTAGGTACCCTCTGGTATCCGGGACAGATTGCTCCAAGTAATATTCTCTACAGCAATACCGTCCTTGGTTTGACGGGAAGGCTGCGTAATATCGACATCTAGTTCACCGGACGACACATGCATTCTCTTATGTGCGAAATATATATGGCCACCAGTTGGCTCAATGCAATGGGCATCAAAGTCGTTCTCGTTATCGTGGTTATCATTCCACTGGATGGAGAATCGCAGTGCACCACTAATATCTCCGCCAAGTGATTTAACACGTTGTTTCATGGAGTCGGTAATATTCCCGGAGTAGGCCCAAGAAAATCCATTATTCCACTTGAACATACTTGGAGCGTTTTTGTCCTGAGGTGCAATTAGACTTACCAAATTGCTCTGATGTCGGTTCTCTAGCAAGACCTCTACGTTTTGCACGGAAGGCAACACTTCGGATACAAATTTCTCTATTGAGATCTCTTCTATTCGATCAAAGCTCTTAGGAGAGATCGCCTGTTCCTTTGCAAGCTCTCCAAAGACATTACCCTTGAGATGCTTAGCTACGTCACGGTTAGCATAGATAATGTTGTTTACAGTGATGTCGTTTAATGTAGCATGCTGCCGTCCCAACGATTCCATGAAGCCTAGTTCTTTGACGGTCTTTTCTGCGTCCTGGAGCATCTTGGCCGTGAATATAGCTTTTGGCCTCTTGTAGTTACTTGGAGCGACTATAGCTTCGTACTTCCTTACTGCTTCGTCAAGATCAATTCCCTTGGAGATATCAACTAAGAGCACTCCAATGGAATGATTACGGATCTTGCTGATGACCGGACCTGCTAGGACAGATTGTTCCCAGGCATATAGGTCTTTCTCCCTAGGAGATAACTTTGCATATGCTTTTTGATGTTTCTGGAAGCTCTCTAAGACAGTTTTCCATTCTTCGCCCTTATAGAGAGAATTCTGGGCTATTAACTCCAGCACGGAAGCCACTGCATCTTCAGAGATTTCATCCAAGGATCTCTTGAATACGTTCCTTAGATCAGAGGCTCGTCCTCGAACAGTATCCAAAGTTAATCTTCCTGAAGTCTTAAATCGGTCTGGAAGCTCCACATACATATGTTCCCAGGTTACCACTTCCCCGGACTCCAATCTCTCGAAGTCTTTTTCTGTTCCCATACAGCAAGTATCTGTCACGAAGATTCCTGAGATGGTTCGTGACTTTACATACTCGGAAAGTACCTTAACTGATGGTCCGTATTTTGGCCCAGCTTCAAAGTCCCAAACGGAAGTTACAATACCGTTCTTTATGCTTACGACATTTCCGAAGGCCTTAACAAAATGCCGGCAAGCGGAACAGTCATTCTCGGTTCTTGTCCGGTAGACCTTGTTCATGCCCTCCGGAAAATTATACAAGTAAAGATTCCATAGGGTATCCTTATCTACGTCAACGACGAATAGAGTATTTACGTCCTTGATCATGCTATCAACATGTTTATTTAATTTCCTTTCCAAATCTGCGAAGATTTCCGTCATCATATCACTCCTTTGTACTTCTTTATACTATACTCGATGAGAATAAATAGTTTTTGGTTGAATATCAAAAACTAATTTTATATATTTTTTAGTTTTCTTTGTAGTTTTTCGATTTCCTCGAGTATGTTTTGCTTTTCTTCCTCTTTCTTCGAATTTGCTCTTTCTGATTCCATGCTATTAACTACGTCCATAAGATCCCGAACGCTTTCTACTACCATACAGCTAATTAGAGGATTTTCTTCCTGAATATACTCTCCCAGAACTTGTCGTATTTCCTGATGTTCGTTTTTAGTTCCGTATTTTGACAAATGAATTAATTTGCTTCCGCACCCAATCGTATAATCGCAACCTTCTCCTTCTTGTTTCATGTAGAGATAATACACCTAAATCGACCTCCAAACTTTAACGGTATTCTTCGGACTCCATATACCAGAATCTTGCCATTCAATTGGCTTGATACTGTGGACATACGGTACGCAACATGGGATAGCTACGAGACTGCGAACCTTGCCTTTAACATGTTGCAAGATGTTCTGGAGACTAGCATGGCTATGGACAGCTACAATAACTACCCTTTCAAAATCTAATAGAGTTGGATAGATTTCCTCAACTTTAGAATCATAGCATGTTAATCGTTGAATCTTTTCTTCGTAATCGCAACAATTCTTAAGCAACGGATCAATACTTATACAATTCCATTTGGTCCGGAAGGCAAATAATGCGGCAGTCCTAGGAGTAGTACCATCTCCTACCGAAACCAAAGTAATATCAGGATCATTGAAGTCGTACTGCTTGAGTTTGGTACGTACAGCATTTAATGCTCCATAACTTTCAGTGACTTCTTTCGCATCCGGAAATAGTCCTAGATGTAACATGTCGGATCCAGACTTATTAAGTCTAATAAACTCATTCATGTAACGGTATTGGCCGTGATTGAAGGACCAGATTGTCTTATTGATAGCTTCTGAGAGTTCTGCATTATGCTTTGACATATTAATCACCTTCCTACGAACATAAATCCGTTATCATGCCTAAGCAAAAGATCATGATCATTAGTGATCCTAAGAAACATATCATTCCTGCAGCATCATCTCTATTCCATATATAAGCCGAAAATATTAGTGATCCAATAGCTATGATAGTTGATCCAACTATTCCTACTAATGCTAAAGTGTTATCTAACATACTATCATATAAGTTGTTTTTCTATTTATAAGTTTTGGTTAGCAAAAAAGTTAAATAACGTTCTTCTCTTTCCTAGTACGCACTGCTGCTAAATTCGAATATCCGTTGATGTCGTCCCAGGCGGACTCATCACCTTGGTCTCCACGAGCAATCCTGAACAACTTATCTACGACGCGAACTATTACTAGAAAATCCTTCATTTGATCTAGCTTAACACCATCTGGATAAAGTACTTCAAATATTTTATGAGAATTACCAAAACTATCTCCGTATTCAACCTGCTTTCGAGAAACCAATTTTGCGATTTCCAGAGCAACTTTTTCATATACGGTACCTAAGGGTTTAAGCGGTAACTTCTCTCGGGTCTCGTTATCCGGGCAATTCGCTGTATTCGATACCTGACAATTGGTACATAATACCATATGTCCGTTCTGTTGACAACCAGTTATTTCTCCGTCTTTTATTAATATGGCCATAATTTTATTCACCCCATTTCATTAGGAACAAATTACTAACGGCTTTCCAGGATAAACGACCATCCGGCATATTAGAGTCTTCTATTTCTTGTAGTGGTCTAAACACTATACCTTCACGTAAAGTATCCGAGACGGTTGATTGGCCGTCTGCAAGACTCAGCAAGTCATCCACGGTGTGCTCTAAGGTCAACTTTCCAAGATACGGAACTAAGAAGTCCTTGCCTAGACCAAAGGATTCTACTGCATCTTGCATGATATCCCAGTCCAAATACCTATGATTCGTCATGTCCCAGATGTTGAATACTCGGTAATACAGACCTTTCAGCCCGTATTTATTCTTCTGGATGCCCTCTCCAAAGAGTTCGCCCTGTAACGCAACATTTCCTAGCTGCTTTAGGATTTCCTGGATGTTATGTTCTGTTGCATATCGCCAATAAGCATCTCCATTAAATTTATGGTCGAAATCAGGTGCCAAATCTACGTTCCTAGAACAACAATGTAAACCAGTTTCCGGATCGTTATAATAACTTGCGCTAGCGCCATCTAGCTTCTCTGTGAGGTTAAATTCCATGCCTTGATACTTCTCTAGTATCCTGGGAATGTTCTGGATTCGAACTTCGTCGGTTTTCGGTACAGCTAATCTATGAATTGGGCACCTTACTCGACCACGGAGTTGCACTGGTATCGGAGGTTCGTACTTTGTAATGCCTAGAAGTTCGCTGACGTCTTCATTTAGGGAATATGATCCTTCCGGCAAAATATCCATAGGGAAGCATATGCCCTGAGAGGTTGTACCACGTAGTCGGCACGTCCGAATCCTGAAGTGCTTGGACCTCATAAATTCGAATTCAGGCCGATCAGGTAGTAAGGAATCTGGCTCGCAGAATACAACGCTCTCTCCGATATGAAATTGTCCCTTTTTGACTACAGATTTCCAGCCGTCAATTTGAGCCAGTTCAATGCTATCAGCATTCTTGATTGGTGTAATTCCTAGAATTTCCTTAACTGATGCCATATGGCGAGTCATGTTAATCCCTCCGAAATGAAATTAATGCAGCTTTTGTTACATTCCATTCGGTCATTCATTATCTGTTCGTATTCCCGACACGGAATATTACTGTCATTTGCCGTGACACAAATAAAGTTTTCCTTGGCTAATTCTAACATAGCCTCCATCACGTTATTTTCGTCTTCAAGTTCTATCAGGAATGCTAGCCATCTATCCACATCCTGCTTGAAATCAATACCTTCTGCTAGATCGTAACACTCCCCATCAATGTAACATTTTTCCATGCTATCGCCTCACTCGGCTTAACGACTGCAAGTACTGTTTGCTAGATATCTCATGAGAAAGCCATGCCTTCTTGAGATTAGAAAGAGCTGGTTTAGTTGTAAACTGATCTTTCTGTTTGGATTCTAGCAGTTGCAACATCTTGATTCCGTAATCCATTGATCCATCTACTCTCCTAGTATACTTGAATATTGATCCCAGGAATTTTATTTTATTTCCTGGCATTATCCGGGAATATACTAATGGTACCGCTGGAATCTCTTTTCCAACGGTCATAACTAAGTGATCGGCCACTAATCGATCTTTTAGTTTCACGGCTAACAACAACTTTTGCAGTGATGGTTTGCTAGCGAATCTTATTCCTCCGTGTCTTCGAAATCCTACATTAGCATCGAAGACGGTATTTCCCGATCCATTTTCGTAAAGTTCCTTGAGTTCCAGACGCATAATTCAGTCCTCCTCTTCTATACTACATCAAACTAATACTTAAAATTTGTCTTTAAATACTTTTTGGTTGCTAACTTTTTACCCACTTTTTCTACTTACTTTACAGTATATACTTATACTAATATATACTTTATACTACTATATATAGTATATATAATAGTAATATAGTATAATATATAGTAATATAAGTAAGTAGTTAGTGATTATATAGTAATATAGTAGTTATATTGAAAATAAAAATTAGTTTTATATAAGCTAGTATAGAGAAATACCCTATTTTTAGAAATAGTACTTACCCATAGTGATTCCATGAAAATGACTTTATAGTTACCACTCTATACCGGATTTTAAGGCTGCTTTCATTGCAGCAATCTGTCTTGCTTTCCGGGACTTTCCGGATTTAGACAAGACTTTTACTTTTTCGCCAAAATTATTGATGACGTAGCCAGTACTAGTTACTTGGCCACAATCATCTGAACGGCTTATTCGATCAATGGTCATAGTTATAAAATTTCAACTAATCGGAATTCAATTCTTGATCCAGCGGGTAGTTCTTTAACTCCTTCAGGCAGCTTCGGACCGATATATTGAGCTACGATCATTTTCTCGCCAGAAACCAACTTTACATTAATCCTAGCAAAAGGAATTTCAATACCGATTATACTAGATACTATAGCAGCAATATCTTTATGCCCTAAGCAAGACTCAAACGGAGCAAAATTTCTTACTTGATCAGCATTTAACGATTTTACATCTATTTGGCATGGAACATCAACCATGCTTAATGCAAATGCATTACCAATTTTAGTCATTTCATTTCACTCCATATATTAGTAGTACTTATAAGTTAATATAGTTTTTGGTTGCCGGAGCTAAGAAAACTCCAGTAGCTTCGTATGGTTTACATGCCCTAGGACATGTATTCTGAGCTTGGGCTAGTAAGGCTCCTCCTTGTTCTCGGATCGCAGAAAAGCATACATTCTTTGTTTTCTTATTCGACGAGATATATTCCTCTGCGATGATAATTATCTCGTCGTCTACCGCATCATCTGGATTCGCTTTTACCATTACTAGATTGTTATCTTGGATAGTTATTGCTGCGGCTAGTAACTTATCGCTTCCGATTATCGTAGTGATATTGTAGGAGGTATCACGTCCAGGACGACTTATGAAGCCGCATTCTGGAACCTCAAATCCGGGTTTGATAATGTTACCTTTTTGATGGAAAACCCTTCTCACTGTAGGTTTCATAACCATTCAACCTCCGTTGGATTAGCCTTTATGGCTTCGATGCTCTTCCTGGCTTTTCTTTCCGCTACGGATTCCATGACTAGTTTTCCTTTAGAGACTCTATACCAATGACTAGTATATTTTGAGTTTAGCCGAAACTCCGCAAACGGAGCCAGAATCGCTAGTATCATCTCCCCACCGTTTATACGTCCGGCTTGTCCGAAAGCAACAGACCCAGATTCGATGTCAGCTACTCCGGAATCATCGAATAGCCCGTACGATCTATGACGGTCATACTGTCCTACTGTATTAATGATGGCTAATATTCTATCATCATTGTCATCGTGGTTAGATAGGGCTATCACTATTCCTTCCTTAGTCTTTCCTACTTTTGCAAAGGGACCTTCCCCAATTACTGGTATTTTCGATAGGCTTCGACCTCTACCAGATTCTCCAAGCTCAAGGAAACCATCTTCCATTACTGGAAGTCCTTCTTCTGGAACACTTCCGGGACTTCGTATCATATATGTTTTCATCTGTATTTCACCTTCAAGTACTAATAGTACGTTCGAGAATAAATAGTTTACGGTCCGATCCCGACCAAAACTTATAAATACATTGACTACTAATAAGTCTTCGGAGGTAAATTATGCCAAACATGATTAAGATATGGCCTTGGGAACAAGCACCTAAGAAGTATAAGAAACTCTCGAAACTCGGAGGAGACGAAGACTGGGTAGTTTACGTTCCAGGAGAGTACAAGAACCAAGTTGATATTTCCCAATGGATCCAGGCTATAGACATGCTAGGTGAACCAATAGAAGTCATGTTGGAAAGTGGAGACTACATTTATATTGGCGGACATGCATGAATAACTATATTAGTAGTTTTATTTTATTTTTTGGAAACATGTTATTAATATTTATATTACTATTAATAATTGCTTATATGTTAGTATATCGAGGTACAACCAATCAGATTTATATACTTGCGATGTTATATACTCCATTATTACATGATCTAATATTCGGATCACCTTGGGAGGAATTCTCATAGAAGACCATACCACTCCATATCGTTAAGTTAGCTGAAAAATTAGCCGAAAAAAGTACAATGAAATATCGGTTGTCAGCTGTCATATTCGACAATAAATTTCGGGTCATAAATACGGGGTATAACCGATGGCTACTAATTGGACACCGCGAGAAAATTCCGTTCAAAACGTCAATTCACGCGGAAGCTGACGCAATAATCGGTACATCTCGTCAAGATCTTCATGGAAGTTCAATACTAGTTTTCCGGCATAACTACGGTCTTGCAAAACCGTGTCATTGTTGCGAGAATTTAATTATGGTTAGTGGCATTAAAAATATATTCTATAGCAACGGAAACGGATGTATAGAAAAGATGAAATAATTATGTAAATAAAAATATTATTAATTTTTGACCCAACTAGATTTGATAATCACTTTTTTCTTTTCATAGCTCGGTCTTGCAATATTTCTCTGTATAATTGGTTGAATAGTTTTAACATTCGAATCTTCCCGTATGGCTTCTTTATCTTCCCAGGTCATATGACGTTGCCAGTACGGGTCGAAAAAGTCTTCAAGCTTGACATTTGGTATAAATATTCGGTACTTTCTATAATAACAATCGTAATAGGCGTCTATGCCGTCCATAAAATACTTGGAACGAAATTCATCTTCTTCCATTGCTCGATGAGCATACTTTACCAATATCGAGTTATGATAGTACATGAATCCGTTCATTACTTCGTCCTCTGCCCATATTTGGCTGGAATCTTTATGAGATGCTGCAAAATGTAGTATTGAAATCTCTTCCCAAAATTCCGATTTTTTCTTAGCTATATCGTCTTCCATGTTGGTTAGTTAAGTTACTAGATTTAAATACTTTTTGGTAGCATTTCGACCAAAAGCTTTATATACTAGAAGTACTAATTATACTTTGCCCAACACCACACTCAACGAGAAAGGAAAGTTTCATCACCTTCTTTCCTTTTTCTGAAAGTGAAGAGAGGCGCGAGAGTATGCAGAGAAGAATGATTTCAAATATTTTAGACGACTTTTTGAACAGTTTTGTGGAATACCCGGTCTATTACATCTCTATGCCGGAGATCCGGTCAGATATTAGGAAAACAAAAGACGGTTTCGAACTTGATTTACCGGGCTTCGAAAAAGAACAGATCGAAGTTTCGATAAAGTCCGGAACCCTGCATGTGGAAGCTAAGTCTAAGGACCGTACCGTAACCCGGATGGTTTCGATATCCAAAATAGTGAATCCAGAAGATGTTAAAGCCCAGTACAGAAATGGCGTGCTTACGATAGCTATTACTAGTAATGAAGTTCTGGAAAAGAAAATAGAAATAGAGTGAGTAACTTTTTTAAACAAATTTTTAAAAAAATAACCTTTTTCCTTTTTTAACAGCCTCGATTCAAGATACCATTAATTAACGTGTATTCCGGACATATAATACCCTGGATACAAGATATAGCTAATACGCAAAGGAAACCTATTACGAGAAAGGTCAAGAAGCCAAATCCCATTGCTGCACCTTCTTTTTCGTTTGGTTCTTTTGCGTATACATACGAGCTAACTATTATAGTAGCAAATATCGTAACGGCAAGTCCAATTAAGTTCAATTCATTGGATACTATTGTACCTTGGACCATATAATTGAATCCAGAACCTGCGGCGTTCTTAATTTCTTGTAGCACGGTTTGTGCTAGCTGAACTTCCGAGTCGTTGAACATACTTAAATACCTCGCTATACCCTATTTTACTGCAATGTTATATAGTTTTTGATTTTCGATGCAATGCTTGATGAATTCCTCTTGGCTATCACATTCGTATATTTTTTTGGAATAATATTCGGATTGAAAATGCATTGCTCTATCAACTGAATACTGCTGGTATTTGTCCTCGAAAGCACTCCCGCGTAGAACCACTATATTATTATTATCTATAGTCGATACACTGAAAAATCCATACTTATAGTATCCAAATTTATTCAGGTATAGTTGTTCAGTGAATGGATCAAAGTCACTTCTAAAATGAGCTACTAGAAAGTAAATTTTATTACTATTCAATACGTTTAGAGTTCCATCTGGATTTAGGGTAATTTCTCTTATCACGGTAATCACCTCTTCTTCTTGCTAATTATTTTTGGGTTCAATATTTTTGCCTTTACGGTAGCATGCTCTATATGACCTTCTGATAACACGAGTTCTGTGCCGAAACGGCCTTTATGTTTTATGCTACGTGTCGAAATCAATCCAGCGGCTTTAAGTTCCTGGATGGCGGCTATAGTTCTGTCCGTCTCCTCAAACGACAATGCTTCAATTAGGTCGTCGACTACCACTGGGCCAGTCTTATTTTTCCTCTGAATTTTTGACAGTAGCCTATCGGCATACTCCGTAGTCATTTAAGTACCTCGACCCATGCTGACTTTATGCACGATACGCTATTCGAGTTGATTAGGTCCGTGCATCTCCGTACGCTACTGTAAAAGAACGGAGATCTCCAGACTTTACCATTGAACAGAATTGCGATGCGATACTTCATAATGTTACCTCCTTGTATCTAATTATAGGTATTCGCGGCTTGGTTTAAATATCTTTTGGTTGGTCTTCGTGAGATTTAGTAGATTTGTACCAGGCTACGAATTCTTCTTGGCTTTCGAATTCATATACGGATGTTTTAATGACCGAATCAGCCATTTTCAATATCCTTTGCACGGAGTATTGCTGATATTTTGAGCTGGCTAACGTAAAAACGTAACTATTATGAATTCTATCGTCTGAACTTAGTTGAAAACGAACAAATCCATAACGATCTTCGTACGGAATTTTTGTATTGATATAGTAAGATGGTTTAGTGCACGATCCACTTGGCAGTATAACATATGAAACTAAAAGGTATAATTTATTCTCGGTATTTAATATGTTGAGAGTTCCATCCGGGTTCAAAGAAAGTTGTCTCATCAATGGTCACCTTGCGGCATAGGGAAACTAGTATTCCAGGTACTTGATATATTTCCTGTACTATAAGTATGATAATAGTTAGGTGCAACAGTCCAACCATTTGATGTAGGAGGAACTTGAATAACAACAGCTGTCTGCAATTCTTCTATTGGTATAGGTATCGAACTTTTTCCTACGGTAATTACAACGAAATGTATATCTATCTTGCCGCTTGATAATGCCACTTGAAATGGTAACGTATTCATGCGGCATTTTTGATAATATTGTTTTAGATTGTCGCTAACTATACTAAAGTAATGTCTTTCCAACAATTTTTCTTCGATTTCTTGGTACGATTCCAAGGATAATTTAAATGTCCCGGATATTTCTAGTGTCATGAAATTGTTATTTGTAACAAGACTAATTAATTCAATGCTATAATCTTTAATATAATTGTCGAATATGATTTTCAAGGTCAATACCTCCTAAAAAGTTTATAAGAAATCTAACTATAAATACATTTTGGTTATACAAGTACGGCATCGCTTACAGGTATGAGCATAGTATTGAGAAGGGCAGTATGCCTACACCCTCCGAAATCCCGTATACCTGAGCAATACCAAGGAATGCAGGCCTTAAGAGCTTTACCGAACGGCACAACATGCAACGGGTCAATATGGTTCAAGACGCAAAACTTTCTATATTCATGATAGATACGTTCTTTGGCCACACATTCATCAGCGACTTCTTTGATATGTAACTCTACGAATGTATTGATAGGATCGGACTGTTTCTTGTACTGGTCTTTTGCGGTAGCAACCTCGAAACTATTAGAGAATCTACCGCGTTCCAGTAGAGGCTCTAAGTAGGGCAGGACAATATTTAGAAGACCACTCAATTCCTTAGGATTCGTTACTTGTTCTAGGATGTTTACACCGTCTGCCTTTTCTTGCTCGGAAAATATATGTTCGAACGGTAAAATTTCAATGCGCCTGTAAAATCCTGAAGTATCGTCTTTGACCCTAGCTAACTTATTCGCAGCGAAAATAATTTTAGCGAAGTTAACAAAATCAAAGGCTCGTTCCCCTTTGCGTTGGGCCCTAATAGTATCCTTGTTTGAGGTCAACATTTTCAGTACGTTAACGTTCGGTAAGGTATGTTGAGCTAGGTCACCGTTCTCGTTGAGTAATTTATTGTGTAGGTCACTGCTGGCAAATCTATCTTCCTCTAGATCGTGCATGCTAACAGAGCTAACGTTTTCGTCGCTTAACATAGCTCGGATAATGTCGATGAAGTGTGATTTACCTGTGCCACCAGGACCAAGTAGAATAAACGCTTTCTGGATTGGGTACTCCCTGTACAGACAATACGCGATGAACTCCAACGCTTTCTGGAAATCTTCCTTACGTAAGATCTTGTCGAAAACGCCGAGTATTATTGGACACGTGGCATCAGGATCGTAGTTGACGTTGAGCTGTATGCGGCTATAATATTCCGGAGTATGCTCTATGAATTCTCCAGTCTGCCAGTTCAGTAGGCCATTCAAACAATTTATGATCTCGATACGGCTGTCGAATACCTTGTCTTCGTTGTAGGTGAGGCCTTTTATTATGCCGACAACTTCCTTGAGGACGTTAGAGTTGTAAGCTGTCTGGCCATTCTGTTTATGCCATGGCGCTAGGATCGTGACCAATACTTTATGGATGATTTCGAGACCGTTGGGTACATAATGTCCGCGAATATACGTGTAAATTTCGCCGGTTTCCACGACGGTAACCATTGGTAAGTGTTCCAGGATTTTCATGGCTAACGAATGATGGTTAACGGAGATTACTTCGTTGGTTTTAGGATTAAGTTCCAGGCAGGGTTTAATTTCTTCTTCGGTAAAATCTGACATGCTCATTTTAAGTGACTCCAAAGGTATATATATTATTTTTATTCTATATTATTATTAATTGAATTAAGTTGAGAAGTTAGTCTATTTATTTCGGATATAAGATAATTTTTATTATGCTGTTTACGATATTCAAGTTCCTTCTCAATTTCATCACGAGCTTGGCTAACATATTCCATAAATTTTATTACGTCAATGCATGGAAGTGGTTCAAATTCTGAATTGTGGCAAAGGAAGTAACCAGCATACCACTTATTTTCAGGATGTTTTTCTATTTTGTCTAATATATCACGGGTTACACTTAGTTGCAATTCGTTGGTAGATAGTACAGATATAGAACATTCATTATTATTAAAATCATCTATATATATGTGATATTTCATATCATTATTCCTCTTGATTAATAAATTATTGTAATAATTATACGTAATATTAATAATATTGCCATACATATACAGAATATTAGTGACAGTACTGCAAAAGTATCCAGTAATTTCCCCCAATAGGATATGTTTTGCGGTTCGATGTCGTATAATCTTTTTGAGCATTTAGCGCAACAACCCGCGCATATTCCATACTTTTCGCATGGAATACATACTAAGCATGAATGTATTATAATACCATCTTGCATGACTATGTTATAGCAGTTTTCGCAAGCTTGATTTACGACAGGCTTCATTAGTCATCCCGGCATAGCAAGTCCAACTTCTCGAACATCTTTTTGAAGAGGAGGCGTCCTTGGAATCTCATAGCATCTTCTTGGTTAGCTACGATAGAGATATCGAAACCATGATTGTTAAGAACGTCACGTAGTTCCTGGAACATCTCGTTAATAGATTCTTGGGAACGTTCATCTGCAGTTTGATCGTCTGCGATTAACGTGAATCCGCTGCCAATAATTTCACTGGCTGTTAGCATGCTTTGCCTCCCTGATTTTTGCTTTCAAACATTCATGACTACAGATTGGTACGTCCAAACCCATATATCTATATTCTGTTGGTTCTCTACATTGGCCACATGGTTCAAGCCGTCTGAATTTAACTATGCTAGGTTCGACTTCTTGGTGTAGTTCGGCCTTCGGATATTTCTTATGGAATTTCATAAAGTGACCTCCTATCTTATCCTATCTTAGTAGCTTCAAGCAAGTATATGGAAAGTACCAGCCGCCTTGTTGATAATCCGGGCCAGGTACTTCAGGAACCTTAACAAGTATACCAGATGGTGTAATATCAAGTACGGTACCAGACTTACCAACTGACGCATCCATTTCTTCGGTCCATATATCCCATTCGTTATCTAAAGATTTTGTGAATATGGTTACGGTGTCTCCGATTCGACAATCAAACGAACGTTGACGTCGTGAATAACCAATAGTTGTCAATTTATATCACCTCGATTTCTTACCGTATTATTCTGAGACAAGTATACGGATAGTAGAATTCATTACTATCTGCACGGATTTTTATTCCAGCACCTTGATCGTCTCCGGTTTCTACTATGATACCATATTTGCCTTTCTAAATATATGAACTATATCCCCAATTTTATGATTAAATGAACGCTCCCTTTTAGCGTATTCTCGACTTTCTATAATGGATGGTATCGGCATTTTCTACACCTCATTATTTGCTTTATTTGTCCGTATAAAAAGGTTTTGGTTATAATCTCATCTTTCTTCATGAGAATACGCGCCTTGGAAATTCGTATTCCCTTCTTACACGTCCCCATGCCTCAGTTTTGGTAAAATAGCCAACAATTCGCGTCATGTGGCTTACGATAGGACTGCCGCATACAGAGCATTTTTCAGAGTTGCCACAAACGGTAACGTGACCTTGTTCGCACTCGCCAAAACCGTAATTGACGGCCATATGTGAAACACCCTTGGACACCGCATACTCCACAAGATGTCTCATGACGGAAGGATCCTCAATTCTATCCTGAACATTTAAGTGCAGGATGCCGCCACCGCTGAGAATATCCTGGAACTTGCCTGTAAGTTCTATACGCTCTGGCATAGACGCATCCAAAATTAGAGGAATATATTGGTTACTATACAATTCGAAAGGTATTTTTTCAGGACCGAAAAGTACTTTATCTTTCTCGACAAGTTTGGATGCTACACTCTCGCCTGGGATTTCCTCGACGTTAAATGAATTTCCGGTATCGATACTAGCTTGTATAGCAAACTCTTCGATAAACTTTAGGACATTCGTTGCAAATGCAGTTCCTTCTTCTGTCTGTATATCTAAGCCCATAAAGTAACATGCTTCATGGATGCCAATGATACCGATAGTAGAGAACAATCTTTTCAGCGTAAACCAATGCATTGGATTGAAGAACTGAAGGAATCCTTGGTCAATACGGCGTTGCAATATTTCTTCCCGATGCACGATTAGTAAGTCTCTACATATTTCAAGTTGCTTGGTCAAGTCTGCAAAAAACCTGTCCATATTTTTATTAGCCTTTAATGCAACTCTAGGTAAATTTACTGTAACCACCCTATGAGAACCTAGATTAAGACCGCCATTTCCGAAAGAGTCTCCACGAGCTTCCATGCGGGATTTATCGCTGAGCAAGCGACAGCAACTAGCGATCTTGTTACCACTGTTCACATAAATATTGAAAGTGCCATTCTTGCAGTTGACTTTCGAGAACCATTCCAGAAATTCTGTATCTATAATTGATTTGTCTTCTCGGCAAGCAATATTACAAGTCACTATCGGAAACCTATAGGGTAGTCCACTTGCCGGATCACCATTAGCAAACCATTCTGCGAAAGCCTTTTGTACGGAAATCACGTATTCGTAGTCAATGCTAGAACCGTCTGGATAAGTATAGTGTTCGAATAGTTTTTCTAGATTAGGCCTGTCAAAGATACTTAGGTTTGTGAATGGACTTTGCCCACCTACCCTAAACTTATTCGACATGACATGGGTAAAGCCCTGGAGCAAATTGATGATTTGATAGTTGTCTAAGTTTTCTTTCTTGGTATAGTAACATAAGTTTACTATCAAATCAGAAACCGCAATCGCGCCGGCAAAGTTTTGTGACAAATCCATGGTTGTTTCGATTACCTGTGCCATAAAGGAACTGGCTCGTTTAGGAGGCAAACTCTTCAATTGACCGTATTTTCTGCCCTCGTTCATAATGAAGGATGTTGAGTATGCCATACAGTACGGAATTTGAGTTGATGCAGCATCATGAAAATAGACTGATGAATTAAATACAGCTTTGAGCAGTTCGTTGGCTCGTTCTAAGCCAAAACGTCCCTTGGAGTAGCAATGTAACAAGTAATAAGAATTAAGTTTTGATAGACCTTTTACTATTTCCGCTGAATAATTATTATGAGAAATTTCGTCGTTTGAATTTGAGTTAGCATCTAAACTGATGTCGGATACTTTATTTGTGAAATATTTTTTGCTCATCACTCCTATGTCCAATGCATCGCGAGAAATTCCCTCGATGTCTAGTAATGCTTTTCCTTTGTCGTTAATATTATATTTATTATATAGTTCTTCGAAATCATTATCGAATGTTGTTTGTATGCGCATTATTATTCTTCCTGAAGTCTTGATTAGTTAATTTTCCATGGTCCCAAATTCGTTGGTTATTTGATGCAGGAAATCCAGACGTTTTCAATTCTTGAATGTATGGGCCATCCACGATAATGTCAATGGCTTCTTTGATGTTGTCCGGAATTTCCTCGTATAAAAAGCCTGTATATAAAATAGAAGGTAATTTACAGTTAGTTGATAGAGTATTTAAAGCTTTTGGCTGATAGACGGGATCTCCTCCAGTGAAGACTACACTATCATAGAAACCTTGGTACCGTTCCAAATGACTTAAAATGTCATTGGTGTCTAGGTCGTGACCATACGAAAAGTCTTGTAGTTCAGGATTCTGGCATCCGGGACAGGCATGACGGCAGCCGGAAAAGAATACTTCATACGAGATACCGATGCCATTTATGGTGCCTACGTTGGTACCCGCGCATCTAAATTTCATAGGATCCCAACTATAATATATTAGTATCTATTCGTATTACTTTCAGAGGTTTACCTAGTTTCTTCTCTAGAAATTTGTCCACGTCTTCCGTGGTAGAGAAGTTTTTAATCCTAGTTCCGTATTTATCTTCGAAAAAAATAGTTTTCATGGTCACCTAGCTTTATCAATACTAACAGCCATGACGTTAATAGCGGAACCTAACATATTAGCATACTGGTTTAATTCCTCGGAATTGTTGTCCAGTACCCAAAGCAACGATAAAATAGTAATGAAGTTTGTTAGGTTGTCTCCTCCACTGCTAGAGAGTTCCTTGATATGGTCCCGGATTTCCTGTTCGGTTTTCATGTTGTGTGCCTCAAATTACTATATTCAACTGGCAATTATTCATATTTTCCCAACGCAAATTAAATACGCAATTAACGTTATTATTACTGTCTTGGCTAATATCGCATATATATGCATCTATTCTGGGATCTATATCAGTATACCAATCTGGAGCATAACAACACCATCTAAAATTACCTGGATCGGATTTAATTATTTCCTTTATTGTATTAATATTATTATAAGTATTTTTTAGATGATTAATGTATCCAGATAAATGTATTATTGCATGGTTAAGTGTTCTTCTAGAATTTATGTCCATTTCATAATCCCTCTCCCTGATAGGCTCCATTATATAGTACTTCTGACTCTTTATTTAGCTTCATGAAGACAATCTGCAAGAGCTTGGCGTTCGGAAAGATCTGGATGCCTTGCGTATTATGGACTACTAGCATGCATTGACTGCGACCTTTGTAGCCTGGGTCCCATACGGAGGTTTCCATTGTGGCTCCCATGCGGAGTAGACTTGATCTCGGTCTAGCAATGCCCATGCAGTCAGACGGCACCGAAACAACTTCATTGAAGGTAATAAGATAACATCCTGTGGGTAGTTGCCAGCTCTCTGATTTCTTACTAATTTCCCAAGTTTGCCTGATCTTGCCGGCTTCCTCTAGTCTTGGTAACGACCGTTGAGAATTATCGAAGTCTATGGTGCCACGACCCTTATACATCTCGATTTTTGAAACGGTAAGATCAACTCCACAAGGTTGAACTTGCTTTACTGGGTCAATAAGTTCGGATACGATGCCTTGCTCTAAAATTTGTTGTCCAGTTAAAATTGTCATTGCTTTAAGTCCTCGTTATTGTAGTAATACTTCATAAAATATGGTAATCCTTTATTATACAACGATGCTATTGGAGTATAAATTCCTGTATTGATATTTAGAAGTCCGGGAGGATTCGCAGAATTCCCATCTTTATCTGGTTCAACATCTAATAATACCGTAGTTGATAATTCGCCTTTTGGTACAGATTTCAACATCCATAGGCGTTTTACTGTATTGTTCTCCTTGGATAATTCTTTATAGATTAGTCCGGAAATTTCGGTCCAGTTCGGATATTCTCGGAAATAAACTGGTTCAAAATCTTGATATGCTGGGTCCCACTGTAGTTGCATGTATTGACAACCGCAGTAACCCATGCCACCGTTGCTTAGTTCGTCGTTGATTTGGTCACTAGTTGTTAAGTTGCCACACGATTCGCATACGTAGTATTTCATAGGGAATCTCCTTGTGTATTGATTATAGAATATTGTATAGCGCCTCTAGGTCTATCAGGTCCTAATGTTATACTTCTTGATAACCTTGGTTTGAAATATTTACCAACTCGACTACACTTATCTCTTTTCATACCAAACAGTAGTTCAATGTATTCTTTAAAATCTTTTGAAACTTCTCGTTCACTATCACAATTTAATGCTAGTTTATATGATAGATACTCTAAATTACCCGATACGGGATTAATTTCTTTTTTAGTTTTCCTCATGCACCTATATATACGTTTGGAACTTAATGGTATGCATATACTATGAACACAATTATTACACGGATTTATTTGGGTATTCGAAACGGATGCCATGAAAATCATTCCTAATTATTCATCACCGTTATGGATTTCAGGTGCGCAAAAATATTCAATATCGGATTCTCGTTCTAATCTAACATAACAACCTGTACTATATGCATGCGACAGAGCTGTTAAGTAATCATGTCTGTTCCTGACTATAATAACTGGTAAATCTTCTTCCATAATCACCAAGACTCCAAAAGTTGTTTTGCCTTCCTCGGTAAGTTCTGCAATGCTTCTAACGGCGTAGCATACTCTTTTTGCAGTGTTAATAAAGTTTGCGGTCCAATACCAGGCAGCTCTGCAATCCACTCTAAAGGAGATCCTGCTTTGATGGCTGGTTTAGGTTCGTCTAGTTTCAACAAATAATTATATATATGGATTAGACGCCAAATTGACTCTTCCAAATTCATTGTGTGAAAGAGCTTGGTGCCCATGTCTTGCTGATGAGTTAAGAAATTGCTCATAGTTCGATACGGCATACGGGCCTTTAATTGGGTACCTTCTCTAAGCCAGACCATACCTTGTGAAACAACATAAGTACCTTCCAGTAAGAGACCAGTCCTTTCATAGTCTAGCTTGCGCATACGGGCTAATCGAGATTTTAGTTCCCGATAGGACCCACAGAAATCCGCAATGCTTTTTCGCTCAATCAAAAAGGTATGGCTACCGTTTTCCAACAAGTAGTCGGCTAAGGGAAGACACTTAAATTCGAAAGGAGGTACGTCTTCCCCCAGTATGGATGTAGCTAATAGGTCCTTAATCTGAGGGATGAGATGTTCCCTGGTATCTACGGTTATCATGCGGAAGACCAGGCAAAAGTGTAATGTGTGCCACAGGACGTATCACTAGGGCAGAACCTAATCGCAGACTTATCAGTACGATCATTGAGTATGTCTTCTGGCTGTTCTGTTATACGGTAATTTATTCTATTAAAGCATTCTGGATCGGCTAATTGTATGATTTTAGTATTCGAACATCCTATGAGGGTCTTACATTCCTTGCAATAGAAATCGGTAATATTAACCGGATGTATAAGCCAATTATTTTGCTTGCCACAAACATGGCAAATATAATTGAAGTACGTTATAATACCTCCCAAAAAAATTATTGCTAAGCTACCTTCTCGTATAGTTTTATTTCACGTCCATTAGAATAACCTATTGGTACATGATATTCCTTGCAAGCATACTCAGAAATATTAACGGTATCTACTATCCAAGAATTAACGTAATTGCATTTTAAGCAACGAAATTCGAAGATCATGAAGTTACTCCTTTCCATTTTAATACTTGATCATTTATCGAAACACCCCAATTTGCAATATCGATAAATATATTATTATTAATATAATCTTCTACATCAGTTATATCATTTCCATACATTATAATAAGTTTCTCAGTTGGGTATAACTCATGAAATAAAGTCATTTTCTTTTTTGCTATATCTGTTACAAACCCTTTAACTTCTATCCATAAAGAGTACTCAGGAAGCCAAAAATCTGGAAAATACGTACCTGCTATACCTAATCCATAGCCAATACCTTCATAATTCCATTCTATATGTAGTAGATCTAGTAAAGTGGCTAGTCTAGTTTCAAAACTTGATCTAAGCCAGACTACGGTATTATCTAATTTTGTATAATGTCCTCCCTTTCCATGACCAGATCCTGGATACGCTGGTTTTCCAAATTGTGGATTATTAGGACCAGTCATCTTTTCTTTTATTTCAGGTAAACTTTTTGTTGCTTTTATTCGTTCCTTAATATCTGTTGTCTCGTATAACAATTTCTGACGTTTTGACATTTCAATTTTCTGTTCTTCAGTTACGATATGAGAACGCCCTATAGAAGCTTGGCGTATCTTTTCTATTGCTTCTGGGGTATGATGTTTTCCATACAAAGGATGTTTTTCACCGGAACGATCAAAAGAAAATTTTTGTTTTTGTTCATCTGACCATTTATAACTACCTAGATTCGGAGTATCTTCTTTTGTGCATCCTTTATTCCACGGAATATGTCCTTTTTGAAAATGATTGTCTTTATTCTTCTCAGCTATACGAGCAACTCTTTCATCAGTTTCTTTAGTTAAGCCTTTACTCCAGCCAATACGTCGTCTGTTTGGCTTTAATATACCATATTTTCTAATATAATATCTTACATTACCGGCACTATCATTGCATATCATAGCAATTTCTTTCGGACTAAGATCTTTCACTATATAATGATCATATAACCATTCTTTATTATTAAGAGGATGACTTTTATTATTTTTAATTCTACCTGCCGCATTTCCCATATTAAACACTTACCAAAATGGTCGAGGTATCTTTGCTGCTGCTAATACATTTTCTGGCGTAGGATCAATAACTTCTGTTTGATAGTCGGAATTTTGTGGCTCGAAATCATGTCCTGTTGAATGTATTAACGCAACTTGATGTTTTTGGCCGTCTGATGTACTTCTATGAATTAATTCTATACTACAATCTGAATTAAATTCAGTTGACGTGGGATAAACCAGAGGTACCTTGTTGCCCGTTTCAAATTCCTTGGTTGTGCGATGAATTACGAGAACGTTCGCAAAGTTCTGGATGGCTGTGATTTGAGATGACATAGCTTGCGTTATGAGTCCAAATTCTTGTTGGCTTGGCCACTTTCTCTTATTAGCCGTAATGTAATGCACGATTTCCATAGCACGCCACCTATAGGAGTCGTCGAGTACGACCCATACTTTACCGGAATTTGGTATAGCGGCTATATCTTCGGCATAGAACTTTGCCTTTTCTATAGCAGTTTGAAACTCTTCCCAGGACTTGGGAAAGTGATACTGGTTTTTGTAGTCGAAGCCATCGATCTTAGGTTTCCAGACTAATGAGTTGTCAGGCTTTCTTAGTGGCGAGAATAATGACCGGAATCCTTCACCGACACTCCTAGATAAAGCAATCTGGTCAATTTCAACTTTTCCGAAGCTAAGTTTTGCCGGGGGAAAATCGATTACGATAGCGTTGGGAAAGTTTGCCCCGAAATAAGTTTTACCAATTTTTGTGTCCGCATACAATGATACTAGTAATGGATATGCCACTTCTCCAGCGGAAAGTCCTTCGATAGTAATTTCAGTCATTATTAACTCCTTGCTAAACTTTTATGATTGACGTTATTAATTCAGATATTGATAATAACATCATGTATTCGTATTTATCATAATCGAAAAAATATTCTATTGATCCGATTATTAACGTGATAAATGATAAATAAAATAAAAAATAATTCTGGACTTCTATCATCAGTTCTTGCCTCCCAAATCTTTCTGTAGTTTTCTATTCTTAATTTCTAATTCTATAATTCGGGTAATGGCTTGACTTACTGTTTCGCCTTCGCGACAAAGATAATTTCGGACATCATTTTCATTATAATTAATGGTAATCTGAGACATTTTCTACCTCCCTGTATTATTTAAATAAATTATTAAAAGTAAGGCTATTTAAGCCTCACTGAAATCAAGTGTCTTTCCGTCGGTCGTATACTTTATGTTCTTCATGATTTCCTGCCAAGCTGCAGTAGTCTCCGCGTAGGATCCGAATTGACCGGAGCCATAGAGGTCAACTACGTCACGCTTTGGTCTGCCCTGGAAGTTTGCCTTCAGGAACTCAAGCATCTGCTTGGCCCTTTCGGAAAGAGCTTCCTTGCCTTTTACGATAGGCTTGGCAAGCTCCTTTTTCATGACGGATTCTGGATCAATCTGGCTGTAGCCCTTTACCTTCTTAATGGAAAGGACGTACTTGTCACCGGGCTTGAATAGATCGCCCATGACTAGTTCATCGCCAGTCTCCACTGGGATACCGGTTGCTCGTGCAATAAACTCTGTGAGAGTTCTGCCAGCTCCGTCGATTGGCTGCTTTGCCGCGTTATAATTCTGGATTGGGAAAGTAGCGCCCTGCTTCATTTCAGTGCCTGTCTTCGGGTCAACGAACACGAACCTGTACTGATCCACGAAAGATGCTTTGATTCTC
>JGI24729J20445_1000182_pt1 | contig 45214 bp, 47 predicted proteins | sample EPASupsiteSAE323_FD_20445 | JGI IMG/M metagenome (IMG submission 20445) | reverse complement strand
GGTTAATCGAGAAAATTTAGCGTCTTAGGAGCGGAAAAAGGATGAAATTTTGGCGGAGTCTCATATTTGATGGGAGACCAATAAGTTATTAGGAATCCTCACCAATGTAGTTAAATTTTATTGAACCTATATTATGAGGAAATATCTGATTAAGAGCTGGAAAGAGTGACTTGATAGGCTTAAGACGCATGCTGCAGGCATATCATCAGCATCTTGCTGGTCAGCCCGCGAATAGATTTCATTGGATTTTACCTCGTTCATCCAGATTGCAATACACCTAAATGTCTGTAAATCCACATTTATTATCCATAATATATCAAACATAGTATTTTTGAATGAAATAATTTTTACTATTAGTTCACTAGAAGACATTATAACGCCAAATATGTGAGTTTGTGAAGGATAAATTTATATAATATAAAAGTAACAGAGTGATAGAAAGCTAAATTTCGCGTATAGGCGAGATAGCTTTATTGATCGCTAAAAAAAGGGGGCGAAAAGAAATATGAAGGGAGTAATGATTGTTGCATTTGTGCTGTCAGTTGCCCTTTTGGGAGGTTGCGGCACTGTGCTAGCTAATCCACCACTGGAACCACCAGTGCAGTATGAGCAGTTCTGTGAAAACCAGAAGGTTTCCGGATCCGGAGTCATTGACGTCAGCACGTCGATAATCGACAAGAAGCTGGCACTTGAGTATTACAATACAATGGCAGGCGACGGCGATCTGGAGCTTGACTCCGAGCATGCTTATTCCCAGGACCCTGATAAGCTAAAGAGGAACGTAACCTCAGTCAACAACGGAGACAAGGCTGGATTTAACCTCTATGAGACCACCAAGATGACCTATGCAGGCGTTACGCCTCTGACAGGCGGCAAGTATCTGCACTCCAAGGCATTCTATGGCGGCATCGGAGCCAATGTTCAAGAGATGTTTTCCGTAAACGAGATGGAGAAAGATGAGACCGCATTCTTTGCCTCTACCACGCCTTATGAGCCCAAGGACAATGTCAGTCCAAGTGATCTCATCAAGAAGCTCAAGGACGCAGGAAGAGATACTGAAAAGGTCGAGGAGCTGATGACTGCAAAGAACGACATCTATGTTCCATCCCATCTCATAGGCATGGATAGCAAGAACTCCTTCAATGGTACCTGGGGAACAGATGCAACATGGCACAAGATATTCTACAAGGATATCAAGGCCCACGAGATGTTCACCGGAGTCTTCGAGGCCGAGAAGCTCATCAAGTTCCATGAGAATCCCGTGCCAGACAAGATCCGAGTACCCTGTGAAGGCATCGACTGCTAGGGAATCCTGGCAGCACTCTTCTTTTTTCCGTCATGCATTTGATCCTGTGGGCTTTACCTGAACCGGCCGACTGCCGGATTAACAGCAAATGGAGTTGTTTTGATCCAGTCAAAAATGGCTGAAATCAAGTCCAAAATGAGGCTGATCGAAGGCAAAAGAAATAAATGGTTAAAGCTCACGTAACTGAAAAAAGGGTAAGATTGAGTACCCATTTGAGAAAGGAGGTTCATGAAATGAAGCTGATTCTTACTGTCTTCATCGTTACAGTTCTTCTGGCAGGCGCTGCCAGCGCTGCCGAAGTCAAGGAATTGAGTACATTAGGTAATAAAGCGAGCGTAGAGGCAGTCACTCTTCCCAAGGTCTCGCCCACCATGCCAACCATCGCACCAACCTCACTTGGTGGCAATGTGAAAACCGCTGTGAACGACCTCAGCACACTCGGACGAAAGGCAACGCTCAATGTGAGCCCAGCCACTATCAAGGGCGCTTCACCCGTTACCATCACGCCCATGTTCGCGGTCAAGAATACCAATTCAACCAACCTGGCTGGATCAGTCATAACTCTGCCCCAGGCGATATCCGCCAACGCTTCAGTGTACACCCCACCAATCGCCATATTTGGTGGAGCTTAAAAGAGGCAGACGATGAGGGTCGAGCTGAGGGTCGATGGAAAGGATATTGATTTAAATGCGTTTACTCAGGAGATCATCGGCAATGCAGCGGTTGCAATGGCCGAGTCTCTGCACGGCGTAGGCCCTGACTGGAAAGGAATTGAGATCAAAATAGAAAAATAATGATCAATCTCAATCCCTCTTGACCTTTTTAAACGCGGATGTTAGATCAATAAAATAAGTGCCCTCTTTGACGGCCATGATCAACTCATCTCTCTCGAAGAGGGATGGCAGGTTCAACTCGTATGTTCCGGGAGCCGTTATCTTGATGCTCTCAAGCGTTTTTCCCGCAGGCTTTCCGTCAAATCCGTTGCCTTCAGGCTGATTCTTGATACTGATGCTACTTTCGTCTTTTTCATTCGGATGCGCTGCCTCTACGGTCTCTGATGCGTTTGGCGGTCTTCTTACACCCATCGCTCTGGTTATTATCTGCTCTTCGTGCGTCTTGCTCTTATCTTTGCCCATTCCTTTCTTCACGAACATGAACTTCTTCCAGCCGCATTTAGGGCACCCCTTCAGGATGTCTTCACCTGAATCAAAGATATTGTTGCAGCGAGTGCAGATATGAGGCATCTAGTCACCCACCGATACCTTGGTGCTGATCTGATATTTGTCCTTCTCAATTGTATGTATCTGGTTTGCGGGGCCGATGATGGTCATCCTGCCTCTGATGGCCCTTCCAAATATCCTATCTAAAAACGATCCTTCCTTCTTGGATGGGTAGCTCTCAATCTCTATTCCGGAGAACTCGTCCACTCGAATCTCGGTCATGGTCATCTCGATAAGGCGTACCTCCTCTTCCGGAGTGAGTCCGTTCTCCAAAACGACGATCTTGCCAGTCTTGACTTTGTCAAGGATTAACCGAATCTTCTCCATTGAGGTCATATTCTCCAGCTTCTCCCCGGAGATGAGGTCCATATGCACTTCTCTCATCAAGATCACCCAAAGTGAGTTGTTATCGCCTGGTAAAGGTTATCTATATTCGATCCTTCCAGGGCGGAGATCTGCACCATAGAATGCTGGGGAAAAGCGGCTTTGATCCTGGCAGGAGAAGCATTGGGCAGATCCATTTTATTGGCCACGATGAGAAGGGGAAGCCTTCTCGCCTCCATGTTCCCAATGACTGTGACATTTACCTGAGTGTAGGGATCCTCGGTTGAGTCCATGACCAAAAGAACGCCGTCCAGATCGTCCAGCCATTTTATAGCTTCAATAACGCCTTCCGTAGCCTCCTTGGCCCTCTTCTTGGATTCCGCTTCAGACAGGCCAAAAGCCATGAATTCCTTGAAATCGATCTTCGTCGCCATGCCAGGAGTATCGACTATATCTAGCTCAATGCTAGATCCGTTAGCGTTGATCACCACGCCCTCTTTTCTCATGGCTCTCCTAGTCTCGTGGGGAACTGGAGACACCCCTCCAAAGCTCTCTCCATCGGTCCAGTCATGCAGAATCCTGTTAGCAAGCGTCGTCTTTCCAGCGTTAGGCGGGCCGTACAATCCAATCTTGGCCCTCTTTTTTTTAAATATCCTGTTTATCCAGGATCCGAGGCTCTCTTTGAGGCCACTGATAAAACCCATGTCCTACCTCATGGTTGATAAGAACATGTCTGTACTAATAATTTTCCGTGATTTATAGCTCGCCTGGCTGGTCAAGAGGAAAAAATGTTGTGAGCATTAAGAGCCTTCGCCAAAGATATCCTGGGCAGGACACTGGCTTATAAATCCCTCAAACTTTCCAGAGTGTCGCACAACCTTCCAGGCTTCTTTTAGCGAGACATCTTTGATATTGGCATAGCTATCATCCAGGTAGGGACAGGCCCTCACGCTGCCGTCAACCGCCACATGCATCCATCTTCTTCCTGCCATGCAGCCCAGCATCTGACCCTCGAAGTAGGTATTGGCAAATATCCGCGGTCCGCCTGGAGTTGAGTTGATCTTCTTGTAAATATCTATGATCATCTCTCGCTCTATGATTGTAAGCTTCTGCTCAGGAGTTTTTGGCATTCCCTCCCAGATGGACAGCTCTTGTACGCCTAATTCCGTTGCCAACTGGTAGAGATCCGGTATTCTCTCCACCTGTCCGCCCTTGATGTGACAGGCCATTGTGACCATCAGTCCTGTCTGCAGTGCGGTCTTTATGGCCTCCAGAGCTTTAGCATGAGCCCCGGCGACGCCCCTCACCCGGTCATGCTCCTCCGGATTGGCGCTATAAACTCCGATTATCAGATTGTATAGCCCCGCCTCTCTGAGTTTGACGGCCTTCTCAACGGTCATGTCCAGGCCAGGCGTGAAGAGATTTACTACGGCTTTCTCTTGATCGACGTGATTGATGAGCGAGAATATGTCATCCCTCAAAAGGGGATCTCCTTCTGTGAATGTGATGATGCACGCACCCATATCCAGAGCCTGATCAATGACCCCTTTAATCTCATGGCTGTCCATCTCACCCACCCCCTCCTTGATCAGGCAGTGGTCGCAATTCGCACCACAGCGCCTGGTGACCTCAATTGAGACAGTCGATGGAACTGGCCGGCCTATCGCTGACCTTGCCTCATTTATTAGGAGCCTCTTGAAGGGCCCGCTAGGAATGGGTGGCAGCCATGTGCTGGCAACTATGTCCTTTAGCCTGACCTGAGCAGGCTTCTCCTCCGCCAGCCTCAGATTCATGATATTCAAAATCGGCTGGATCATGCGGGCTAAAGCGCCTGAGGCCTTCAGGATCCGCAGATCCCTATCGAAGTCCACGCACAACGCGGCAGTCTTGATGAGCTGGGTCATTATTCTACCGTTTTTTTCGTGGCAGTTATAGAGTTATCGCTTCTCGGAGAGATAAGGTTAAATCGACCATGCCATCTTCTACGGAAGCGGTGAAGCTAAAGTGTCTGAAGTTGTACTGGCCTATTCCGGCGGCCTGGATACATCAGTTTGCATTCCGCTCTTAAAAGAGCGCTACGGGTTCGATAGAATAGTCACAGTTCTAGTAGACGTCGGCCAGCCGCGGTCGGATGTAGATCGCGGAAACCAGAGGGCAAAGCTCCTGGCGGACGAGCATTATGTCATAGACGCAAGAGAAGAGTTCGTAAAAGACTACATCTTCCCCCTGATCAAGGCCAACGGCTCATATGAAGGATACGTTTTAGGAACGGCCATAGCAAGGCCGCTCATAGCCCAAAAGGCCGTAGATATCGCCAAGGAAAAGGGCATCAAAAACCTGGCTCACGGATGCACAGGACGCGGAAACGACCAGCTCCGGTTTGAGGCCATCTTCCGGGCCACGGACTGTCGGGTCATTGCGCCCATGAGAGAGCTGGACCTAGCCCGCGAGTGGGAGATAGATTATGCTCGCGAGCATGGAATCGAAGTGTCTGTCACTCGCGACAAGCCCTGGTCCATTGATGAGAACATCTGGTCTCGCTCGATCGAAGGCGGAAAGCTTGAAGACCCATACTTCGAGCCTCCTGAAGAGATCTACGGCTGGACGAAGAAACCTGATGCAAACAGGATTGCTCAGGTCGTGGAGATCGGTTTTTCAGGTGGCGTTCCCGTCTCATTGGACGGTATGGCGATGGGCGGCGTGGAGCTGATCGAGAGACTCAACCAGATAGGAGGCGAGCATGGTGTGGGCAGGACGGACATGGTTGAAGACAGGGTGCTGGGGCTGAAGGCCCGCGAGAACTACGAGCATCCAGCTGCCACAATCCTCCTCACGGCTCACAAGGATCTCGAGCATCTGGTCCTCTCCAGAGCTGAACTTCGCTTCAAGATCATGGTGGACGAGGCCTGGTCTGAGCTGGCCTACATGGGTCTGGTGGGCGATCCACTTTATGCGGACCTCATAGCGTTCCTGGATCAGTCCCAAAAAAGGGTCAACGGCTCAGTCAAGATGAAGCTCTACTGCGGCCAGGCCATCCCCGTAGGACGCCAGTCTCCAGATGCCCTCTACTCTCAGGATATGGTCTCCTTCGACTCCCAGACTCTAAGCCAGAAGGATTCAGAGGGATTTGCCAAGTATCACGGCTTCCAGGCCAGACTGTTCCAGAGATTGAAGCGTTAGGATAAATCGACAGAGATGAGTAGGGCAGGATTTATTTGATATCGCTGCCCAATATCTTTGGCATGTCTCGACTTGTGATATCAGAGGACGCCGGGTCTGCAGATCTGGCGGCACTTGCTCTTGCCATAAATGAGATCCTGAGGCTTCCCGTTACCATTCGCAGCAAAAGACAACCAGGAGTGCGGGTTGAAAAGGGAGCTGTTCTGGATGACAACTACAGCGGACCTGTGCTTGAGGAGGTCATCAGGACGGGCAAGAGCATCCGCATGACTCCGGCAACGGGTGCCTATCAGGGCGTTCCGGTCTCAGTCGCCCCCATAACTGTGGACGGTCAGGCCATAGCCGCGATTGGCGTAGTTGACTTGATAGGCACCATCGATATTCCCGAGGTCTTTGGGGCCTATGGCGATGTCATAAAACAGGTCCAGAGGAAGGCTTCAGAGAGGAAATGAAGATCAGGAGAGCAGAGCCGAGAGACCTGGCTCAGATTGTCCAGATCGAGGGGCTTTGCTTTCCGAATGAAGCGGCCTTTCCTCCAGGGATGTTTACGTACCTCATACGCTACGCCGTCTCAATTGTGGCCTGCCAGCCAGAGAAGAAGGTTTTGGGATTTGTGATGGGATACGCCAGCGGAAAGGCTGGAGCTGTTTATACACTGGATGTTCACCCAGAATATCGCAGGATGGGTCTCGGATTGAAGCTGATCATCGCACTGGAAGAGGAGCTTTATGCTCTCGGAGCCGAGACGATCCGCCTGGAGGCCGCAAGAGACAACCCGGAGGCAATACAGCTTTACAGGAAAGCAGGATATCAGGAGAGAGAGCTGGTCAGAAACTACTACGGGCGAGGAAAGCATGCCCTGAGGATGTACAAGAGCCTCAGGCTGATAAGTTAAGACAGCAGTCTGTCTAAATCTTGATACTATCAACGGGAATGTGTTCTTATGCTTAACGAAAAGAGCCGAATGAGAAGCGGCGATATGGAGGCAGAGCTTTCTGCCAGGGTAGACGGGCTAATGGACGAGTTCATGGTCGCAGTCGATGCCATGACAGAGGAGAGACATCTACAGAGGGGCATCGCCCGGAGCCAGTTGCCATGCAGCATTGTGGCCATTCTCGATAAAAAGAGCCTCTCCATACTAGGTCAGTTTCGTCTGGAGAACAGAGTTACAGGCTACTTTTACAGGCCAGATGTCGTTTTAACTCGCCAGCGGGCTTCAAACAGCGCCCAGTGGGAGTTCGGCTTTAATGATCCATTCATCATCCAGTTTCCAGCAGAGCTCTTGGAGCAGGGCAGCGCTGACCGGCGGATGGCTTTACAGGCAGTAGCATCAGAGCATATCGACTCAGAGTTTCTGAGGCTGCAGCAGATGTTGAACCTCATGCGCACCCGGCCAATATTCGGACAGACTGCAGAGCCCGTAAGGGCGAAGACCCTTCTTCTGCTACTGCCCCAGGATGCGGGGATGCGAGAAAATGAGAAGACGATTTTAAGCGCAATCTCGGCCAACAAACTCTCTTTTGAGGAGGCGTCAGATATCAGGAGCGGTAGAGCTGCGGTGCATGATTTGTGGTTTTCCATCAACAATGCCGTAGCGATAGTTGCCGACCTCACGGGAGCTGATGCCGGCGTGATGTATGCTCTGGGCCTGGCTCATACTCTTGGAAAAGAGACCATCCTGATCTATCCGCAAGGCTCAAAATACCTGACGGATATTCCAAGAACGCACAGAATCGAGTATGAAGACAACGAGGCAGGTAGGATCAAACTGGATGAAGAGCTTTCCCGGATGCTGGGCGCAATGCTCGCGCCCATTGTGGAAGATTAGGCAGTGACATGGCCGATTTGGATGAGGGCCTTGTGTGGCCTGTAATGCCGATCGGGCCTATAATGTTATATATGTCCTGCATTTATACGAAGCTCCGACTCCGAACTCAGGTCTCCTAGCTTCCATTTGACCCAGGAGGGGAAAAGAGGTTGAAAAAAATTAGGTTGGCAATCGCAGGCTTAGGAAACTGCGCCAGTTCCCTGATTCAGGGGATAGAATACTACAAACATGTTGATGAGGACGGATGCATAGGGCTTATGCATTATGATATATGCGGTTATAGAGCTAGCGATATCGATGTTGTTGGGGCCTTCGACATAGATGCACGAAAAGTGGGAAAGGACGTAAGCGAGGCCATGTTTGCACCACCCAATTGTACCAAGGTGTTCTATCCTGATGTTCCCCACAAAGGTGTCGAGGTCAAGATGGGGCCGGTTCTGGACGGCGTCGCACCTCACATGGCAAATTATCCTGATGACAAAAGGTTCGTAGTAGCTGATGCTGTACCCTGTGACGTAAAGAGCGAGCTATTGGCAAGCGGCGCGGATGTTCTGGTAAATTATATGCCGGTGGGATCTGAAGAGGCTGCGCGCTTTTATGCGAAGGCTGCGCTTGATGCAGGAGTGGGATTTGTCAACTGCATGCCGGTTTTCATTGCCTCTGATCCACTGTGGGCCAAGAAGTTTCTGGATGCAGGAGTGCCAATTGTAGGAGATGACATCAAGTCTCAGATTGGTGCCACAATCGTTCATCGCGCTTTGACTCAGCTCTTCAAGGACAGGGCCTGTGCAATGGACAGGACATACCAGCTCAATATCGGTGGGAACACCGATTTCCTGAATATGCTCAGCCGGGAGAGGCTCAAGTCCAAGAAGATCTCGAAGACCGAGGCCGTGCAGTCCATTCTTGATGTCCCTCTCAATGATGATGATATACACATAGGCCCATCTGATTACGTGCCATGGCAAAAAGACAACAAGGTCTGCTTCCTGAGAATGGAGGGCAGGATCTTTGGAGATGTGCCAATCAACCTTGAGCTGCGTCTGTCTGTAGAGGATTCGCCTAACAGCGGCGGAAGTTCCATTGATGCCATAAGGATATGTAAGGTGGCAAAAGACAGAAAAGTCGGCGGCCCGCTTCTCGCCATATCTGCCTACACCATGAAGCATCCACCTGTCCAGTATCCTGATGAGATGGCCAAAGAGATGGTTGAAAAATTCATTTCAGGCCAGTCGAGCGACCTGGAGAGCGCGAAGGCTTCCAGGCCACAAGCTGTGAACGCCAAATAGCACTGACAATCCCGTTCCCTGGCCGCAGAAGCTCGACCGGGGATTGTTGACCTTTTCAATATCTACATTGGTATCAATTCATGTCCGAAGGTGGGAGCATAAAACGTCTGGGTGAAAGCCATGTTCTTTGAATACTCTGATGCACAAGCGGTGGAGATGGTTCCTGGACTGATCCGCCGGACTCTGATCAGTGGTGACCGGCTGATGATCTGCAGGTTTGATCTGGACCGCGGAGTGAAGATTCCAGATCACTCTCATCCCCATGACCAGGCAGGCTACGTGGTATCCGGGAAGATCCGGGTGACTGTCGACGGCAAAAGCCACGATCTCGGACCTGGGGACAGCTACACTGCTCCGCCAGGCGTGCTGCACTCGGCTCTGGCCCTTGAGGCGTCAGTGGTTGTGGACACGTTCACCCCACCAAGAGACGACTATCGAGCCTGATTCTGGCAGATGAAAAAACCGAAAGCTGAAGGCTGACGGCAGAGCATCATCAGGCATTTTATTGGCCGCACCTATGCCACTCTTTTGGCTTTTATGCACATGAAGCCTGGAAACCTCATTAGTTTCTCGTATCTTTCGAGATCAGCCGCACGAAAATCTTCTGTTGGCTTTGGCTCCATCAAGGTTTCGATCACGAATCCATTTTTCGACAATGCCTCACAGATTGTGCCCAGACTGTGGTAGTAGCTTGGCATGCATACACGTTTGCCAAATCCTGTCCAGATGCAGCTTACATCCTGTGTCTCATAGTAGTTCTCCAATTTGAAGTATCGATAGGAGAAAAATGGATGTTCGGTTGAGAAGACGAACCAGCCACCTATGCGAAGAAGCCTGCGGAACTCAGCGAAGAGCGCCATTTGATCGCGCACGTATCCAACAGCTAACGCGCTCAGTATCCCGTCAAAAGAGCCATTATCGAGGAATGAGAGGGGCTCCTCCATATTTGCATGGTAGTATACCGCCAGATTCTCAGTACGTTTGCGGGCATGCGACAGCATCCTTTCGCTTGCATCTATTGCCACAACCTGAGCACCCCGGTCGAGAAGCCACTTTGAGTAGACTCCAGGACCGCATCCCGCGTCCAGAATAGTCCTGCCATCGACCTCATCTATGAGAGACATAGTTGCCGGGCGTTCATAGTACGCGTTGTGGGGCTTTGTGTCGGCCTGAGCTGCATAGGCATCGGCCAATGCATCGTATGCGTCATTGGATATTGATTGTTTCATGAGGCACCTCGATTGCGCAGATCTCAACAGTCTGCGTATGCTAAATATATTTATTGCGGAGGGGGAAAGATAAGCAAATGACGAACAGGATGCCTTTTGAAAAGTGCCCTGTCTGCGGTGGGAAAATGGTGGAGAAGAATGTTGAGAAGGTATTGCGTGGAGGCGTCAATACTGTAGTCATGAACGTTTGCGCCGAGGTCTGCCTGCGCTGCGGAGAGAGGCTTTATTCGCAGGAAACCGTAAGGAGATTCGAGCAGATCAAGGCAAAGCTGGAGCGCCAGGAGACCGGAGATTTTCAGGCCATCGGAGTATCCTATAAAGTTGCATAGTGAGATCGATTCTAAAGAATGGCAGGAAGACGCTGCCTGTCCTGGCTGTTTTCAGGTGCAGCAGGAGATCAACCTATTCTTGCTGAAAAGAAACAAGGCCAGTAAGATGCTTAAAGGGCAACTGCACTACTTGCCAAGGGGGCCAGGCATCGGGCCACCCTGGCTGTTGATTGATGTTTTTGGCTCTGACATCCGGCCATCTAAATCTGAAGCCTCGAAGGTGATGCGTCCGTTTTTTCCGGCTTTTTTAGCTGGCCACTGCGCGCGGAAAAACGCACGGGTCGAGCCCGGCTGCCCTCAGCGCTGGGCAGGCTTGGAGACAAGTCAGAAACTATAATGTTGAACAGAGGAATACAGCTTTGCGGCAAACGAATAGATGAATATCTCGAATAGGAGAAGGGACGCTACAATCATCTTGTGGCTTTGAGAAGTGTGACAGATAGCTTCACTGGACCTGATAAATCTTATGATTGGAGGTCAAATAAAGCAAGAAGTTATAACGAGTGCTTAGACCTCATGCTACGACAGATGATATAACCAGTCAAATCGAGGCAATCGGTGAGAAAATTATTTAATTGATCAACTATATCCCTGGAGAAAGTCAATCAGCTATACGTGACCGTGAAACGGAGTATTTAAGTTGAGATTACATATTAAGCAACTATGACGCCAGAATTAATTCATGTAGTGAAAGGTAATCATGAACTTTTAAAAATTAATTTTAAGCCAAAAAAAGAACTATATGAATTTGTGATTATATTTTGTGACGAATTTGTTATTCACTATGTAGACATAGGTGGCAAAGAACAAACGTATCGGATTAATAATAATAATAATATTAGAAATGTCCATATAACATACCATAGCAGTAAAATAAATAAAAATCACAAACTTGCTCCGGAATTGCATTTTAAAAAAGGTAGAAAGCGATTAAATATATATAATAATATAATAGATATTGATAAAAATACAGAGTTTCCAATCCCGTTGTTTAAATTAACGTGCAACGATGCCATGAAAGAAAGAAAACACAACGCATCATTAAGCGAAACTAAAAATAATGTTATTGATTTGGAAGAATATGGAGACGACGCAACAAAACGTGATATGTACCAGTTTATAACAAAACCAAATAGTAATACAGTAGAAATATATTTCGTATAAAAGCGTTATTTTGAGGATCGAACAAGGACATATAAATGGCCAACCCTGGAAATGCTACGGATGTGGTCGCGGATAGACTATGTTGTAAGTGGTGTGGCCCTAAGACAGGATATTCTTGAAGAATTTGAAAAAGGAAATATTGTGCTCGCGGAGGAAATTGTTAGATATGATGAATTTGCTCTATTAGTTAAAAAATATTATGATGAAAATGTGAATGATAATAGTATTTTGTTTTATGATAATACAAATTATATTGATATGCTCGCGACGTCTCAAATTCTCCTACAAACTGAAAATGAGTGGCAAAATAAACATTATTCATTGCACCATTGTGGCCCGTTTACAACAGTATATTGCAATTTGATTAGTGGAATAGCTCCTGCGTTCTGTTATGACTTAGATCGGCAATTGAAAAATAATATTTCATCTGAAAAGGTCAATATGTGGCATAATTTTTTCAAAAATTCTTTGGAAAAAATGCAAAAATATAATATTAAGCGAACGATATTCTCATTGCCACAAGAATCGCGAAATAGTGCACCAAGGAAATCATAAAAGTCTTTATTGCCATCCATGTGCCATTGGTTAAGAGAGGTATTCAGTGAGCGGACTATTCAGTGTTTTGCCATTCATCCCTGGAAATTCCGGCCTGTTTAAGGATCTTTGAGATCAGATCGACGCTTATGGCTTCGCTTCGATGGGAATTTGGAATAACGACAGAATCGTCGCCTCTGGCCATTACATCGTGTTTTGACCCAGGAAATGGTCCCTAGAATCCCAATATCCTCAGTCGGCGGATGAGTTCTCTCCTGGATAGCGGAATTAGTCTGCTAGACAACGCTTACCGGCTCCGAAAAAGCCACTATGGATGCCGTGCCTATCGTTGGAATTGATCTTCCAGTTCTCAGGCGGAAGGCAATCCAATCTTCAAGAGCACTCATGAGGCTGTCTCTGCATGACTCCAGAGTCTTCCCGGTGGCCCATACGCCCCGAAGTCCAGGAATCTCGCCATAAAATGGCTCCGGATCTTCAATGATCTCGTAAGTTGCTGCATCCATAGCCGCTTTGATGTACTCTGCAAACATTATGATGATTATCAGCATCAAAGAGATATAGCTTTTCGCACCCCTGGCTCAGAGCTTTGCCGGTGACGCTTCGAGCCGAAGGGTCAACCGCCGTTCCTGCGGTAGCACTCGCAGGCGTGCGGGAACACAGGCACGCTCGCGTACGCGCGCGTGAGCGTACACGGGAGCACGGGCGCGGGGAAATCTGCAAAAAAATGGCTCTTCGCTTAATTGTGTGGGTTGGATCGCACAGAGAGATCAGACATAAAGTTTTCTTTGTGTCTTTGTGGTAACCCGTCGCACGCTGATCGCCACAGAGGCACAAAGACACTATGGCCTCATGACTCATTGTGTTCACCCATAGGAAATAACGAGGGGCCAAAAAAATGGATTCAAGGACCAGCATCACGAAATTATCATCGTGCCGTTCTCGATCTGCACCCCACCAGAACCCCCGAGCTTCACAACCGCGGGCTCAGAATAGGTGGCCCGCGACCTCCTCTCTGCTGTGAACGCCTTCGGGTCCATCGTCTCCGTGGCCCAGGCATAGTCCAGCCTCTCAAGAACCTCACCATCCAGGAGAAGCACCAGATCCACAAGATGAACCATCGAGACCTCCCCAACCCTCATGAAGAGGCTCGGATCAAACTGCAGAACCATTGTCGTGTTGCCTGCGGCCAGATCGCTTTGCAGCCTCACCCCATCCAGCTCCTCGTTGTAGTCGTTGACAATCGTCCCCTGCAGCTCATACCTGCCTGGCTTGATGACAGTCACATTAACTCCAAAGGCTATGGCGTCTGATGTGGTCATGTTGACGTACTCTCCAGTCAACAGCGCAGCCGGCGGCTGGAAATCCTTCGGGCTTCTGTCTATGACGATCTCCCCGTCAAACCTGTCGATGTAAGTTCCATCCTGACCATAGAGTATCAGGTTGTCTATCCTCATCGGCCCGCACCTGCCCTGCCTCCAGATATCCGTTCCGCTGACATTGACAAAAACGCTTCCGCTTTCGTTTATCGAGAAGCCCCTGTCAATACCCGAAATCCGGCTCCCATTGCAGTCAGAAAGAGTCCCCTTCAGCCTGAGATCTTCCGGAGCCATGATGTCGGAGCTTATGTTGATTCCAAATCCAAGAGACAAAGTCTCAAACAGCCCGTCGCCATCCGCATCTGTGACATTCTCTGAGGTGAGCCCCTCAAGCCTCGTCCCGGCCACTGTAACGCTCACAGGAATCTCAAAGCTCTGCCCGTCCGAGCTGATCTTGATGTAGCCATCCTGCCTGGCCCCGGATGCATGAGAGGGAAGCGTCAGATTGGCTTTTAGCACGCCGCTCTCATTGCTCTTCAAGCTCGAAGGCCCATGGGTCTCAATCCAGCTCCAGGGATTCTCAGCATACTGCTTAAGCATAACCCGGAATGACTGCCCCCCATCAGGAACCTCGTAACCGTAGACCTTGACCTTCCATGTGCCATTCTCCGGTCTGGAGACCTCCAGGGGACCCAGATCGCCTGTATCCAAAAGCGCATCATAGGGCTCACCATCGGGATTCTCAAAGACCAGCATCAGCTCACTTGTGTTGGTCGTGTCATCGCTGTAAAGGCTAGCCGAGATCTTCTTGGTGCTGTTCGTGGAATTTACCGAATGCTCCCAGACCTCCTTGTACAAAACGGTCCCTTCGAGGTTCTGCACTGTGCTGTTCTCAATTACGCCAAGATAACTGAGGTTGTAGAGAGATTTTCCAAGGTTTCGAAGGGCAATCTGAGTCTTGACGCTCGATCCCACAGTCGCAGACTCGAGATTCCAGCGCATTGGGTCCGTCTCCAGCATAAAGCGTTCAGCACTCAGATTGTACTCAACCTCTTCTGAGGAGTTCTCGCTATGAACAGCAACAATCCACCTTCCCGACGGCGGATCCTGAATCGCCCTGGCCTTGCGAAGATGCTTGGATTTTTTAGCGTTTTCCGCTATGCTGGAATTGCCGACATTTTCAGCCACGTCATCTTTCTCCCCCTCATAGTACTCGCTTGTAGGAGAGAGCAAGAACAGATCGAGATTGGCGTCCTCCTGCCAGTCAATTGACGCCTGAAACTCGGAAATCCCCGGCATCATCTCAAGATAATAATAATCCCATCCGTTTCCTGATAGCTTGCCGGTCCTATTTCCTAGCCCCATAGAGATCTCCAGAGGCCCTGCAACGGTCACGTTTATGGGAATCTCGATAAGAATGCCCTTATCCTCATCTGAGATCTCAATCTTGCCGCTGTAAGGCCCCGGCATTGCATCCTCTGGCACGGAAATTGATGCCGAGAAGACCTTTTGATCGTTAGCCTGAATGCTCTTTGGCAGATCCTGAATGCTCGCCCAGTCAGTCACATCGCCTTTAACAACGGTCTTAACTCCATCCAGATCCTGATTGCTGAAGAACACAAACCTCAGGTTCCAGTCGTCGTCTCCTGGAGCCATAGCATACAGCTTCTTCTGCGGCCTGTCCGCGCCAGTATCAAGTCCCACATAAACTCCCTCTCCAGCCGGCAGATATGCCCACCGTCCAGCCGTCCAGGCATCAGGAATGGCCCCGCAGAGAATGCTCTCGTTTTGCAGCAGCTCATAGGACCTGAGGGCATCAATCATTCCTGTACCCTGATAATACTCCTCGTAGAGGTCGCCCTGAGAGCTGACCAGCTTCGTAGCCCCGCGAGTCATGGCAGCCTTAACCCCTGCAGCAGTCAGATTCTCATTAGCCTGAAGAAGAAGAGCAGCCAGGCCCGCAGCCACGGGAGTCGATAGACTTGTTCCAGACTCCCGAGCATAATAATCGTCTACATAAACAGGCCTCTTCAGTCCAGAAGGAGCTGTTGAGATTATGTCAACGCCCGGAGCCACCACATCCGGCTTGATCCTATCATCTCTGGTTGGCCCGGACCCTGAAAAGCTTGCCATCCGCCCATTGCTGTCAGCCGCCCCAACTGTGATGACATTGACACCATCTCCAGGCGAGTCTATCAGGCCTGGAGGCAGAGCCAGCACAATTGGAACCAACAACAGCATAACATTATTATCTTTCTCTTTCTGCGAGACCCGAACTGATGAATCTGCGGCCTGCCCGGAAGCTGCCGCCCGTCCTGAAGTTGCCACCTGCCCGGAAGCCTCGCTGCTGTTGCGGTTTCCTGCAGCCACGCAGACCACGGCCCCAGCGCTCGCGGCATTGTCTGCAGCCATAGTGATAGGTGGATTGGTCTCGCCGAGATTGATGCCGCCAAGGCTCAGGCTTAAAACGTCAGCCCCGCTGTAGACAGCCCATTCGATGCCAGCGATTATATCCGAAACCTTGCCGTCTCCCTGGCTGTCGATGACCTTGACGTTAATCAGATCTGCACCCGGCGCAATTCCCTTGTACTTTCCATTGGAGGCTGCCCCAGACCCGGCAATGATCCCCGCCACCATAGTCCCATGACCTAAAAGATCGTCTGCCGTGATCTCATCTGACAGGAAGTTCTTCTCTGCAACCACCCGTCCAACCAGGTCAGGATGATTTTTGTCTATGCCAGAGTCAATCACAGCTACTGTAACGCCCTGACCATCAATTCCCTTCTCCCAGAGCCTGTCAGCCTTTATGATCCGGGAATTAGAGATGTAATCATCCCCAGAGAAACCAGCTGAATCTCCAGTGGAGTTACCATCAGGTGCCGAGACCCGAGTACTGCCGTCAAAATAGATTTCAGATACCAGATCATTTTCTGCGATCTCATTAATTGCTTTAGCTGAGGCATCTGCAGCCATGCCGGGAATAAGCCAGTACTTGTACCTGACAGCCAGGCCCTCAGGCTTGATATCCAAAACGACATCATCCGCAAGACTGCCGGATTTTAGCATGACTATTACGGGAATGGCTTCATCCGCTCCCTTTTCGATGATCTCTGTCAACGCCGGATCGATCTTCTGATAAGCATCGACGGCAGTCTGCACTGCCCCGGCAGGAGAGAACGCAGCCAGAACCAAGAGCACAATTAAAATATCAGCAAAAATATTTCGATTCATAATTATCCTAACCCACCAGATGACATTTTCCCCAATCCAATCCACAGGTCACAACAGCATTGTGTAAGCAGATAATGCTAAATAAACCTGTGGTGCTTCTAGGATTGATGATGCTGGAATGGCTGGTTCCCTATCTTCTTTGGATTAGCTTGTCCTTGCTATTGGCATCGGCCCTGACCCGGAGAAGCCAGGTCGCAGCCCTGGGATGGAGCCTCTTTGCATTCTTCTGGCTCGGCCAGATTGGTCACTACCTGAACATAGAGGATTACTTCAACGTGGTCCTCTTTCTGGCGACTGGCCTGCTGTGCTTTTACATGTCCTGGATAATGATTGACAGAGGCTTCTCTTCCAGGGCATGCTACTGGGCGAGCTACGCTGCTTCCGCCTGCGGACTGATCTATTTTCCCTTTGCCGAGATTCAGTCTCTTCAGGACGGTCTCATAGGTTTTACCACATTTGTTACTGCAAAGATCCTGCAGGTCCTGTCCGTACCGGTGACCCTCGATAGCTGGAACATCATGAGCCTAAACGGCAGGTCCGTGGAGATCATTTTGGCCTGCACTGCCATCGAGAGCATAGCCCTCTTTGCGGGGGTGATATTGTCTGTCGAGGCTCCAATTGGCCGCAAGTTGAAGGCCCTGGCAGCATCCACTCTTTCCATCTATGTTTTGAACATAGTCAGAAACGGATTCGTGATCATGGCCTATGGATGGAGCTGGTTTGGAGAAGAGAGCTTTGAGATCGCCCACAATTTAATTGCCAAACTGGGATCGACAGTGGCCCTTCTGGCGATATCTTATGTGGTCTTCCTTCTCTTGCCGGAGCTTTTATCAATCATTGATGAGCTTGCAGCAGAGGTCAAGCCCAAGAGAGGAGGTACGGCATGAAACTGGCCAAGGGTTCAACAGCATGGATTTCTGTTCCAATATTTCTTACTGCGGCACTGGCAGCTGCCGGAAACTGGTACATGTCGGCGATAGCCCTTGCTGGATCGATATTCATGATATTCTTTCATAGAGACCCGGATCGATTCCCACAGGGAGACGGAATGCTCTCACCAGCAGACGGAAAGATCATCGAGGCCAATCCTGACAGGATCACAGTCTTCATGAGTCCGTCCAATGTGCATGTCAACCGTGCCCCGCTTGACGGACGCGTGCTCAATATCGAATACAGAAAGGGCACCCACATGCCAGCTTTTCTCAATAGAGCCCGCGAAAACCAGCAGAACAGGATGCATCTGGCGACCGACGACGGTGATATGGAGCTACGACAGATAACTGGAACCCTGGTCAGAAAGATCATCTGCTATGTTAATCCCGGCGATCGGGTCTCGCGAGGAGAGAGAATTGGAATGATACGGTTCGGTTCGAGGGTAGAGGTCAGCATTCCATGTGGATACAACTTGCGGGTCTTTGAGGGCGACCGGGTCCGTGCAGGAGAGACTGTGATCGCCGCGAGGAATTCATGAATGTCTTCCGGATCATAAGGCCGCCAGACATATTCACGCTTCTTAATGCTGTTTTCGGATTCATAGCAATTCTCGTTGCAGGCAGAGCCAGTAGCGGCACATTTCCTCATTATGCCCTGGTCTTTATCCTTCTGGCTGCCATTGCAGATGGTTTAGACGGATTTCTCGCGAGAAAAATGGGAGGCGGCCCCCTGGGTGCCAACCTCGATTCTCTGGCAGACCTGATATCCTTTGGGCTAGCCCCAGCGTTTCTTGCAGTCTCTGCATTTCATCTTCCGCACTACATCTGGCCAGTGGCAATCGTCTTTTTGCTCTGTGGAGCGCTGCGCCTGGCCAGATTCAATGTGGCCTCCGGAAAAAGTGATCAGTACTTTGAGGGGCTTCCGATTCCTGCTGCTGGAATCGCGCTTTCTGCGAGCGTTCTCTTAGGAAGGCCTGTGTTGACGGTAGCACTCATGCTCCTTTTGGCCATACTCATGGTCAGCAGCATCTCTTATCCCAAAATCAGAGAATTCCGCCTCATGATCTTCTTCGGCTGCATCTATCTGATCGTGGGGTTGGTATTGTTCGTGAAGCATGACTTTGACGACATAATCAATGCAACCCTAGTAGTGATAACACTTATCACGCTTTACATGGTAAGTCCGGTGGTGATCTCACGCCTACGAAAAAAGAAATAGCCGCCTTTGAGGCTGGCATCAAGCTCGGCGCGCTCTACCACCAGTTTGTAGGAGCGCCGGTGAGCGAAAAGACTGCCAACAGCCTTGAGCAGGCAATGAGAAAGAGCATATCCCTGCAGCCTTATGTAAAAGAAGTTGATGTGAAAATCGACAGGGAGATGCTTAAAACCAACGTCTTCGGATACGGAGAACTAGAAGGACGAATGATCGCAGCCCTGGTGAAAATAGATTATCAGGGCGAGACGGCAGTGGCCGAATTGAGGTTCGACCCGGAAAAGAACTATCCGCTCATGAGCCTGCTCTGAGATCCAGTCTCCATTTAAAGATGCTCATTTTGCTGAGGGAAGCCAACATGTGGCTGCCCCCTTCACTCGAACTCGATGGTTCCAGGCGGCTTGGGAGTCAGATCGTAGACCACTCTGGCTACGCTTGGAATCTCGCCTGTGATTCTGCTTGAGATTATTCGCAGGTTCTCCCAGGGGATCTCCATTGCTTCTGCCGTCATGGCATCACGGGAGGTAACGGCTCGAACAGCCACAACCCACCCGTAAACCCGGTTGTCGCCTTTAACTCCAGTGGCTTTGCCTAACAGAGCCGCGAAGGCCTGCCAGGGCGAGAATTTCATGATCTCCTCTTCCACGATGGCATTGGCCTTCCTCACAACATCCAGCTTCTCACGGGTGACATCCCCAACGATGCGCACCGATAGTCCCGGCCCAGGATATGGCATCCTCTCGCTGATCTCCAGAGGAAGCCCCAGCGCGCGGGCCACCTCGCGAACCTCATCCTTATACAGGTCACGCAAAGGCTCGACTATTATCTGGAACTCCATGCAACTGGGCAGACCACCAACATTGTGATGGGCCTTGATCCCCCCCTCTGACTCAATTCGGTCCGGGTAGATCGTTCCCTGCATCAGGCAGCCTCCGCCGATCTTGCGGGCCTCTTCCTCAAAGACGCGAATAAATGTCTCGCCGACTATCATCCTCTTCTTTTCCGGATCATCCACACCCTTAAGGGCATCGAGGAACCGTTCGTGAGCATTGACTCGCACCAACCCGATATCCTTAAAAAGCTCCTCTATTCGGTCCGACTCATGCTGCCTCATGAGACCTGAGTCCACATAAACCGGCACCAGCCGATCTCCGATGGCACGATGGGCCAGCATGGCACATACCGAGCTGTCCACGCCCCCCGATAAACCTATGATGGCGCGCCCTTTGACATCGCGCCTGATCTCTTCGATGGCGTTATCTATGAAACGTTGCACATTCATGGCCATAATAGCATGCCCGGCTTTGAGGATAATAGACTTGCGGTTAATGGTTATTTGCAAATTCGTTTCTAGACGATATTAATATGAGCTGTACATGAAAAATAAGGCTATAAATTATAGAAGGGAAGAATGCTATGGCGGGTTTCTCATGGAGATAGAGAGCCACGCTCGCCATTAAGACCTCCTAGGGGGCTATCCTCCGGCCCCCCACATAAAAATAGAATATCATTAAGCTATCTTGGTGTGAAAGAAATGAGATACTTCAGAGATTTGGGATTTTTATTATGCATGACCGCTCTTGCCGCGTGTCTGTCAACTGGAATTGCATGGGGATACGATTACCTGGAGGGCGGATACGTCTCCAGCTACGACAGTTCCTACGACAGATCCAGAACCGCCGACCCTGGGATTGCAGGCATGGTAAAATGGCTGGATCTGCCTGTAGCCAGCAGCACCTTTATTCCCTACAGAGAATACTACAAAACCACTCTGACCCCTGTCGCAAGCGGGATTGTGAGCAGCCCAATGCAATACGATTTGACAGGACAGACGCCAAACGGAGTTTACTATAGAAATGGTCAGTGGCTACCATTCACAACCTACTCGTCATCGCGTTTCACACAAAGCAATGATCTCTGGATCTCCGGGCAGACCAATTGGACCCAATATGCAGTCATCCCTCTCGGAGCCTCACTGCAACTGCTGGCCAACGTGCCCGCTGGCGGAACGGCTGGTTTCTTCGAGGTTATCGCCAACAATGCCGTTAAAACCGAATACAAGACAATTCAGTTCAATCCCGGCTACAGCAGCATGAGCTTTTTGGCTGGCCAGACTGGAAGATACATGTTCTACTTTGTGGTCAACAATCAGCCCAGCAACCTGGTCATTGTAGATGTGCTGGCCCAGGCATCTGTGTGAACACAGAATATGAATTGGGACGAATGCTGCCCCAATTCACAACGACTTTTTAGGGCTTAGCATCTCCACCTAACGGGCAGCACTCCAGCCACTCCTTACTCGGTGAGATGCTCTTGTTGGCCCACCGCCACCTGGCCTCGCCCGTCAGGTTGAAGTTACCGACGAGGCTGGACTCGGCAAATCCATCGGGCCATTGAGCAATGCGATCGAGTTGCCCCACGACCTGAGCAGAAGTCTCGAGAGTAGATAGCGTCTTGCCAATGTGGGCCTCGTAGCTGAGGTTGAGGCTTCTTGCCTCGTGGTATCTGTCTCTCCAGAGAATATCCCGGTAGTCGTTCTCGGCCTCTAGTTTTCCAGTCCAGTATCCATTCATTCTCAGCGGACTGGCCATTGTGAAGTTGAAGCTGGCTGAAGATGAGTCCGCCAGAATGTTCCTCTTTGCATGAATAGCAGTCGAGCTGAAGGCCAACTCCTCAGACGCCTGATAGTCGCCAGAACCATGCTCGCCGTATTTCAGAGTCGAGCCGACTATTGGCCTGATCCAGGTAACCGCTGATGCCGTGTGGTTAAACTCGCCTGCTGCGATATGGACTGTGTTTGTGATCATGTAGCTCTCGGCCTCTGTGGAAAGCATTCCTTCAGTAAAGGCATACCCTCGACCGACGACACTGCCGGAGATGCTGGCCTTCGCAGCAGGTTTGATGGTCCTCATTTTGATGGTTATCTGGCCATGCGCTCCAGGCGGGAGGTCATGAAATGTCCAGATGTTAAGAGTTGCATAATCGGGTTGAGGATAGGATGATACAAATACAGTTCGCGAGTCATAATCCTCTCTGACTATAACATCTACTGGTTCTACGCCGTTATTTCCGTAGGTTATGGTGTAGGTTATCAGGCCCCCGGACGTCGCAGAAGATGGACCATCCTTTACGTCCTCATCCTCGAGGTCCTCAAAGCTGATCACCTCATTGCCGATCCGAATGTAATCGAAGAAAGCTATCGTCTTGACTCCAGCGTCTCCACTATTATAATATGATACATAAATTTTCGCTATCTTCTGGCCCTTCAGCTTCTGCTTGACCTCATCGAGGCTTTTATAGCCCTTGTATTCCAGATCAAAAGCATCAACCTCATTCCATTGCGATGCTGACAACTCCATATCGTCCAGTCTCTGTTTCAGCGAGACTATCTTCTCGCCGCCCTCCAGACGGATCTCAATCTGGATAGAGCCCGTTCCCGATTGCGGATTGATCCACATGCTGAACTGGTCAAGGTCGTCGATAGAAAGAGGATCCTTAAGATTGATGTAGATCCTGGCGTATCTGTTTTTGTCGAATACGGACAGCTTTGCACAGCTAGCTCCATGAAAGCTCTGCTCTGCCGAGATGCTGCCCTCCGAATACTTTAGCTTCCTGAGGCTGTAGTCCAGATCGGTAAGCCCGGATGATATCATGATTCCCATCTGAATAATTATCGCCAAGGCCAGAAAGATAGCCATGCGATTGCAGGTTAATGGCTTGCTCATACATACCAATAATTATGTAACAGTAAAAAAGACATTCGCTCGGAGATAATCTACCTCAATTCAGCTTGGCCGTGGATGACCTAGATCAGATCTACATAACATCTACATGAAAAAAAGGGTTATTAACATCGGCGACAACCGACTAATTAGCGGGCAGGAGAGTGGGGACTTATCCTTACCGCCTGGACGGGAGGAGGAAAAGGGGGTATCCTCCTGTCCAGAATCCCTCATTGTTTTCTTGTGTTATAATCTCGGTATGCTGCCCGCGCCGCCAATCCAGCCAGGCGCAACGGCTCCGGCACTCTGCCGTCCCTGGCGAACTTGTTGATAAGCATCCTTGCCTCATCAATTGAGGCTCCGAGGGCCCGAAGATAGACCTGATAGCCAGTTTTAAGAATAATTGGCTGGCGCTCACCCAACCTATGGTAGCGACGGATCTTCTCATCCGGACAGGAGAAGTACTCACGAATGTATTTCTCAAGTCCGGAAGACTCTTCGTATGAGATGCAGAATAACGGCCTCTTTGTCTCTTGCCATACATCCTGCAGATCGATGATATTAAACCAGCTCAGGACTGCCCCGCCCAGCATCAGGACATTGATATCCGATCTGTCCAGTTGACTGTAAATGTATTTCACCGCCTCAGTGGCATCATCTCCACCTACCTTTGCACGAGCATAGGCCATGCCATCGACTCGCATGTCGGCACGCATGACAACTCCTGCCAGGACGGACGAAGGGTTATCCCTCCTGAAGCTCTCAGCAATTCCGAGAGCCCGCAGGGCAGGCTTATTGAGATGAAGCGTCATGAGACTGCGATCCTGCTGCCCTTTTGGCTGTGACTCCTTCGGCTCTTCTCTAAAATGTCTGCAAGCAACGGCGCCATTTCCAAGATGGCATCTATAGTCATCGGTTCTCCGTCTATTGATAATGCATACTGCGCGCCCTGCTCGATGATCAGCACTGCTAGAGGAATGATCTGTATCGCCTGGACCCGGCACTCTGAGGCCCAGAATATGGTTATCCTGACAACAGGCCAGATGGTTCTGTCGCCAGCCACAATCTCCTTTCCAACCCGCACCTCCTCAGCCATACCGATGGACCGTTTCGGATGCATTAGTCACCCCCACCCCAAAATTCCCTTTAATAATAACCTGGTCTGCCTCAGCCTCAGGGACTGGACCGCGGCCCACAGAGTCAATAACGGCCTCATCTCAACCTCAGCCATGAAATCTCCCTCCAGACGCTCTCCATGAAACCAGGGAACGATAGAGATTCTCTCTGAAGAGAGGCCCAGCACCCCTGCGATCGTGTACAGATAGCCGCTAAAAATGGCAGTATCGGCAGGATCATCCAGACCAAAGCAAAGGCAACAGGAGAACTTTTTGAGGAGCAGGGACCTGAGAAGACGAATGGTGATATCTGCCAGGGAATAAGCGGCGTTGACCGGATACTTGAGGCTCATGCTTCTTCGTGCATCTTTTTTTTTGCTGGTTTCGCGAAGATCTTCATCGCTTTTTGCCTTCGGAGAAAACTCAGTCTCACCTTTGCCATCCTTGGCAATGGACTGCAGAAATTCTCCTGCAGATTGAGGAGGGACTTCAGTTCTCCATAATGTGAGGCCAAACCAGGCTAATTTGCATCCGCCTTGAATCACCGCCCCCTTCTTGCAGATATCAATAGTGAGACGATATGAAGACATCAGGATAGCTGCCAGAAGAAGGACGACGAGCAAGAGAATCATGCTGATATAATCTACAGCGCTAAAGGATTCCAACAATCGTATAATTGGCGCTGATATCTGGCAAGACGACACCATATCTAAAAGCCTCACATTGCTAGCTGCTCTAACTTTTTTGAGCTAATCAGCTTTCACAGGAAGCCAGTGAGAGAACTCGCACGCCATTCTGCCCTAAGACGGTCTTCTTGACATCCAGCACGGCCACAGGAGAGAGACCTGCCACAGCACCTGCAACAGGACCAACATCGCCACCAAATGTTATGCTCATTTTTATAACCGGTATGATAATCCGGTCCTTCAGATTTATTGGCTCGCCTATCAAGCTAACGGAGCAGAACTTTTGGAAAAGTTCATCAAGAGTGGCATCAACAGATTGCTCATCTGGCATTCTCATTCATATCTCTTCCATACATATACGTTTTTCTTTGGATGGGCGAAGATTGCGACGATAAGCTTTACATATTTTGACGATATACAACCGTGTGGTGGGGATCATTAGAAATATAATATCAATAACCATAATTACTCTGCTTGCGTCTTCCGTTTTTTCGGCATCGGCTAGTGACGTCACCGTATCTGGATCATCAACCGTGATGCCTCTTGCAGAGGCTGCAGCCGAGGAATTCAATCTCCTGCAGAAGGACTATGTTGTGACTGTCTCTGCTGGAGGGACGGGAGCTGGAATTCTGGGCATTGCCGAGCGCAAGAACGACATAGCCATGGCCTCTCGTGAGATCACCGAAGAGGAACGCAATAGATTTAATGATACATTTAAAAAATTTTTAATCGGTCTGGATGGCATCAGCCTGGCAGTGAGCGACGAGATCTACCAGGCAGGAGTCAAGGACTTGAACCGCCAGCAGGTTCGAGATATCTATTCTGGAAATATCACCAACTGGAAAGAAGTTGGCGGGCCTGACGCAGATATCTATGTGATATCCCGCGAAGAGGGGTCCGGCACCCGCGACAACTTCAATGAAATAGTCCTGGGCGACAGAGATGCCGAAACTCCGGGTGTGGATACCGTGGCCATGGGAACTGCAGAGGTCAAGACGGCCATATCGGGAAGCGACAAGGCCATTGGCTACCTGGGATTCAACTATCTGGGTGGCGATGTCGTGGGAATTGCCTTCAACGGCATTCAGCCCACATATGAAAACATCAAGCTGGATCTCTATGAGCTTCACAGGCATCTGTACTTTTACACATTTGGAGAGCCTTCAACGGGAGCTAGGGCGTTCATAGATTTCGTGCAGGGACCGGATGGCCAGAAGATCGCCGCAGAAGAGGGCTTCATCCCCATCTGAAAGACCCTCCTAGCAGTCATCCTTACATAATAGTAAACCAATGAAACTATAGATGAGAACGGAGAGCGAACTTCTGGTATTGTTGCTGGTCATCCTTCTGGCAGGCGTAGAGAGCGAGGCTAAAGAGTCGGTAGTGGTAGTATCCGGGTCAAGCACAGTCATGCCCCTGGCGGAGCTGGCTGCCGAGGAGTTCAATATCAATCAGGACTACTATGCAGTCAACGTAAAATCGGGTGGCAGCGGAGTTGGCGTCGTCGATGTGGCTGAAGGCAGGTCTGACATAGCCATGACCTCCAGAGATATCAAGCTGGAAGAGCGGCAGAGATTTGAGACACCTAAAACGCGTTTTATTGAGAAGACGGTGGGCTATGATGCCATCTGTCTGGTGGTGAGCGATGAGGTATATAATTCAGGCATTACCTCACTCACCAAAGATGAGGTCAGGAGGATCTATTCCGGATCTATAGCCAACTGGAAGGATCTGGGTGGACCGGATAAGGAGATTTTTGCCATTGGCAGAAGGCCTGGCTCAGGAACCAGGGACACTTTTAATGAGATAATCATGGGAAGCGTTGAAGCCGAGACACCAGGAGTGTCCTATGACTGCGGCGAGAGTTCCGAGGTCAAGTTCAGCACTCGTAAGAGCGATAATGCAATCGGCTACATGGGATACAGCTTCGTCATGGGTGGAGACGCAAAGGTGATCTCTCTTGATGAGGTCGCACCCACAATCGAGAACATCAAGAGCGGCGCTTACCCGCTGGCCAGAAAACTGTACTTCGTAACCCTTGGCGAGCCGACCACAGGAGCCAGAGAATTTATAGATTATGTTCTCAGCCCAGCAGGACAGCAGATCGCCAAAGAGAACGGATTCATACCGGCATGATGGGGCCAACAGGATTAGCCCCGTTCTCGTATTTTGGCTCGTCCTGGCAAAGCTGTCTTGAGCGCCACACAAATTGCCTTGTGTTAAATTAAGTTTACTGGCGTTGGTTTCATATAGTTGCAGCTAAGGCCATAGGATCATGCCAGAATGGATCTACCCCGATTTTGAGCCGCGACCAGCACGGCCACTCTTTCTCTGCATCATCTCCAACACAGACACAGGCAAGATTCCCGGACTATCTGCTGCAGGAACAACTCCGGAGCTGACAGACTACACCCCGGGAGCTGATGCCGAGCTGGTTGAGACCAACAGGATCATCACCATGCCTGAGCTGCCAGAGGCACCAGGTGGCTCGCCGACACCGGCCATTGTCACCAAAGCCGCCCTGAACCTGACAGGCATTCCGTCAATGTTTGTGGCTTCCGGATTGAGGAAAAAGCCGGCTGTGCCCTATGTTGAGTTGGGGGGGACGGCAGGAAGCGATATCCGAAAAAGCCCGGCATTTCCAGATGCAAAGAGCATCTACGAAAAAGGCTCACTTCTAGGACGGAAACTGGCAACTCTCTCAGACTGCGTATTCATTGGCGAGTCCATAGCCGGAGGTACCACAACTGCTCTGGCCGTCCTCAAAGCGCTCGGATACAACGCAAACGTTAGCAGCAGCTTCCAGTCAAACCCCATAGCACTAAAGGAGAAGGTGGTATCCGAAGCTCTTATCAGGGCGGGAATTATGGAAGGAGGACTCAAGAACGATCCGCTGAGGGCCGTGGAAGAGGTGGGCGACCCCATGATGGCAGCAGCTCTTGGCATCATGCGAGGACTGAAAGGCTCAAGGGTGGTGCTCGCAGGAGGGACTCAGATGGCAGCAGTCCTGGCACTCGGGAAGGCCCTGAACATCGAGGGAGATATATCGATTGCCACCACCAAATACATCATTGAAGACAAATCGGCCAACTTCAAGGAGATAGTGGAAGCGACAGGCAGGCCGTACTATTACTCCGATCCGGGCCTCGAAAGATCCAAGATTCCGCCTGTGCAGATCTACGCCCAGGGATACGTCAAAGAAGGAGTGGGCATGGGCGGCGCTGCCCTTCTGGCCGGAATCTACGGAGTAGCCCAAAAGGATCTTGTCGAGGAGACTGACCGGGTCCTCATGACCGTGGAGCTGCCCCGGAAATGAAAGCTGCAGTCCTTAAGGCTCCTGGCCTCCTGGAGCTTGATGACCTGCCAGATCCGACAGTACCTAAAGGCGGGGCCCTGCTGGAGATCGAAGCCTGCGCCATCTGCGGAACCGATGTCAAAATGAGAGAGCAGGGCCACAGGGACCTGGCTTACCCCAGAGTACTCGGGCACGAGATCGTAGGTCGAGTTGTGCAGTTGGATGGCCCGAATCCATCACTGGATGAAGGAGACCTGGTCCAGGTCTGGCCCGGCATCACCTGCGGAAGGTGCCGATACTGCATGCTCGGCAAAGACAGCCATTGCGAGAGCATCAAGATAATGGGATTCAACTGCGATGGGGGCTTTGCCGAACTCAAGGCCCTCTCAGCCGAGAGCCTTTCGGTTGGGATGAACCTGCTGCCGAAGAACATAGATCCTGCATTTGCAACTCTATCCGAGCCTCTGGCCTGCTGCCTCAACGGCCAGCAGCAGGCACCCGTCTGTCGAGGCGACAGAGTCCTTATTTTGGGTGGCGGCCCCATCGGCGCTCTGCATGCCCTTCTGGCCGAGCTTCATGGTGCCGAGAAGGTAATGGTAACGGAAATGCTGCCTGAAAGAATCCGCCTGCTAGAGAGGCACACAAGCGCGGTTGTCGTCGATCCTTCCAAAGAGAAACTCAACTCCATCCTGGCCTCGGAGACTGACGGAGCTGGAGCAGATGTCATTTTCACAGCCACACCGAAGATCCCTGTAGACGATGATCTTCTCAGTCTTCTCTCCGCTGGTGGGAGGATCTGCGTCTTCTCAGGGCCAGCTTTTGGACACCATGAAAAGAAGATCGACATAAAACGCATTCACTACAAGGAGATCACAATCAGTGGATCCTACGGCTGCACCAGCCACCAGAACCGATCGGCTGTCGGGCTCCTGACATCAGGGCTGATCAAAGCAGACGGACTCATCACAAAGAGGACATCTCTTGAGAGGATTGATGAGGCTTTCACCCACTCCGCTAAAAGATTGGGAATGAAATCGGTTGTATGCTAGAGATAATGGACTCAATAAATTTGGCAAGGACAGCACAGTCCAAGAATGAGGGAGATAAAAAAGACATGGATGAGAGCTTGAGCTATTTTGGCAGCCGGGTGGACAGGCTGATCAAAGGAACGGATCTGACCAGAGATGAGGCGCACCAGCTTTTTTGCCAGATACTGGAAAATGAGCAGCCGGATCTTCAGCAGGGCGCATTTCTCGCGGCCATTACGGCTAAGGGAGCTACAGCCGAAGAGATTGCCGGCATATGGCAAGCCATCTATGATATCGACACAGTCAAGGTCCAGCCAGATGTCTCTGGTCCCCTGACAGAGAACTGCGGCACAGGCATGGACGGCATCAAGACATTCAACATAAGCACGGCTGCATCCCTGGTTTCTGCATCTGACGGCATAATCATGGCAAAGCACGCAGCCCGAGCAATAACATCGAAATGCGGCGCTGTGGATATCCTGGAAACCCTTGGAGTCGATGTGGAATGCAATGTAGATCTCGTTAAACGAAGCATCGAACAGGTCGGCATAGGCATATTCAATGGCATGAGCCCAATGGTCCATCCTTCGGCCCTCTATCGCATCCTCTCCCAAATCAGATTCGGAACAATCCTCAATGTTGCTGGCTCTCTTGCCAACCCAGCCCAGCCTGCGCATGCCGTGAGGGGCGTCTATTCAGAGGATATGGTGCTGCCAATAGCCCGCGCCATGAAAGAGATCGGCTACAAAAAGGCATTTGTCGTCCACGGAAAAAGCCGGGACGGCTCGCGAGGAATGGATGAACTCTCAACTGTTGGCCGCTCAGTTGTTGCGGAGCTGGCCGAAGACGGAAGCATCCGAGAATATACCTTAAACCCGCATGACCTGGGGATAAAACAAGCCGATGAGAAGGCCCTCCTTCACAATGGAGACCTGAAGGCTGAAGCCATCAATCTCCTGCGGCTTCTCTCTGGAGAGGAGCCTGGAAGCAGAAAAGACATCATATGCCTGAACGCGGCTGCTGTTCTCTGCATCGCCGGGCGCGCGAGCAGTCTCGAAGAGGCAATGGAGAAGGCATCAGATATCATCGACTCAGCAAGGCCCATAAAGAAGCTGAAAGACTGGGTAGCCCATCAAAATTCAGATCCAGGTCCACATCTGGAGAAGCTGGACCTGATGCTAGAAGCTGCTTACAACTGATTCTTTGGAGCATAACTCATATCTATCCTGGATACAAGGTTGCATCTCAAGCAAAAATATGGACATTTATGCAGGAAGATGGTGCAGCCAGCACAGAGGATTGCTTGTATTAGCCGTGGCTTCATTGGTACTGATCGTTTACTTTTTTTCTCCATTTTTGGACGGCATAATCCTCGGCACGGTCTTCGCCTACGTAGGCAGGCCCATCAGAGATCATTTCGGCAATAGAAGAAGATTGGGGTCACTGGCTGCCGCATTATGCATTGTGATACCCATATTTTTTATCATGGGACTTGGAATGATTGAGATCGCCAACCAGGTAATAATACTTGCAAAAAATTATGAATCATTTCAAATGGCTCTCGCAGTCTTGACCAAAGAGACTGCCCAAGGTCTGAGCCCCTGGATGAAGGACCTGTTAATCAGCGGCCTGGAGAATGCCGCGAGCATCATTGCACCCATTGCTACCTCCATTCCCGTCTTTCACATGGGAAAAGTGGCATCACTGGCAATCATCAACTTCATAGTCTCCATTCCCATCTGCTATTTTATTCTGGCAGACGGCGAGAGCTTTGTGGAGTCGATAATATCCCTGATTCCAGAAAGGAAGAAGCAAGCCTATCGAAGGTATATCAGCCGGATCGACTATATCTTAAGCGGCATATTCATCGGCACCATTTATACCTCGATACTGGGCAGCATCATCGCGGCTGCGATATTCCATGCATTCAGCCTGCCCAGACCCTTTGCCCTGGCAAGCATTGTCTTTGTGGCTGGGATGGTTCCATTCCTCACGTCCTGGGTGGTCATCATTCCTGTGACGGTCTACCGCTATTTTTCGCAGGGACTAGGGGATGCTGCCGCATTCTTCATCCTGTCCTCCGCGCTCATCTATCTGCCCTCAGAGCTGCTGATTAGGCCGTACCTTGTGGCAGCCAAATCCTCTCTGCACCCCCTGCTGGTGATGCTCTCCTTTTTGGGAGGCGCCCTGGTCGCCGGAATCGGAGGATTTTTCCTGGCTCCGGCCATCATGGGGATAATCGTAGGAATATATCAGGTGAGGAGAGAAGAGATGGCTGCGGTTAATGCATGAAATTTTATATCGAGACCTACGGCTGCACCTCAAATCTCGGAAACTCCCAGGACCTAGCCCGAGCATTGCTGGAGTTGGGTCATACCCTAACCACGCCAGATGAGGCAGATGCAGTGATAGTGAATACCTGCGCGGTCACTGAAAGGACACAACGAAAGATCCTGCGAAGGCTCGACCTTCTGCAGGGCAAGCAATTGATCATTGGAGGGTGCCTGCCCGTAGCTATCCCTGAGTCGATAAACCGGATTAAATGCAGGGGCAGCCTCGGTCTGCTCGGCAGATCTGCCGCAGCCAGAGTCGAAGATATATTCAATGATGAATTAGATGTCGAACCATCCAAATACCGGACGGCTCATCCTTCGCGCGCCCTTCAGAGAGCTATGGAAAAGCGCTCAGAGCCTTCGAGCATGCCGGGCTATGACCCATGCGTGGTGGTCAATGTGGCGGAAGGCTGCAACGGCTCATGCACCTACTGCATAGTGAGAACGGCAAGAGGTGAGCTGAAGAGCCGCGATGTAGAGGAAGTCGCAGCCGAAATGGAGTTGCTGGTCTCCTCGGGAGCTGTCGAGGTACAGCTATCCGCCCAGGACACTGCTGCCTATGGCAGAGACATCGGCACCGACCTGGGGAAACTCCTTTGCAGATTGGTGGAGGTACCTGGGGACTTCAAGATGCGAATGGGCATGATGAATCCAAAGAGCGCAGGGGATATCTCTTGCGAGCTTATTCGTGCATTGAAGAGCGAGAAGATCTACAGGTTCCTGCATATTCCGGTTCAGTCCGGTTCAGACAGGATTCTCGAAAGCATGGGCCGCAGATACAGAGCACAGGACTTTCTCAATGTCGTGAGCCTTTTTAGGTCTACATATCCCGATATCACGATTATCACGGATGTTATTGCGGGATTTCCCGGAGAAACTCAAAGCGATTTCAAAGAAACCATGAACATCATTGACCTCATGGCGCCGGATAAGGTCAATGTCACCAGATTCTCGGCCAGGCCAGGAACTGCGGCCTCAAAGCTATACGATATGCCAGACAGAATCAAGAAGGAAAGATCAAGAGAGCTAACCCGCGTGTGGCTGCAAACTGCTGAAAAGAGAAACAAACGCTATTTGGGTGAGATCTTGAATGCCAGAGTCACCGAAGATGGAAGGGGCGACACTATGAAGGCCAGGGCGGATAACTATCTGGGCATTGTGGTTAAAGGCCGACCAAGGCTAGGATCATCGATCAAAGTGCTGGTCGAAGGCTGCAATGCATTTTATGTGTCCGGTCGAGCAGTAGGCCGAGCAGTCGCGACGAAGCCCTTTTAAGCTCAATGCATTCATAATTAGTATAGAATAAACAAGATTAAATTATAAATGATATTCGATGGCCATAAAAGGCTTATTGAAACAAACAAGCCCGGATTAGGAGATATCTAGCAGGGATTTTTTAGGAGGAGATTTTTTATTGTCGAGCAGCATATTGATACTATTGATAATGTACATTATTTTACGTTAATATATTCTGTGATACAAATGCCAGCAGAGATATTGAGCACCACGAATTGAGAATCAAGAAAGAGCTGGCCAAAAAAAAAAATTTCGCCTGGCCCCCCGCCTACCGCAGCCCGTATTGAGGCGGCATTCTCTGTCAAGGATGCTGTCAACACCAAAGCAGCAAGATCACCCGCTATGTTATTGGCAGATGATCTCGACAATCCGGCAGGAGATTTTTTGAGCTACGGGCAATCCAAATCCATTCCAAGATGTTCCGTTCATAATAAGTCATGAGTGGTTTATATTTCTCGATTAATTTTAGGATGGCCGTTTATCTGAGAGATATCTTTACTAAAATTTAAGTACTAATAGTATTATATATTATAATAATTTATCGTTATATTAAGTTACCTCGACAACTTTATAAATGAAAAACCAGGATAATTATCGATCGCTACAATATTCCCGAAAACTCCCGCAGGCCATACTTACCGATCATGGATTCAATAGAACAGACCATGTAGAATAGTCGCTCGGAGATAACGAGCAGCTATTTTGCCAGATTTAAGGGGAGTTGGGAAGACGTGGGGATTTAAAGGAGGTTATAAATTGGCTGAGCAAAAAGCAACAACGTCTGTCCTATACGAGGAGACGAGAGTATTCGAGCCGCCCAGGGATCTCGCAGAGAACTCTAATGTCATGCAGTGGATGAAGAAGAAAGGATTCAAGAGCGAGCGCGAGATGCGCGCCTGGACCGGCCAGAATTTCATCGCATTTTGGGATGAGATGGCCAAGACCTATGCCGATTGGTTCGAGCCCTATGCCCAGGTCCTCAACTGGCAGCCACCCTACGCCAAGTGGTTCTTAGGCGGCAAGATTAACGTGGCCTACAATGCAGTAGACAGGCATGCATTAGGCGCCAAGAAGGACAAGGTAGCCTACATATTCGTCCCTGAGCCCGTCGATCAGCCCACCCAGAAGATCACATACGCAGATCTGGCCAAGAGAGTCAACAAGCTCGCAAACGGCCTCAAGAGCCTGGGAGTTGCCAAGGGCGACAGAGTCAGCATCTACATGCCCATGATCCCAGAGACACCCATTGCCATGCTCGCCTGCGCCAAGATCGGAGCCATTCACTCTGTGGTCTTCTCAGGATTCTCAGCTGGCGGCCTGAACAGCAGGGTACTCGATGCCGAGTCCAAAGTAGTAATCACAACAGATGGCTTCTTCAGGCGCGGAAAGCCCCTGCCACTCAAGCCAAATGTGGATGAAGCTACCGCCAACACGCCAAGCGTTAAAAATGTGGTAGTTGTTAAGAGAGCAGGCATTGAAGTTCCCATGAAGGCTGGCAAGGATATCTGGTACCATGAGCTGGTCGCCAAGCAGTCGGATGTTTGCGAGAGCGAGAAGATGGACTCCGAGGATCGGCTGTTTATCCTTTACACCTCCGGAACCACCGGCAAGCCAAAGGGTATCGAGCACGTTCACGGCGGATATTGCGTCACCCCTGCACAGACATTGAGCTGGGTCTTCGATATCAAAGACAACGATGTCTGGTGGTGCACGGCTGATGTAGGATGGATCACCGGACACAGCTATGTCGTCTACGGACCACTCTGCCTCGGCGCTACGAGCATGATTTATGAGGGTTCCCCCGACTATCCTGACTTCAGTCGGTGGTTCAAGATCATAAGTGAGAACAAGGTATCAGTTCTCTACACCGCACCAACAGCAGTTAGGATGTTCATGAAGGCAGGAGATCAGTGGCCCAAGACGCACGACATCTCATGCCTGAGGCTCTTAGGATCTGTCGGCGAGCCCATCAATCCCGAAGCATGGATCTGGTACAGAAACAACTTCGGCGCCGGCAAGCTGCAGATCATGGACACCTGGTGGCAGACTGAAACAGGATGCTTCCTGGTATCGCCTCTGCCCATCACCCCGCTCAAGCCCGGATCGCCAACGTTCCCGCTGCCCGGATTCAATGTTGACATCCTTGACGAAGATGCGAACCCAGTGCCACCCGGAAGCGGTGGAAACATCGTAAGCAACAGCCCCTGGCCAAGCATGCTCCGTGCCTTCTTCAGAGATGAGGTCAGGTACAAGAAGGAGTATTGGTCCACCTACTGGGACATCAGGCCCGGCACTTACCTGGCTGGCGACAAGGCCACCAAGGATAAGGACGGATACTTCACCATCCAGGGCAGGATTGACGATGTGCTGAAGGTAGCCGGACACAGGATCTCCAATGCAGAGGTTGAGAGCGCACTCGTCTCCCATCCCAAGGTCGCAGAGGCTGCCGTCATCGGCAAGCCAGATGAGGTCAAGGGCGAGGTAATCGTGGCCTTCGTCATCCTCAAGACGGGAATTGAGGCCACAGAGGATCTCAAGCCCATTCTGGCCAAGCATGTGCGCACAGTCCTGGGCCCCGTGGCCTATCCAGAAGTCGTCTACTTCGTGAACGACGTCCCGAAGACCAGATCTGGCAAGATCATGCGCCGCGTCATCAAGGCCAAGGCCCTTGGAAACCCTGTGGGCGATATATCAGCTCTGGCCAACCCAGAATCCGTGGAAGCCATCCCACTCATCAAGTGAGCTGGCCAGTCCACCTTTTTTCCTTTTCTTTTTCTGCTTCATTTTGTCATTCGTTCTGTCATTCATTTCATATGATGTTTACGAATTTCTAGTGATAAATAATGATTATAAACGATCATTATGTTTTTTATCGCGTTAACTTTATAAATGATCAAGTAGGTTTTGAGCCAATGTTTCCCGAAACGTCCGCGCTTTGTCGGATGGTGCTCAGGGCATGATAAAAGAGAGGTAGTAGCAATGATTCTTTACAAATGGAGCCCAGGCACTTTAAAATGGGGAACAATTGATCATATGGAGGTATGAAATTGGCTGACACAGCAAAAACATCTGCTCTGCAGGAAGAGACCAGGATTTTCAACACCCCACAGTGGATAGTTGAGCATTCCAACGCATATCAGTGGATGAAGAAGAAGGGCTTCAAGACAGAGGCTGAGATGCGCAAGTGGTGCTCCGATAATTACATTGATTTCTGGGATGAGATGGCTCAGACCTATGCAGATTGGTTTAAGCCCTACACCCAGGTCCTTGACGACTCCGGCAAGCCCTACTTCAAGTGGTACACCGGCGGCAAGATCAACGTAGCTTACAACGCCGTAGACAGGCATGCCAAGTCCGCAAACAGGAACAAGATAGCCTTCTACTTCATCGGCGAGCCCGTGGGCGACAACAAGGCCATCACATACTACGAGCTGTACAGAGAGGTCAACAAGCTCGCTAATGCCCTGAAGGCAGCTGGCGTTGAAAAGGGAGACAGAGTTGTCACCTACCTGCCCATGATCCCAGAGCAGCCCATCACCATGCTTGCTTGCGCTAAGATCGGAGCTATTCACACCCTAGTGTTCTCTGGATTCTCCTCTGGCGGCTTGGCCAGCAGAGTCAACGATGCCGAGGCCAAGGTCGTCGTCACCTCTGACGGCTTCTACAGGCGCGGAAAGCCACTGCCACTCAAGCCCAATGTGGATGAAGCCCTCAAGAACGCACCATCCGTCAAGAAGGTAATAGTTGTCAAGAGAACCGGCGTAGCCGTTCCAATGACCGAGGGACGCGATGTATTCTACGATGATTTCGTAGCCGGCCAGTCAGCCAAGTGCGAGAGCATCCCACTCGATCCAGAGGACAGGCTGTTCATTCTGTACACCTCCGGAACCACCGGCAAGCCTAAGGGTATCGAACATGCCCACGGCGGATATGCAGTCACCCCGGCCCAGACAACCTCCTGGGTACTGGATGTCCACGACGATGATGTCTACTGGTGCACAGCCGATGCCGGATGGATCACCGGACACAGCTACGTGGTCTACGGTCCACTCTGCCTCGGTGCCTCCAGCATTCTGTACGAAGGCTCTCCCGACTTCCCCGATCTGGGCCGCTGGTGGTCCATCATTGAGCAGTACGGCGTCTCCGTATTCTACACCGCACCGACAGCCATCAGGATGTTCATGAAGACCGGCGAGGCCTTTGTGAAGAAGTACGACCTGTCCACAGTCAGAATTCTGGCTTCAGTTGGTGAGCCACTGAACCCCGAGGCATACATCTGGTTCAGAAAGAATATCGGATCCGACGAAGCCCCCATCATGGATACCTGGTGGCAGACCGAGACCGGATGCCACGTGGTTGCCCCACTGGCCATGACACCCGAGAAGCCCGGTTCCGTTTGCTTCCCGTTGCCCGGCATGAACACAGATATCTACGACGAGGATGCCAACTCCGTTCCACTCGGATACGGTGGCAACATCGTCCAGAAGACCCCCTGGCCATCCATGCTCCGTGCCTTCTTCAGAGATGAAGTCAGGTACAAGAAGGAGTACTGGGACATGTACTGGCAGGTCAAGCCCGGCACATACCTGGCTGGAGACAAGGCCACCCGCGACAAGGATGGCTACTGGTGGATCCAGGGCAGAATCGATGATGTGCTGAAGGTAGCCGGACACAGAATCTCCAACGCTGAGGTCGAGTCCGCTGCCGTTTCTCACCCCAAGGTCGCAGAGGCTGCCGTGGTAGGCCAGCCCGATGAGGTCAAGGGCGAGAAGATCGTAGCATTCGTCATTCTCAAGGATGGCGTCGCCGAGGAAGAGGGACTCAAGAAGGAGATCTCCACTCACGTAAGAAAAGTTCTGGGCCCCGTCGCTTACCCCGACAAGGTCTACTTCGTGAAGGATGTCCCCAAGACCAGGTCCGGCAAGATCATGCGCCGTGTCATCAAGGCCAAGGCCCTGGGCAAGGAGACCGGAGACCTGTCTGCTCTGGCCAACCCAGAATCCGTTGAGAACATCCCACGCATTGACCTGTAAGTGGGATATCACCCTCCTTTTTTTGCATCAATAACGATTCGCGTATTCATGTTTTTTCCTACAAGTTTTTGTTGCATTTTAACTAATTATATAAAGTTAATCAAATCATTTTGCAGTCTAATTATTGCCTAGTCCATGATGCCGCAAATTTAAATAACAGTAAAAAGGTTACAAAATTGTTTTACGAAAAGGACCATTTCATAGATGCCTTGTATCTACTCAGAAGTTTATCTTGTTCTGGTTCATCCTGCAAAAAGTTTTAATGCTTCGAATTACTGATTCATATTAGAAACGAGGGAGAAGAATAGATGTCAGGATGCGAGCATAAGATATCTGGCAGCAAAGAGAAGATCTGGCTGCCATACTACTTTGAGGGCAGAGAACGAGGGCTAAAGCCGCACCCATATTGCACTGAATGCGGTCTGGTCAAGAACCTATCCACAGAAAGGCCGCGAAGCATCGGCTATTTTATGAATATAATTGCTGAGCTGGCAACCCGACATAAAATCGCTAAAATTCAGATAAGGCTCATTGCTCTTGAGATGGATAGGCTTGAACTGGACGACAAATTCGGAATGGATCGAATGCAACAAGAAGATCTTTTTGTTGATATTGCTACGAGAATTCTTAATGTCCCTGCGAGATCCATTTTCGAGCTGTTGATATGATCTTAAATCCAATTTTTAGATGGGCATTTGCGAAAAAAATTACTCCATTAATATACATTCTTTTCTGAAAAATGATACTATGGCATCACATAAGATTTTTCTTTGAAAGATCTCCTGATAGTATCAATAGAAGATATTTCAGGCGAAAGCGCCAAATATTTATAAGCATGACCTAAACTGAAGCTGAGACGATTCTCAGAGGTTGAGATTGCATGAGTGGTCGGGCACTGAGCGAAAAACAAATGGAAAAAATAAAAGCTATAAATTGGAGCTCAATCGAGGACACGCATACCGAAGCTAAAGAGTCTGTATTTAAAAAAACACTGGACAATATTGTAGCAATTGCCAAAGATATCGCAAAGGCTGATGTTGGCGTTCTCTTTTTAACTGCCGATCGAATTTTTCTTGAAGCTGCACATTACTCACCGGAGTCCACTCAAAAGAGCAATCCTCCACCTGCATCTGAACTTCCGACATATAGGCTAAAGTGGGAATCTCTAGGAGAAGTGAAGGCGAAGGAGCTTGACGGATTGACTGCATATGTTGCAGTTAACAGAGAATTTGTAAATCTAAGTGCCAGAGAAGTATTCGATCATCCTGCACATAAAGGGAAATGGGATGAGGTGTTCCTCGGTGGAGAATCAACGAAATGCAAGGGAATACTCGCCATACCTATTCAAGAAAATGTTAAAAGAAAGAAGGATTCAAAGCCATCGGAAGATCAGGTTTATGGCGTTTTAAAGGTTGAAAATCCAACCACCGCAAAGGATTCAGTTGGAAGATTTGCTAGTCATGAAAGAGATGCTTTAATTGAGTATGCTGAAATCATTGCTAAGAATCTGAAGGACAATCCGAACTTTTGGAAAGAATTTGTAGCGGATAGAGAAAATTTGAAAGTATCCTATATAAATGAGCTCCTAGAAAGAGGAGATCCTATCAGCAAAAACCTCTCAAGATCGCTTACATATGTTAATATATTTTTTAAAACATTTTTAGAATGTGAATATGCAGCCCATATATTTTGGTGTTCAGGTGAACGAGATCAGGTGCATATCTTACACTTACCAAAATTTGAGAATAACTGCGATTTCAAGGATTATAAAACAATAGACGAAATAAACAAAGAATCTTTGCTGCAGAGAACCAATAGCTATGTTGAAGATGAATGTACTAAGAAGATGATTGACCGGATAAATTCCAACATGCATGCAGAAATAGTGCAGTCGGGAAGTCCTCGAAGTGTTGAGTTATATAATCTCATCTATGATCTCTTCTCCCCAGAATCGAAGTTGGATGATTGTACTAAGAAGATGATATCCTGGATAAATTCCAACATGCATGCAGAAATAGTGCAATCAGGACGCCCCATAAATGTTGCGTTATATAATCTCCTCTTCCCAAAATTGAAGTCTAATGCGCAAGAGACACCCGATCACCCCACGGTTGATATTATTAGGCTAAAAGCTAATAAATTTGATTTGGGTGCAATAATTCTTCCCAAATCATCCCTCCTATGGGAACAGAAAGAAAATTCAAAGGTTGATGAGACCGAAATTCAAGATAAACTCGAACAAGATAAATTATGGGATCGTCTAACGCGTTTAGCCATAAATGTGGCTTCAATTATTGGACGCTTTATACAAGACGAATATGAAACAAAGGAAAATACATATCTTCCATTGCATCGCCTTCCGCAGTCAGATAAGACCTGTGCGATACTATTTGCAGATATAAGGAATTTTTCGACACTTGTCCAGATTCTCCGAATGTCAGGGAAAACAGAGGAACTTGGCCATCTAATGAACAGCTTCAGCGAAGAGATGGGAAAAATAATTGGAAAATCTTGCATAGGAAGGGTTGACAAATTCATGGGAGATGGCGTCATGGCCCTTTATGGAGAAGACTTTAAAGATAAATATAATGATGTAAAAGTTATCATTGCAGTTTATAATGCCCTTAAAATGCGAGATAAATTTAACGAAGTATATAAAAATTGGTGGGATGGGCATATGGCCAAGAAAAATTTATTTGACTTTAGAAGAACATTTAACGAGGATGTCGAGGTCGGCCTAACCGTAGGAGTAAACATCGGAGAGGTCTATTTAGATTACTTTGGAGATGATTCACATAGGGAGTACACCGCAATAGGTGATCATGTAAACTTCACCCAACGAATAAGGGATTTTGCAGGTGAGTATGACGAGAATCTCAAACGCAGGACTTCTGACATTTTGCTGAGCCAGACAGCATATCAATATCTATTTAACAACGGATATCTTAAAGAGAAGAAGGAGCCCATTTGGCTGCGATTAAAGGGACTTGGAGTTCCATATCCTATATTTGAGCTATTTGAGTCAGATTTAGATTACGATAACCTCCTTAGAAAATTAGATGAGATTAATATGGCAAATTTAGTGATCGAAAGAGAGAAATCGATATCGAATTAATCATAACAATGAGATTAGAGATGAAAGAAGCACTCGTAACCATGTGGAATATCTACAATACGGTTAACGAGTTGATAAGGTTTTCAGACACGAAAGCAGGAGCCTTGCTTGCGCTAAATGGGATTATCTTAACAATAATCGCGTCCAAGGCAATTGACTATGGCGATTTCTTATTTAGTCATGGTTTATTATTATTTTTTTGATATCTGGAATTGGGTCAGGGATTGCGTCTATCTGGTTCTCAATTAGCTGCATAAATCCGATATTAGCGCACAAGAGTCAGAATTCCATTATTTATTTTGGAAATATTTCGAGAGGCTATAGTAATTATAATGATTATAAAATAAATGTCATTAAAAGAGGATTCCTATTTACCTGGTTTTAATCGACAGATTCCCTAAAAACGAGCTGCAATTGCCGCAATGAAACGGAATTTTGCCTAATTCTTCATATTTTTATCTTATTTTTATCATTTTTTTGACAGCATCCGCTAGGTTCAAATCACATTCCACTTTTTCAATGTGCAGAGCTGGTATAGGTTGAAAGCAAACGCTGTAACCATCATTTTTACGCTTACTCTTCGAACTGTAGTAACTAAGACCCGTCCGGAATTAAAAATTCTCTTGATAACAGCATGAGGACGCTCACCAGGAGATCGTACTTTGCTAATCAATCGATTTCGTTCCTTGTCAAGCTCCTCTAATGGCTTCTCGGTCGTCCTGCGCTTCATTGTAAAATCGATTCCTTTTGCCTTTGCTCCAAAGTATCCTCGATCTCTAAAAACCGGTTCATCTTCAACTGAGAGATCTACCTGGCTATCATGCAACGATGCCGTGGTAGTGGCGAATTCGCGTATCAGGCAGTAATCAATATCGGTTTTTTGATGAAACTTGTAACCAAAATGGGTTTCATCACCTTTCTTTGCCCATGTTCCGTCTTTGCTGCGACGTGTCTTGGCCTCATCACCACGTGGCTTATTTGAAGATCCATGATCTGCCTCGATAAACGTGGCATCTTGCATCGTTCCGCGCTTGACCCTCAAGCCCATGGCATCCAATTGCCTTTGAAGTTCTGCCCAGACCACATTATCCATTCCAGTCTCTGCCATGCGTTCTTTGAATAGCCATATTGTCCGGGAATCAGGAGGCGGATTAGGAAAACCAAGAAATGACATGAATGATATGCGATCAGCCATTTGCCTCTCAACTTCCAGATCGTTTAAGCCAAACCACTGTTGTAGTATCAGAATTTTGAACATAAGAATAACATCGCAGTTCAGCCTCCCACCCTTCTCGCTCTTATTGTGATACATTTCATCGAGTCTCTGGCGGATTGGCATCCAGTCAATCAGATCCGATATCTGTGACAATCGTGTCTTCGCCTGTTTTTAGCTGAGTCCTTGCAGTACCCATGTGGTAAAAGAATCCATACTTTACAATAGTATTAATAGTATATATACTTTTCGATATTAAACGGAATGTAGGTTTATAGGAATCCTCAAAAAGTTGACAAATGAAGACGGGCAAATGGATCAAATCGCAGAGCAGGTTTGGACTGCATCAAGGATAGCCTGGAAAAAATATGGAAAAATTCGTTGGGCGATGCGGTGTATCCGCCAATTCGAATTTGACCCCTCACGCCAATCCGATTTTGATCCACCCTTAAGCGGCTAATCATTCTAATCATGTATAAAGTTCACGTCTCGCTACCTTCGTCTGAAGCTCTTTCCATTCATGTTCAATATCAATGCGTGATGGGTAATCCTATCGAGAATTGCCGCCGTTAGAGTCCGATCATGAAATACCTTCACCCAATCGGAAAATGACAGGTTTGATGTGATGATAGTACTCATAGTCTCGTATCGCGTGGCAAGCAACTGAAAGAGCAACTCTGCAGCAGTGAGATCAAAAGTAACATACCCAAGCTCATCGATTATGAGAAGATCAATTTTTCTAAACTGCTTAATATAAACGGAGAGCCGATTTTCGTTTCTTGCCTCAACCATCTCATTGATCAACCCCGCAGCAGTGCGAAATGCAACTCTATAATTCTCCTCACAAGCCCGGATTCCTACAGCGATTGCCAAATGAGTCTTGCCTGTTCCAGAATTGCCAATGAGAATAATATTTCTACGCTCCTTGAGGAAATCAAGCTCTTTCAAAGCAGGGATCGCCAGTCTCCCATCTTGCGGTAGATCATCCATTATCAGATCCTCAAACCTCTTCTTTGTGGGAAATCCCGCGATCCTGAGCGATCTCATCTGTCGATTCATCCTCCTTTTATCAAGTTCTGCCTGAAGCGCAGATATCAGGAATTCATGCAGGTCATCATTATCTGGCGAATATTCTTGTACATAGCTGTAGACTCCGCTCAGCCTCAATTGCTTGCATAGGTCTTTAAGAGTCAAGTCCACAGCTTACCCCTCCAGAAAGTGATCAAAAACGGCAAGATCTGGCTCCGATACTTCAAAACCTCCTTTGAAGGCAAAAGGCTCAACCATTGGAACATCCGTTTGATGAAGGAAGAAACGGATGCTGTCGCACGTTGGATGGATATTCTGCTTATTTAGGATGGCAAGAGTCGAGGAGAATGCTTCAGGCGATGTCTCTCTCATCAGATCAAGAATCGGCAGAAATTTCTTAGGGTCATCTCGATAATAATAGTTGAACATGTTCTGTATGAGTTCATCTGCCTGAGCCAGAACTTTGGAATTTGCCAGCGCACCGGGTTTGCGATGAAATGTCTTGATGTAATGAGTGATATCCAGAGAGTACTTCTGCTTCCCGTTTATCCTGCGATGGGATGCAATGACTGCATTTCCATTAAGAAATTCGATCTGGTCTACGAGTATCTTTAAAGTAATATATCTTGGACGATATGTATCTGGGATCGAGTAGTAGTTCCCGTCATGTTTTACCAGCGAATACCGGGATATGGTGGCACGTTTCAGTTCATAGTTCTCATATTCCAGTGTTGGCAAGGGATGCATCAAGGCTCGCTCTTGATCAAGTCCTTGGACTGGCACTTTCGAACGACGATAAACTGGATGTGTGTTTATCTCGCCAAGTCTCATCTTGAGCCACTGCGTAGCCTCTTCGAGTGATGCAAACATGCTTTTTTCGCCGAATGTAGCTCGTCTAACATAACCTACACTCTCTTCATCTGTACCCTTTTCGTTAGGCGAAGCGGGATTGCAAACACAGGGGTGAAAACCAAAGTGCATCGATAGCTCCAGAAACTTATCATTGAACTGCCCTTTTCGAGAATCATATACCGTAGCCATTCTGTCATAGAAAATAGATTCTGGAACTGAGCCGATCTCATGGAAAAAGTCAATGTGAGCCTGAACAACTTCCAGATGTGTTGATCTATGATAAAGGCGAGCAAATCGATAGAGCGAAAAGGGCAGGACGAAGACTGCGAGATTAAGTTTCTGCCACGTTCCACCAATGCTGAGTGTAACCTCGCCCCAGTCGAATTCAGCACGCTGACCAACACGAGGCTCCTGCAATACGAATACATCTCGTGGTGCATTGGTGCGTTTCCAGCGAGCGACTTCATTTTTAACGCTGGAATAGCCAATTCTATGGCCCTCTTCTATGAGAAGTTCCCAAATTCGTTTGGCAGTGATGCGTTGCTTCTTGGGGCGGCTTATATTTGATTCAAGATGCTCATGAATCTTCTGGCGAACTGGTTCTGAGAGGACCCGCGATGGCTGAATGATTTCTCGATTTTTAGGAAGGATCTCATCGGCCAGGCCAACTTGCACATCCTTGACCTTAAGCACGTACTTCTTTACAGTATTTCGGGAGATCTTGAGTTTGCGGGCTACTCGTCTGTAGGATTTATAAAGATCGTAAAGATCGACGATTCTGCTTATATCTGTCATCAATTTCACCCTAATGCCCACCTCTCGAAATACTTGGAGAGTGAAGGCTTTTCTTCTTAGGGTGGATCAAAAACGAATTGGCGTTTCCTTAAATAGACGGGTCAAAATTGAGTTGGCGAAAACACCAATGGGCCTTAGGATATGCTTTATAATTCCACAGATCAAATCTAAACCTATCAATGGTCTCGGCTGCTTGTGAATAACCCTGCTCACTAAGCCCCCTTGCCAGATCCTGCATTTTCGACTCGTCATCCAATGCCTCTTTGAGCATCTCGGCAATCTCTGTTTTGTCCTTATTAGAGATGCTCTCCAGTACAGTTCTGGAGAAATGAACTTGGCAATACTGCCAGGAAGCTCCAAGGAATGACGATTCCACTGCCTTTTGGATTCCCTTATGTGCATCAGATATTACCATCTCGACGCCCTCCAGCCCTCGATCTTTAAGGCTTCGAAACAAGGTTGACCAATTACCGCTATCTTCCGATTCAGCAATGCTCGCGCCCAGTATCTCTCGAAGACCATCTTCGCGTATTCCTACGATAATCAGGAGTGCTCTGGTTTTATACTGAGCACCAGATCTCACCTT
>JGI24729J20445_1000086_pt1 | contig 68997 bp, 103 predicted proteins | sample EPASupsiteSAE323_FD_20445 | JGI IMG/M metagenome (IMG submission 20445) | reverse complement strand
CCCGTAGCGCCCATAGAGTCAAAACCTCTACATCGCATATCTGTGATGCAAGTTTTGGCGATGAAGTGGGAAGCCCTACCCTTTAGGGTAGGGTAGTTCACCCTCGAAGGTTTTCATCAACGGTTCGGGCTTAAACTCCATCAGTTCTCACCGATTAGCATACGTGCATAATAGTATAAGTATCTATTGGTGCATAGATGCTAATACATAACAAACTATATAAACTCATGTGCCGTAATGCTTATTATGGCGCGAACGACCTTAACTTTATCCGATCCGATCATGCGCACTCTAAGAACCCACGCAGCCCGGACGAAGAACAGCTCCAAAGCCCAAAGCGAAGTTGTTGAGGAGGCTCTAAAGGAGTATTTCGAGAGATACCACATTCAGATAGAAGCTTCGTAACCAGAGTTGTGTAACCTCTCAAGCGATATAGGCTCTGTTGGCCCTACCCACGGCGGCCTCGACCTTGCTCTTGAACTCAAAGCTACTCAGCTCCTTCTCAAGACCCTCCCGGATCTGTCTGGCTATGCTGTAGCCGTCTGCCCCTCCGGTCGGTGCTACGTGAATATCGCCGATCTGGACAGTAATATTGCCTCCGCCAGACCCGCCCGCTGCTATGTCTTTGAGGCTGTTTATCAGAACAGAGGACCTCGCCACTTCAGCCGGAACGATGGGCTCGCCCTCGTCAACCCAGGCGAGGCCGGAGCGCTGGACCTCTCCACCGACTGCATTTTTATTCCTGAAAATGTAGTCGTAGGCCATCCGGCCGTACAGCTGCAGGCCGCCCTCCACATCAGCCGACCCCTTGATTTGGTCGGATGGCTTGGTGCGGATATCCAGGCCGCCCGGCCCCTTGATATCGTTGGTGTATGCAGGATTGTAGAATGGGTTTCCAGAGGCCGCGCCCAACGGCGAAACGTCTTTATCTCCGGCGTTGGGGTTTGCCAGCTTGTTTCGCAGGGCATCAACCATGTCGTTATACTTCTTTTCGTTAGCTCCTTCTGGCCTCATGGGCTTGCCCGTTTGGGCTTCCTCGATGGCTGCTAAAATGGTGGCGTTGCCGAAGTCGTACTTATCTCGGCCTTTGCTATCGTCGAGGCTCTTGACCCAATCGACCAGCTTCCATTTTGCGTCCTCTGTGAGCGGCTTCTGCCCGCCGCCAGTGAACTTATCGACGATCTGCTTGAGGTACTCGTATATTTTCACCAGCGGGGCGAGCTTATCGACGATTGCCCCATGGATATCTCTGAGCCAGTTAGTGAACCCGTCCCAGAGGTCTTTCATCTTCTGCAGCACGTACAGAATCATATCCTGTACGCGCTTGGAGGGTAAAAGAGCCTCGGCGAAGCCTGCCACAAGGCCCATGGGAGAGAGCTTGATAGCCAGCCCGATGCCGCCTTTCAGAGCGCCCCCGATGTCGCCGGACTTCCACAGCTTGTAGAGGGCGTCTACCTGGTCGAACAGGCCCGCCACGTAACCGGATACTGTTTCGATGGCCTTGCCAACGCCGCTGAAGTAATCCCCCTCTCCGAGAATCCCGAATGAGGCGAGCAGGCTGTTAAGCCCGTTGATCAGGTCTTTGCCGATCTCGCTTTTGGCGAAGTGGTCCCACGCCTTGCTGAAGACCTGGAACCTGGACTCCAGCGAGGAGAGGACGACTGCCAGGGCGACAATAGCGACGATTGCGAGCCCGATGGGGTTCGCCAGCAAAGATGCTGTGAGGGCCGTGATGCCGCCCGTGACCAGGCCGAGGATCGTCGGGAGGACTGCAAAGGCTGTGCCCAGGCCCAGGACCACGGCAATCAGGGCCGGAACCTCAGGAACCAGTGCAAGGAGCTTTACAACCGCCGTCGTAAATCCCATTATGATGGTCGCCGCTGGCCTGATGGCGTTGCCTATCCCCTCGTTCAGCTTCTCGAACGACCTGGTAAGATCCCTCATGCCGACGCGGTAGCTGTCGGTGTCGGGCTCAACCTGCTCCCCGATCCTCTCCAGTGCTTTTGAGGCCAGACGGCGGCGGGCCTCGGCCTCGACTACCTCATCGGATTGATAGGCAAAACTCTTCTCGCGCTGGACCTTCAGCTTCTCGGTCTGCAGCGTCCCGGCCTTGAAGAACTCGGGCATCTTGCTCTTCACGATGCGCCCGATATCCGAGTTCTCGTCCAGGGGGTTCGAGAGTGTCTGCAGGAGGCCTTTCTCGTCGGTTATCCCGAAGCCTGCCAGCGATTGCCCGAACGTCGAGGACATGATGCGCTCGGCGTTCTTGATATTCTTCTGGATCACGGACTGATCGCGGTAGCCCGTCATTGCCATATATCCGGCGAGGTTGCCCCTGGTGAGCGAAGACGTGCCGAAGCCCTGATCGCCCTTCGAGATGAAGTTCAGGACACCCCCTGCCTGGCTTCCGAGCTGGTCCCTGATCATGGCGATGTTCAGCCGTTGGGCCTCTGCGACCTGAAGGGCAGACTTGGCGTAAGCGACCATCCCGGCCGCAGCTCCCGCTACGATGAGCTTGCCGGCGTCGAGCTTCTGGAAGAACGAGCCGACTGTATCCCCTGCCTTCTTCGACTGATCGGCCATAGCCCGGAGCTTATCGTTCATCCCTCCGAGGGCCTTATCCTGCTCCTTGATGCCTTTGGTAGCCTTGGACGTGTCGATCTCACCAGCGGCTTTCGTGGCCTTCTCGACGCTCTTTATGGCCTTTTCAGCCTCTTTGGTGGCGACGGCTACGGTCATCGTGTAGCTCTTCGCCGTGAGTGCCGTGGCCTTCGCCAAGAGTCTGTCGAGGCCCTTTTCGCCGCCCTCGTCTCTAAGCAGGGTTCGGATGATGAAGTCTCTGATATTCTCTGTCGCCACGGGATTACCTCTTCGGCCTGTGCTTTGCGTTCCTCTCTTCCCAGGTTCTTTGTACCCGGTGGGCTGCCGCTATCTCGGCGTTAAGCCCGTCCTGCTTCATCCTTTCGAGCTTGGGCAGCATCTTCGCTGCGATCTGCTCCGGCGTGCCTCCGATGCCGGGGCCGCCTCTTCTGGCCCGCTTACCCCTCTTCATGTCTATCTTGAACTGTATAAAGCGGTTCAAGAACTGGATTTGGGGCCTGGTGAGCTTCCTTATGTCGCCGTTGGCGAACTTGTAGCCTTCCAGAAGCTCAAGTACAATCAGTTGGCCGGAGTCTGACCAAAAAAATTTGCTACCACTGCGGGGGGCACATTGCTTATCGTCTGAATCCTTTTGCTGATCCTCTCGGTGAGGCCGTAGCGGAACTTCGGAACCATGACCCTCAGCCCGTCGTCTACAATGCCCCGCTTACAATACTCCTGGCTCTGAAGGAAATCCATGTAGTTCATGTCGCCGATGTCGATTGCGCCACCGGACAGGATTGCGTCGACTGCCCCCTCGGTAAGCTTCGCCTCTTCTTCTGGGGTGGGCTTATCGCCCTTGCTCATACGAGACATGAGGGCCTTATCCTGTTTCAGCTTCTCGGCGACCTGTTTCATCATCTCGGAACTGAGCTTCATGCTGCGGTTGACGTCTGTAATCTCTGCCTCTGTTAAGGGGCGGATCTGGACGGCGAACAGCTCGCCGAGGTATTCGATTTCTACGGTCTCTGTATAGGTATCTCCCGCCAGTAGGAGGGCCTTTAAATCGTCTGCGCTTCTTGCCATAATTAACCCTATTATTTAATATCTAAGTTATCATCAAAAAGTAAAATGGCTGGCAGAATTATCTATATTCTGCCGCTCCATTGATACTCTATGGCCAATCCGTCGAACTTGCTCTTGCTGACGCCGCCCTGCCCGAACGTCCACGAATCCGACTTGGCTTTGCACTTCTCCAAGCTGAGGAGAGGGCGTCTGCCCGCGTAGCCCTTCGCCGGATCGCCTAAATACGTGACATACACCGCATGGTATACGGCCTCTCCGTGGGGTCCTGCAAACAACGCCTCTCTCAAGGCATCCACTTCGTCTTTTGTGAGCCACGACCCAAATTCTACTCCGTAATTTGAATCTATGTCGCCGCCCGCCAATGCGTATGCTCTGGCGCGAGAAGCTCCATGGACTGGCTGGATGTTCTCGGTCGTGTTGATGGACAGAGAGTCCATTGGGACCATTCTCCCAGCCACCTTGAGCAAGATGTCTCGGTTCGTCACGGCCATTACCTTAATGCCCGAACCGTGCTCCATCTCCACCGGGACGGTCGTATATCCGTCCCAAGAATCCCCTGGGTCTAAATTTTGAGTAGGCCCGGTTATGAGAGTATCTTCAATATATCCCATTTATTTAGGCCCCCTGAAGCTCTGCCAGATCCGTGTAGACGCCCATCTTCATTGCTACCTCGATCCATTCGATGTGCCCCATCGGTATGAACTTCAGCAGGAAGTGTACCAGGTTGGGGTTAGTGCCGTCCGGCGTTACAACAGTCACGAAGTCATAGATCGCCTTGACCTCATCCCGCAGCTCCCGCAGGAAAGCATCAACAGAGAGCTTCATAGCCTCCCTGGTGTCTGCGTCATTCTTGCGGTTGAGGAACGGGGTCATGGTGTCCTTGCACTTGACTATGATGTAGTTGGCCGTCCTCTGGTCCACGGTTCGGGAGAACTGGTCGAGCTTGTCGGTCGTTATGCCCTTAACAGGCCCTACGCCTGCCTTGGTCTTGACCACGACGTAAATACCGCGAGTGGTCAGAGCCCGGACATAATCGTCGTTGATGGTGTCCTCTAAATCGCCGTGCAGGCCGTTAGCTCCCTTGAGCCGGTTCTCATCAGCAGCTACAGACTCGCCCAGAGGAGCCCAGGCCTCACGGGCGGCGTGCAGCACCGCGAGGTTCTTCCTGCGCTCGGACTCGTCCCACGCCGGGTAGACTATCGCAAGGTGTCGGTTGCTGCGCTTCATCCCCTCGATCACCATCTGCCCCGGAGTCTCGGAGGGTTTGGTCGGGACGAATACCAGCGTCGGCCTGAACTTGGTGTTCTCTGCTGTGGCCCACTGCGAAGCGATAACGTGCAGGTCGTAGGTGTTCGGCTGCACCTCGTAGGCCGTCAGGGCAACGCAGGTCGGCACAACGTCGAGCTTCTTGAGCTCGTTCGAGCACTCGTTGAGGGCCTTCGTCCAGTCGGAGGTAGCAATCGTCGAGCCGTCAGTGCCGCCAGTGAGGGGCGTTCGGACTGCTGCAGGCAGATGGGTCATGCCGGCCGCTATCTCGAAGGTCGCCAGAGATGAGGAGGCGAAGGCGTCCACGAGGTCGTCGAGATCCTTGATATCCTCCCGGTACTCGGTCGTCACGTTGTCGGTAATGACCACATCGATGCCGTAGTACCACAGAGAGTAGACTACCTGATCGGCCGCAGTCGGGTCCTCGGCTGCATAGAACTTCAGAGCGCCGGTTACCGGGTTGAGCCAGACCTTGCCGGCTGCCAGGTTCTCCTCCAGATAGACGAGCGTCTTGGCGACTCCGTTTACCGTGACATAGGCCGCGGAAGGCTGCGGGTTGATGAAGTTGGCCTGACTGAGTGCGTATGCCCCACCGAGGCCGTTTCCTGCGAAGTAGTCTTGCTCTGCGTGAGCAATCACGCCCGCTGAGGGGGTGACAGATACGCCGTTGCCCCATGCGCCAGGCGACTTCGCGGTTACAGTCCCTACGACATTCGGGGCGCTCTGGTTGTCCGACAGGTCGGCGTCTGCAGAAGCGTAGCCCGCGCCCAGAATCCTCTTAGCAAAGATCCTCGGAGCGCCTTCACCGAAAGCGTCCTGGATGGCCTCCATCAGGTCGCCGCTGCCGTAATAGGCTGCAGCCGCCAGGGCCGATGTCATGCCTACGAGGTCAGTCGGGCCTCTGGCCGACTCTCCCAGCAGGAGCAGGGTGTGGGCGGTCGTGGCGCTCGTGATAGGCCCCACGGCCTCCAGGGTGATACCGATCCCTGGCAAAATGTTCTTAATTGAGTAATCGCCGTAAGTATAAACCAAAGTTTCTCACCTTCTTCTTAGCATTTTGCTGCTTATCCAGACCTATCAGGGATGTCGATCTTCACTTTGCGGTTCAGGTCTCGCGGGTTCTTTGCGACCTCTTTATCCCAATCCTCGCGGCTCATCCAGCCGGGATTAACGGCGGGATTGGCGTCCTTCAAGCGCACATATTGCACAGTCATAGAAAACCTCCTAAAAAAAGAATAGAAAGATGGCTACTCTGTCAGTTCCAGGATAATCGAAGCCTCGAAGCTTGATTGAGGCATATCGGCGAGGCGCATGTCGGCTTTGAGGAGCAGCGGCGCTCTTAGCGTCAGGTGCTCCATCTCCGCCAGCGGCCAGCCCATCCACGGCTCAAGTTCGATAGCCTTAATGGGTTCGCCGGTCTCGACCTCTGTGAACTTGTAGAGTATCGGTACTTCTAAAAGAGTTCTATAGACTCTCTTTTTGAGCCTTTGATCTAAATAGCTGCCCAGAGGCCGGGCCGATGCCTTCTCCGGGCCTGTCGTGACTCCCTCGTAGTCCAGCGAGAGCCCCAGGCGCTCCCTTTCAATCTGGCGGGCCAGCTCGAACTCGTAAGCCTGGACGGTCGCTTTGTTGGTGCTGCAGACGTAGATGTTGAGGGTTCCATGGTTGATCTGGCCCCGTTCGTCGTCGATCTTCGACGTTCCCGAGTTCCAGGTCTCCCGGATCTGTGTCCTGATGTTGTAGAGGTATCTGGGGCCAGGGATGACAGAGAACGATATCCAGCTCGTTGTAGCCGGGTCGTGATGCCACCCCCCGCCGTCGTCCTCGAATACCAGGATGGGGGTGCTGTTTATCGTGGTCGGCAGGGCAGCGAGAACCGCGAGCCTCTGCGTGGGTGAGAGGCTCACGGCGTCACCTCCTCGTCCTTCCGGCTGTCGAACTCCACATAGGAACGCGGGTCTGCCCTAATCCTGAACTTCTGGATGTGGTACTTCTCCAGGTCCGTCAGGATCTCCGAAGCGCTGTCGGGCAGCAGAAGCATATAGGCCGCGAAGGTCTTGGTCGCAGGCCCTAAGACGAGGATGTCTGCATCCAGGGGCGTCCAGGGAACGGCCGTCAGCCTCGTTGAGGCGGCCAGCTCGAACTCGTGGGTGGCCGCAAGCAGCTCGTCGGCCGTAAACTCTTCTGTCACCTCGTCCCTCAGGGCGATCCTGGCCAGAGGGGTCTTCTGGACTTCCCCCCTGAGAGCGATATCGGCGTCGAGATCTGCCGGGACGTCGGCTCGTAGGGCTATGTCGGCGTCGAGATCGGAGGGGTGGTCTGCGCTGAGCCATTCGTCGGCCCGAAGCGTTACCCGCTCCTCATCCTCTATCAGGAGTTCAGCATCGACGCTCTGGTGGGCGGTGTGGTACGGCAAATCCATCGTAATGCCGAAGACGACACCGTTGTTGCAGTAGCTCACCGAGACCGTGTACGGCCCGACCGTGCCTGTTTTGCTGAACCCCTCGTAGAACGGGGCCCAATAAGCATCTGTGGCCCAATATTTCGTACCCCACACGGCGAAGGTCTCGAAAAGCACCAGCAGCCCGCCGATGATTACATCCCGGTTATACCCAGGAATGCTCCCCCGCAGCAGGGCGTCGTTGTTGAGCAGGACCCCGTTAACCCTGTTGTAGAGGGCGTTGAGGACCGTTAAGATGTTCGAGCCACGCGGATAGCTGGCAATCAGGCTGCTATATGCTGCCCCCCCGGCGTATTTGGTGTAGTTCCAATAGGGGTTATCGGTGCGGGTGGCCACCGACTTATTGAAATATAGGCTGGACTGGTTCCGCGCGTGGGCGAAATTGAAATACCGTTCAATGTACGTCCACGGTGCCGCCCTGGTGTAGTATTTCGATGCAGGAAACGACAGCTGGCCGGATGAGTAGACGGCCCCCATCGGAGCCAGCCAGAACATCAGCTCGCTATAAACCGCTCCGCCCGCCGCTAGGACAGCCTCAAGCCGGTCTCGCCACAGAGCGAGAGCGACCTTCTCGTCGGCTGTGAGGTATCGCAGGTTATCGCCAGGCATCTACTCCACCACCAACTTTGTTAAAGCCGCATACGCTGCGTCCATCGCCGGGTTGCTCGGCCTCTTCAAGGTCGTGATGCTGCCGCCGAGCACGTCTGTGAATGCCGTTCCGTCGTTTGATACAGTCATGGCGTGCCTCAGCTCCCCGTCGATCCTGCGGTCTCCTGAGATCAGCAGAGAGGTATCTGTAACGTCTGCCCCCATGCGGCGGGTCTGCGAGATGTTCAGGCGGTGCCTCTCAGAGAGGGCCATATCCACAACGGGCGAGAATGTGCCCGCGCCCCGGCCGACAAAAGTCCTTATGATGTTCGCGCCGGTCAGGATGGCACTTATCATCCACCTGCTCTTCGCAGGGTCCAGCGGGTCCAGAGTATCCCAGAAAGCGACCTGCCGCCAAATAGGCTGCTCTGCGCCTATCTGGCTCCAGGCCCGGACGACTGCGGAGAGGTTGATTGCATCCCAGGTGTCGCCCAGGTCCTCCGTTTCAACCAGTGCGTAGCCGCACGTAGCTATAATTCGGCCCTGGTAGCCGTCGATGCTGTTATACCGGGCGTTCGTAGTGTATCCCGATATGGCGGTGAGGTCGCATACTTGCACCCAATTTATAGCTCTATCTTCGGATAACCATATAGCAGAGCCGGTATGGGTGAAAAGGTGGTTGGGCTTGACCCAGACGACGGACTTGCCGACCGGCACACCTTCGCCTGCTGCTGCTGCGAGTTCCCACAGAGAGCCTGCCTTCAGGCTGTCGAACCACCCGTATGAGGTGCTGGCGAGCGTCCAGTTGTGACCTATAGAGGTTATATCGTAGATCTCAGGAGCTTCCAGGACTTTCGACCACGAATCGCCGCTGTCTGGTGAGTGATAAATCGCCTCGTTGCCGTCCGACAGCTCGCAAAGGGCGATCACGTTTTCGCCGTGCGTCTCGATAACTTCTCTGATGCCCACCACCGACGCGGGCGACACGGTGTCGGGAACCTCCTCATCGAGGTCAGGTTCGGGTTCGCCTAAGAAGGGCGGCACGTCCTCCCATAGTTCGTACTCGGGAACCTCGGCGGCCAGGTCTGGGTCATCCGACCCGCCCGGCACCGGGGGCCAAGAAGAGAACTCCGGGACCGTCCCGTCGCTTATGCCGATGGGGGGCGTCCATCCCCAGGCGTTCCAGCCCAGGGCGTCGTAGGTTCGCATGAGCCGGTTCTCGCCCAGCACCGCACCAAATACAGCTCTCCTCATAGTAAAACACCAAGGAGACCCACTCCCTTCGGGAGGCGGGAGGAATTGGGCGCAGACTCCAAAACATTCATATATGATGCGTGCAATCTATCTCTTAGATGACTGAACTTGTATTGACCACGGTTTGCAAGCTGAATCCAACACTCGAACAGATATCCGAGATAGAGGATACCTTGAAGGCGTTCGCCGATGCTTGTAACTGGATCAATCGGAACGTGCCCGAGAACCTTAGAAACAGCGTGGTAATCCACCACATGGTTTACAAGGATGTCAGGGCGAAGTTCGGCCTCTCCGCCAATCTTGCCGTCAGAGCCATCAATAGGGTTGCAGGAAATCGCAAGACCGCCCTGAAAGACCGTTCTACCGTCAAGAACTTTGAGCCTACCAGTATCGACTACGATGCCAGGATCTTTGCCTTCAGAGAGAAGGACGAATCCGTCAGCCTTACCCTTCTCAGATCCAGGCAGAGGGTTAAGCTGGTTCCCGGAGACTACCAGAAAGATAGCCTCAAAGGTTCCAAGCCCACAAGTGCTACGCTCTGCAAAAAAAGATCTGAGTATTACATCAATATTCAGGTCAAGAGTGAAGCGCCTGAAGAGATCCGGACTGATACGGTTTTGGGGGTAGATCTTGGTATCACCGATATTGCGGTGACCTCTGAAGGCCAGAAGTTTGGCGGCAAGACGATCAAGCAAATCAAGACCCATTACGCTTCTATGCGAACTGCCCTCCAACAGAAAGCCGTGAAAGGTACAAGAAGCTCTCGAAGAAGATGCAGAGAGCTTCAGCAACGACTGTCGGGCAAGGAGAGCAGATATCAAAAACAAATTAACCATGAAATCAGCAAAGCGATTGTGACCAGAGCTAAGGAGATTCCTGCTAAGATAGCTTTGGAGGATCTTTCTGGCATCCGCGAGCGTGTTAACCAGAAGACTGGGAAGGATCAACGTAGACGGGTTAACGGTTGGGCTTTCTATCAGCTCAGAGTGTTTCTGAGCTACAAGGCACTTCAGGCCGGCATCCCTCTCGTGTTGGTCAATCCGGCCTATACCAGTAAGACCTGCCATATCTGCGGCACTATCGGATCTCGTAACGGGAAACATTTCAAGTGTTCCTCTTGCGGTTGGTCTGGGGACGCTGATTTCAATGGTGCTCGAAATATCGCTATGCTTGGGTGCTTTGTAGGCGCGCCTAGAGGCTCGGAAGAATTGCCAAGTATCAAGGCCGTTCTTTCAGGGCTACTGAAAGCTCATCCCCTTTAGGGGGTGGGTAGCTTATGCTGCCTCCAGCATTATTCTAGCCTCCACAGGCCGGAGCCTGTTGGCCTGCAAGAGCATGTCAGCCTCTACCGGCGTCTGGATATCAGATACCATGCGGGCGTATGCCCGGAAGGTCGTCTCCACATCTCCCTGCAGAGCTTCATTGGCTGTTAGGGGCAGATCCTCCCGACCTGATAGGGCTATGTCGGCGTCTAGTTCGACAGTTGTCTCGTCCTGGATGGCCTCCGAGGCCCGTAGGGCAGTGTGAGTAACGCTGCCGACCACGATATCAGCGTCGAGCGTTACCGACGAGCGGGCGGCCATGAACACGCTCGCCTCGAACGTCGTCTCGACCTTATCCCTGAGCAGGATTGAGGCGGCCAGGTTATTGTAAACCGGGCCGTGCATGAGCATATCGGCCGTCAGGTCCACGTAAGGGATGTAGAACCTGTAGTCAACCCCGGCCGCTACCGTGTTCGGCAGAACGAGGTCGATGAGTGCCAGCCTGTCCCGTGCCTTCTGACGGGCGTAGGCGTTTGTGATGTAGATCCTGCAATAGCCGGGCCAATAGGTGTCTACCCTGCAGCAGTTCGGCCACTCGCAGATAATACTAATAATCTCTTCGATGGCCGCCTTAGTGCCCGACCCGGCTACCTGCAGTAGGTAAACCTGTAGCCTCTTGCGGTACTGGTCATCCGTCTCACCGTATCGCCTTTTTAGCTCGTAAACCCTCCCCCAAATGTTATCAAGATCGCTGCCCGTCGCAAACTCGATCCTCTTTAGCAGCCCCATTTTATAGTTAAGGTCGGTGACGTAGGCGAGCTGGTTGGCGAGGGTGATTAGCTGCGGTGTTATTATGTGGTTCTGCCTGGGGCTGTTGTCAGTCACAGGAGCGAGGACGATATCGGCCGAGAGTGCCAGGGCGTTCGACGGTTCGGCCAGCCAATCGAACGTGAAGGCGGCCAGGTCCTCGAAAGAGAAATCTGCCCAATGGCTAAAAGGCGCTCGGTAAGTGACCATGCTTTACATCCCTGAAGACTACTGCGGCGCGGGCGGGTTGTACGGGTGGACGCTGATCTTGCCCCGCGTTATTCTGAGTTCGATATTGCCCGTCCTTATCCAGCGCTGAAAATCGTACTGCATCCCGTCTGAGCTTATGACGAACTTCTTTAGTCTCTTGAGGCCCCGCGTTTTACCAGCGGCCTTGCAGTCCGGGCAGAGGACCATGTTGTTCAGCACCAGGGGCACGGGCTTCTTCTGCTGGCAATCGGCGCAGAACCACTCGTCTTTATCGTGGCACGCCGGGCACTCTGCCTTCGACGAAGGGTCGAAGGGAAAGGTATGGCCGCACGAGAGGCACTTCACGGTTGGCGTGGTGTGGCGCCTCTCATCCATGCCTGCCACTATCCCGCCTCCGAGGTCCTGGACCTCCACGGGCATCGCCTCTATGGAGAGGGCAGCGACCTTCGAGACGGCCCGGACCTTTAGGGCGAGATCCTTCGAGAAGGGCACAAGGGTTATGGAGGATGGCTTATCTGGCAGCGCGTGCCACGGAAACTTTTTGCCTGTGTCGTCGAACTGCGGTATCCTCCTGCCGTCCGGCATGGTGGCAATCCAGTAATAGCGCCAGTATGGCAGAGGGTCGGTTGAGGTTGACAAAGGAGACTCCCTTTTCAGACCACATCTGCTGCAAGCACAAAGGTAACAGGGGCTTGCTCTCCATGCGCGGCCCCGCTGTACTGTTCACTCTGCAGCAGGAAGCACTTCGACTTCCCGGCCACTGTGATGTCCCGGGTATCGACCACCAGGGGCGAGGACTCGCTCAGGTCGTCCACATCGACGACGGCAATCGTCTGGCCCTTGTAAACAGCATGGCCGTTTGTGCCGTCTTTGATTGCATAGCCTGTGAGCCCAGGCGTCCCGGCGCTCTGCTGATACGACCCGACCAGGAACCCATGGCCGCCGCTGGAGTCATCCAGCCTTCCGGCGACAACTCTGCCCTTGTTTCCAGGGAACCAAGTGGCCGCGACGTTCCCAGGACCCCAGAACCTCAGGTTGTTGATGAGGCTGAAATCGCCGCTGTAGTCCAGGCACAGGGTTATCCAGTAGGAATAATACGCCGCGACTCCCGCAGGCGGGACCTTGCAGGGCGTGACCAGGCCAGGAGCGTGCTCATCCGACGTACAGAACCTTATAGCCGCGACCTCGTTGTAGTTCGGCCCGGCATCGGTAAGTTGATCGATTGCGATTACCTCTCCCATAATTTTACCTCAAGAAGATTTTTTTGTAATGCTCAGAAAGATCGTTAAAAAGCGGGCTGAAAACCTCGTCCTTGATGTTGTCCATCTCGGACCTTACAGCAGGGTTCGGCGGGCCGTTCCCTGATCCGTACTCCCGGATGCTGGCGGCCTGCGCTCGCTCAGGCCCCCGGATGCCCACATCGACCGAATCCTCTTCCGCATTCACCTCAAGAGAGGCGGCGAGCTCATCTGAGGTGACTTGCCGACACCTGCAAGTTTTGCCGTGAAAGGGCGGCTTCATTCGGCCGTTGCTGTAGGGCCGGTCGAGGGGGATAACACCGTCCAGCTCGGCCAGCTGGCAGACCGGGCAGACTCGCCCATCCCCGGCCGTTATGATGAACTTGGTCTTTCCACCCGGACCCAGAGACTCAGCAATAACGGCTTTGAGCCTCTGACCGTGCGCCTCCAGGAGATCCTTCATGATCACCACGCCAAGCCGACAAGCTGGGCGCCCGTGGCCTTGTTACCTGGGTATAGTGTCTGAAGGAGCTTTGCGGCCACCAAGTTAACGTACTCGGGCTCGTGGCTTACTGCCTGTAGATCAAGCGTCCAGGGGTGCGTGTGGTTTGGCAGGCTGAAGTAGTTACTCCCTATCGGCCACTGCTTCTTTAAAGAACGGATCCAAGACGCGCCCGCCCCCGACGTGCCGCTCAGGCCGTTGTGTCCGTGGATGGATGTGCCGGTAAGTGTGGCGTTCGAGTTCGCGCTTTCGATAAACCGCCCGTCCCATCCCGACATAATCGACCAGAGGGCTGAGGGCTGCCCATCGAAGAAGCATATCGAGCCCTGGAGCGCCTTGGCCGTCTGAGCGAGGCACTGATAGAATCTCGTCTGGACTCGGGCAGGCATCGCGGAGGCCTCCGAACTGACGGCGGCCGCACCTGCCGGGTGTGGATGATCTTGATCGCGATTAACGGTTGTTGACGGCGTTCCCATGAGCGCAGCGAATGTCGGCCCCATCGCTGAGTTTAGAGCAACAGTAACGCTATGGCCGATTGTGCCCCTCCCTCCCTGCGATCCGGGGGAGGCTCCCATTTTCATCAACCGGCCGTCTGGCGAAGCGTAGCGCTGAACCTCCGCCCAATCGAGGACGGCCTCTGAGAGTAGGAGAGAGCCCGTGGGGAACCTTCGCACCTGGGCCTCCCAGGTGAGATAGTCCATGTAGATGAGTTCGAACTCCTGATAGTATGGGTCGTTCGTGGCCGTGAGGCCCGTAGTCGTCCCCCTTGTGTGGTTGTTGTGCCTCTGCATGAAGACGTTCGATCCCGACTCATACTCAGCGGAGACGTTTGTACCGTACCCTAATAAGAAGTTGATAACAGGATGTTCATGCTGAAGAGCCCCGCCCAGGCCCAAAGCCTGCCCGGCCGTTGCGGTGCAGCGGATGTGTCGGCCGTTCAGGCCCACTACCTTCTGCCAGGGAGCCTCCGGCACGCCTCCGGGCCAGGGGAGGATTATATTAGTCATCAGGTGGCCTCGCAGGTCAGCGAGCAAAGGATCTGCTTCACGGCGGTTATGCCGGAGACCCGGATAGAGACCCAATCACCCGCGTCTATGGCGATGTTCAGTCCAGTCTCCTCGTATTTCGTGTTGGCTGCTATTGAGAAGACATCAAGCGCACTGCTCCAAGTCCCTGCGTAAGTCCTCTTGTAGAGCGTGCAGGCGATCGACCCTGTGACGTCCGAAGTCTCCCTTACCCTCGCAGCGACGATCTTGCATGCTATGGGAGCCCTGAACTCCATCCGGCCGTCTGTTATGACGTCCACGCCGTTACCGAATGGGTAGCCGATATCGAAGGTTCTGGTGATCCAGGAGCCGTCCCCCTTGAGAGTCTGGGCGGTTCCGGGAAGCTTCTGCATCAGGCCGTGCTTCTCAGTCGAGGCGTTCAGGTCCGTGTTATCGTCCGGGGCGGCCATGTCGTCGAGCTTGGGCAGACCCCAGTAAGGATCATCGGCCCCCTGCATAAGCACATATCCGAGAGTGCCTTTTGCCAGCTCTACCCAGGCCGACGCCCCCTTATACGGGATTGCCCCTCTGGCTGTGAGGAGCGATCTGAGAACGTACTGAGTGTGCGAATCTCCGACCAACAGGTCCGTGAGCGTAGAGTGCGAGGGGTATCCAAAGACCGGGTTAGCTCCGACTCCCTGAGTCAGCAGAGACTTGCCAGACACGCCAGGGCTGAGGGCCGCCAGCTGGGTCGCATTCCTGAAGAGGAGCATCCCTTGGTCTGTGAGGATGGTGTCAACCAGCCCGACTTCCAGGTCTTCGGGAGCGACGCCGGAACTCTCCAGGAGACCGCCCGCGCCGTACACGGGAATCTTCCCGGCCGCTGCGAGGTTCTTGATCTGTACCTCATCGTCTAGCTTTTGTAAATCGGCGGAGTAAAGGATGGGGAAATAATCGCCGAGGTGCTCGGTTCCGAGCTCGATCTTGTGAAGACTTAGCCGGGGAGTTAGTTCAGACATGAAATTACCTCAGGAAAGCAGGGGGTTTGCTGGTCGAATTGTTATTTATAATAGAGAGTTTATTATTCTCAAAAAAGAGTATGGGCCGAGCTTATGCGCCCGGTGCTACCGCGCTCCGTCCTACCAGGATCGTTATATCGTTGTCTTCCGTCGCGTCGGCGTTGGTGAAGGTTATGGTGCTCGTGTCCTCTCCGAGCAGAGCCACCAGGCCCTCGTTCATCAGCTCCAGCGGGCCGTCGAGCGTGATGGGAGATCCTAAGCCCACCGCCATAGTCAAATCGTCGTACCTCTCAGCCGTTATGGCTATGAACTGCACCGCAACGGTTGCCGGGTGGACGAGGACGATGAGGGGCACAGAACTCTTCACGGCGGTCGCTTCGATCTTCTCCACGACCTCGACATCCACGAAATCGCTGACAGTGGAGGAGAGGCCGTCCGGTGTTGATGCTGAAATGGATCTTGTTATCCTGTCGGTCATCTTAATACCTCAGAGTTTTTCTATTATTTTCGATAGCAGCAAACTATTTTCTTTAGAGTATAATTTCATCAGTACAAGCAAAATTGCTAGATTCAAGCAACATGATATTGCACAGAGGGCCAGGCATATCATTGTCATTATGCACTGGCCGTCTGGCATTATTTGCAAACCTCTTGTTTGATTGCCGATACTTCTTTGCCTATCTCTCGGGCGCGCTCGTCGTGGCTGTTGAGACAGTTGATGAGCGTGCAGATCTTTTCGACTAGCCGCTCGTTGTTCTTCTCGCTCTGTTTCATGCTCGTGTTCGTGATCCAGTAGACCAGATACACGATTAGAGCTACAATGGCGATTATGAGGAAGGCTATGAGGGTTAGGTTAAAGTCTCCGCCAGCTGCTTTCATCAGCTCAGTCTCGCCCGTCATGCTGCCCCGGAAGAGCTAAGTATCTGAGAGCTAAATGAGCCTGTGGCGGGCTCCGTTCCTGTCGGTCGTATCGACATGGAGCAGCCCGCCTACTTGAGCAGCTTCTCCTTTGCGATCTCCTCTCTCTTCTCAGCCTCGGTTACTTTCCTCAGCCCGGCCATGACGAGGCCGATAACAAGCAGAAGGGTCGCGGTGCTCGTCGGCAGGCCTATGTTTGCCAGGAATGCGGAGATCAGGTTAAGCGATTCTGGGCTGATGTTTCCGAGCAGCCCCATGAGCAGCATGGCAAGAGCCACGGCATACGTCTTATATCCTTCGAGCATCACTTTTACCACCATACCAATGTATCGTTAATTTCAGTCATGTTTTCAGTCGTATTGCCCACCGATGCCGGGATCTCTGGGACGCTCTGAGTGAAATTTCTAAGGGCGCTCGTGATCCCCGCTCCGGCCTCCTGTGCTACTGTCTGAGTCTCGCTGGTCATGTAGCCGATATCGTCCATGTGCCAACGGGGCTGCTTGACCAAGGGCGCATTGCTCAAGGCTATCGACCACGCGCTTGTGGGATCGACGTTCTGAAGGCTTATGACCGGCGCAGGGGCTTTGTACTTGATCTGATCTGACGGGAGCTCTGCCACGGCCAGAGAGGCCAGGAGCATCAGGGCGATGAGGATTGTTCTCATCGCTTCTTCCTCCCCAGAGTCGAGGTATTGAAGTATCCCGGCACGCCCTCTTGACCCCGCCTTCTCATATCAGCAAGCTTGGCCTTCGGGTCATAGTCATAGGCCTCGATCCACTCCAAGCGAGTGAGATAGACGCCCGGATCGTCCGGCGTTCCGTACATCTGGTTGTCTCCCTCGCCTATGACGCCGGAAGGCAGCTTCCATTCAAACGATGTCGGGAGGATGCACCCGCACGCCTCTGCCCCACTGCCATAACCAGCAGGAAGCGGAGTGTTCGGTGCTCCACACGACTTGCACAGAAATTTCTTAGGCATGGAAGGGAGTTCTGTGATCTCTCCGCAGCCAGCGCATTTTAGTTTGACTATGATATCATCTCCTTGTTTGCTTTATCACAACTAACAACAGCGTCGCCGCATGTCGCTCTACAAAAGCACCTAAAACAAGCACTTTCAGGACGATTTGAGCCGCCCGATTCTCTCTTTGGATCTTGAGATTTAGGCATCGTTAAGAGCATCGCGCTTTTGCTGCTCTCGATTCTCGCTAAGAAAATATTATAAATATGCTTCTAAACCGAAGAAGCTTGTATCTCGCGCCAAGATTCTATCTCAGAACCACATCGATATCGTGTGATCCATTTTTGTCTTTTATCACCGCTATCAGCAGGCGCTATTTTCTGCTCCTATAGTATGTGTTCAAGTGCGGATACCAAAATGGTAGGTGGCAAAAGTACACATCTACCCCAGATCGTTGATTACGAATACGTACCAATAAGTATTAATACTAAGCACGTATTGGTATGTATTGGTGAAATGCGATGAGTGACAGTATGAAATATCTAGGAGCCGCAACAGACTGCGGCGAGTATTGGGAAGACTGGAACAGCGAGGCCAAGGATCTTGGTCCTGGAGTATCCTTCACGGTCAGATGCGCCGAGGATGGAGGCAAAGGCCCGCATCTGATATGTTGCTACGGCCTTCAAAATGATGTGAATCTTGAAGCCGTGGCGAGAGAGGCCGAGAGGATAATCACGGCCTACAAGGCACACGACACCGTCAGGTTCCCGAATGGCCGCCCGATTCAGGGGCCGCTCAGACCCCCAAGACCGGAATACTGGCCAACGCTCGAAGAAGTGCTGGTTCTCTTCAGGGAATCAGTGCCCCGACACAAGGCGACAAATCAGCGCATGGGAAGAATGGTGTGGAGCATCCGAGATGTCGTTTGGGATGTCACGGGGTCGGGCGCGATGACGGATCGTGTCATTGAGCGTGTGGGGATGGCCGAACTGGAAAGAATCTACGAGGAGGTCTGAAAATGGCCTTCTCAAAAATCACCCTGACCATCCGAGATGATCAGAAGAAAGCTCTGGCAGATCATCCAGAGATTAATGTCTCTGGAGAGCTTCAGAATGCACTGGATAAGAGACTTGGGCTGAAGCCCAGCGAGGAAATAAAATGAAAGTCGTCGGAGTCCAAGAGAAACGCTGCCTCGACTGTGAGCACCATTTCCTCCAATGGACCCACATCCACAGAGGCATTAGAATGCCCACCCTAAAGCCCGACAAAATCCATGAGATTGAGCCAGAGGGCAGACCATGCCCGAACTGCGGCAAGTCTGACATCGTTGATGCTGTGCCGAAAGAGGTTGAGCGGCCAGCGTATCAGATTCAGAAAGAGAGGCCGAAGAGGAGGAAATCCTCGACCCTTCGACATCTCGGGCTTTAGTCTATTTTTTATTCTCCTTTTCTTATACTCCTATTTTCGCTATGCGCTGCATGGGTATTCGCGGTAAAGGGGATGTATTCCTATAGAGACTGGAATGAACGAGAAAAGAAAAGACGGTTGGACAAAAGTATCACAAGCTCAATATCGCGTTTTTCACATATTCTGCCATAATATAATATCCACTCGATGATAAATGTACCCCGTCTAAATAATATCTAGCATCATATGCGACGCTGTCAGGATCGCCGATGTTGATCCCGATGACCGGATCAAGTGCGACATCCGCCAGCGCATCTGCGAAATCGGTATATCCTGCACGCAAGGCAATGTTTAACGCGTCTCGGTGGGGCTCATAGCCTACCACTTCGTACTCTGCCGGGAGAGACAGGACCACAACCTCGAAGCCCGTTGCCTTTCGAGCCAGACACCAGGTTTCGATGTAGCCATACACATCGTCTTCATCAATCGAATGCTCTGGGCCATGCCTGAGATCGTTTACAGTTAGAAGAACCGCTATGTTCTTCTGATAATCGGAATCATACAGGGCATCGACATTTGCCACCGCGCGATCTAGTATCGCGGGTGGGTTATATGTACTCATGTATGAGCCAGAGATTCCAACATTTGTTACTTTTTGCAAGCCGGCGTCTCGGAGCATATACGCGAGCCAAGCGGGATACGACATCTGGACATTGTAGCCGAACGTCACCGAGTCACCTTCGCAAACAATATTTTTGAACTGGCTCTTGTAATTAGCTTGCAAATACCCGCTGAGCGCAAATGCGCTATTTCCATAGACGGCATTTGCAATTCTGCGCCCCATGGCTGATATTCCTGGATCGGATGACCCGATACAATTCTCGAAATCTTGCCCGGTTGCGATCCATCTAGGCGCGCCCCTCATACAGGCTCCGAACAGAATCGAGTAGTCTGATAGACCGCTGCTGTGCCTCTACTACCGGGACGGCGATACGCTGGCCCGCAATATGCTGCGAACGTTGGAATGCCCCCCCCAAGCATTTTTTGTATGGCTGCAATCCCCTGGCTATAGATCTGCCCCCTTCCGAGAGATGCTTGCCAAGCATTTGCAGGAGCGACATTTGCGCTAGCATTCCCGCTTGTCACTGTCTGCGGATCTCCGCTGACCACTACCTGATGGGTATGCACCGCCGCCGTCCCGAACTCAGACATATTGTCCTCGAGGTACTGTTCCAGAGTACCAGTGGCCCCAATAACGCCGTAATGGGAAATGATTGATTTCCCGGTGGAGTCAAGGGGGAAATTTGAAATTGTTGGATTCACCGCCCCTGCTACACAAGTTCCCACGGGGCTACCAGTTGCGGCTTTCAAGAACTCCGAATCGAACAGCATTCGTTTTCCTTGAAGGTGGCCGTAAGTTGTCAGCGTCTCGTATGGGACAGATACCTTGATGGTCGCGCCGAAGACCGATGTTATTGTCGCGCCCACGCCGTTTGCCATATATATATCTGAGCGAAGAGCAGGTATGCCGTCGCTTGGAGTCAGACTCAGTTTCACCATGCCTTCTGGCGTCGATTTCGGTCTATCGAGCAGATCCCAAATTGAATTGAATATGATATCACCCATCAGGAAGCCATAATATGGGTCAGTGCCCTGAACTAGATTCTCGCAGCCATTCAGGTCGCATGTCCAGGTGACTTGATCATCTACGACAGTTTCACCGGGAGTGGTTGGCCATGTCGGTTCTGTGGCCGCATCGGTTTTGAAGTCGCCTGCCCGCGAAGTACATCGATAGAGAAGCTTTGTAGCACCGGGAGTGACAGGTTGAACGACATAATTTACTGTGGTTACGGTATCTGCTGCCCAGGTCGGTGCAGTGACGTAGGGAAGGCAGTGGAAGCCGCCAATTTTTCTAGAATTGTTTGCATCATAGCCACTAGGCCAGGTAGACGCATCTGATATCAGGATCTTCGGAGCAGTTCCAGATACAGGGACACATGCATAGATGTAGAAGTCCTTTCCTGCTCTGTTAGCCGCGACTGTGTAGTCGGTCGGCGTTTGTGTATCCCATGTAGCTGCGATATTGAGATCATATTCCTGTGCTGATGTCAGCTCATAGCCTCGTCCTGCTCCAATAGCCCCAATTTTTACGAGCAATTCTGCCGGAGAGACCAATATCGTTCTATCTGCGGCTAGGCTTTTAATATGCCATGTAGTATCTGATCTACTGTATGCGTTTGGTTGGGCAGATCGCCTTTCAAGGACCCCCATGCTCACACCTCAAGCTCTTCAGACAGTATCATAATCACTCTGCCAGCAGAATCACATTTCAGCGGCGTAATTGTGCCATCTGCCCGCTTGCCGCAGAGCACAAGGTAGGGTGTATTGGCATCGGCCTGGGCCAGGAGCTTCCCATTCATCGCCGCCAAAGTCGATTCCGTAGCCGCGCCTGTGGCCGGAAGCCGAGCCAGGATGTCGGTGAGCAGCTTTGCCAGAGATCCAGCGGCCGGGTTCAATAGCGCCCCGAGCCTATCCTTCACGGTTCCGAGGGTCGTCTCGCTCGCCAGATCCGCGCCCTCGGCTGGCGCGAGTGTGCCCCGCACATACAGATCGCCCTCATCACCGCACTCAAGCGCCTTCGGCCTCTCATCCGAGCGCTTCCTTCCGTAAAGTTGAGCCATGAAAATCTCCTAGATCTTAATCGCCTTCGGGAGGCGTTCCCTAGTTCAGAGCCTAATCTATGCTACAAAGGTAATACTTTGCAGCCCGAAAATGGTTTTATAATAAAGTCTCAATAATCGTTATCAGAGGGGTAATCGAACTGCCCAATAGAGAACTTCGCCGTCGCTGGCGTCGAGTGGTGGAAGGTTCCTGTTGGCTTGGTGGGATAGGACTTGATAATCCCTATGAGGTCGTCGGCCACTTGCCGCAGGCCAGCCAGCTTATCCCCTGTGGCCCTGACAATCTCCTCTGCTATTGGCGACCATTTCCCCTCTTCATAGGAGCCCGGAACGACATTAAGAACGCGGTCTGCATAGGCCTGATACGCCAGGAAAATCGCAAAAGCGCTTTCAGCCGTAGGGAAGAACTCAGCGGGCGCGCTATATCGATACTGCAGGACGGTGATGTACGACGCTGCCCTGGTTATGGCGCTGGCGATGGCCACCGCCGAGAGCTCGCTGGCCTCTGGGATGTTGATAGCCGCCCGGACATCCGCCTCTGTGATCGTCATTATTTTAGACCTTCTTATGCTGTTGCGTTCCGTGCTACTATGAAAACCAGTTTTGAATCGAATGGCCCCAGATTGTGAAAGGTAAAATCGTTTACTGAGTTTCCAAGAAACGATATGTTTCCGCTCTCTATGAATAGGACAGGGCCGCTCAGACGGTAATTATTAGGGCGTCCGTCTAATGTGAAGTGGAGATCCTCGTAGCTGTCTGAAGTGACCACAAGCGCTTTGACATTTTCGGAGTCGCTCGGTTGGATTTTCACTGTTGTGGGGTCGGTGCTAAATTCGTTTAATAGCAGGGGCACCATCGACCAGTCTGATATTTCCTCGACTACCGCGTCCGGGTCGGGGTCGGGTTCCGCCCATTCGCTGTATTCGGGGACGGGCTCCGATAACGAAATTCCTGCCGGGATCGTTATGCCGATTTTGGAGTATGCCTCCACCGCGAAATGGTTTTGAAAAGATAACCGTGGGCCTTTGGAGCCTAGATTAACTTCAGTTTGACAGCTAAATACTAACATAGCAACCCCTGACCGACGATTGCGTCAAAAAAAATGGTTGGCGGGAGTTGAGCCCGCCCTTCATCCCACTACCAGCACAGACACGTACCCCGTATCCGATCCGGTTTCGCAGGTGACGTTGAACCCTGCCGTGGTGGGTGATGCCCATGCCAGGTCCTTCGACGCGGCCGCTGCGCCTTTGTAGGTCAGGAGAACGTCATAGGTGGCATTCTCCCAATCAGCTTCAAGGCCCATGCCCTGCGCCCCGTAACCTACTTCGGTGTTGGGTATTCCGCAGAGGGTGTTCAGCGTGCCGTTGCCTGCAGTAACCTTGTGAGTCCTGCCAGTGCCAGCCCCGGATATGATCAGAGTGCCCGAAGAGGCGTCAGCATCGACCCGCGCCATGTCGCCATTGATCAGCGTGGCGATCTCCGCAGGGGTTACGGCCGTCACATCGGCACAATCTCCTGTGCCTGCCGTCTCGGCTCCTCCATCGGGGCCGATGTCCAGCTCCTCAGTACAGTTTCCAGCCTCAGCGCGGGTTATGACGACCCTTGAGCCTGTGCCGAGCTTGGTGCTGGTGATGATGTACTTGTTGACGCTGAAGGCGACGGTTTCCAGGCCGCTTGTGGCTGCCCTTATGGCCAACTGCATCGCAGCCGCAACATCATTTCCGGTAACGGCTCCAGTCCAGTCGCAAGTGACCTCGACGGCCTCGCCGCCGTCCATCGCTATCATGAACTTGGTATCAGCATCGCCCGACATATCGGTCTTGGCTGATGTGCCGCCTGTCCAATTGGCTGCAGCACAGTTCAGAGTAGCAGTCTCCTCGGCCTGGGCATCGTAGGTGAGCTTGATCGTGCCGTTGTTGCCGGGAGTTGACATATCCACAGGGGCGTCGATGCCTGTTATGAACGGGGCCGCGTCATCCTGGAAGAGGACGGGCGTTACGCCGCCCGCGAGCTGGATGGTCTTCCGGGCGAACCTCTCGATGCCCGCCTCCAGCTGGAGGGCTGTATCAGCGAGATCGAGGGACGCCTGGACGGCTGCGGCGAAGTCGGTCTTGGGGATGCCTGTCCCAGGCTTCGTGTACTTGAGCCCTATCGACGTGACGAGCTCGTTTATGGCCGCCTGCAGGCTGGTCCTGGCGCTCGTTGTGAGGGCGGCCAGGCTGCCGACCTTGGCGTCTGCGGCCATCTTGGCGTTCGTTATCGAGTTGTCGGCTACCGGAGTAGATGAGAGGGCGTTGATCTGCTCGGCAGTCGCCGTAACCTTTACCATCGCTCCACCGCTGCCGGGAACGTAAAGCTCCTCGATCTCCGCCTTGACGATGCGGAGGAGCTTCATCTTTATGCGGCCCCATGGCCTTTCAAACGACAACATCTGCGGCCACCTCCATCGGTGTTGTTGGCATCTCTTCGGCTGTCCTGTAGATGCTGCCTGCGCTTATGAGGCGCTTTATGGTATCCGGCATCTTCGCGGCTTCCTTATCGGAGAGGACGGAGCCCCGCGCGTATTTGCGCGGTGGCTTTTTGGCATCCTTGCCGTCGTGTCTCTCGAAGCCTCGCACTATCATGAATGGCATAGTGCAGCCTCCTTAAGCTATGCAGTTCAGGCCGAACAGCCCGGCGTCCGGCGTCATCAGGACGGGGGCCCAGCACTGGAAGCCCTGGTAGTAGGTCGTGTGGGTGTGCAGGTCGGGAACCTGTACCATTGCGGTGTCAAACCCGCCGAGGGGCTGGTTGAAGGACAGGTTCATGCCTGCGATGGTCTTCATGACTCCGGGGGTTGTGACGTAGCCATACCAGAAGCTCTTACCGAAGATCCAATCCAGATCGACGGTGTCCCCAGGGGCGCTCTTGTTGTACATAGCCCCGGCGACGATGATGTTATCCACATCGAGAGCGGCCGCGATCATCTGTTCGTTCAGCTTGGTTGGAACCTTCTCTGCGCCCTGCGGGTTGCGGTACATGCTGATGAGCTGCTCGTTGATCCTCACCGCCTCGTACACCTGCTCGCCCATTATCAGGGTGTTCGGCTTTACGCCGCACTTCTGTTTGATGGCGAGCTTCATATCCTTGAACAGAGTCAGAGGATCGGAGTCGGCATCGTTGAAGCGTCTGAAGGTCTCGCCTGTGGTGACTTCTCCAGGGGCCCAGGTCTCGCCGGAGTTGACGCCGGTTATGTCGATTCCCCAGACGCCGTTAGTGAAGTATTTCTCGGCGATTAGGAGTTCCTTGTTCAGCTGGAGGACGTCGGTTACCATCTGAGTCGTTGCGTACTCGATGGGATATCCCTCGTCAGCCACGAAGGGGATATCCGCAAGCAGTGGCATCTCGAAGGCGTACCTCTGACAGACATAGCTGCCGGGGGTGTCTACCTTGAGCTCGCCCTGGGGCGGGACTGTGCCGGGCCGCCAGGTCCCTGCCTTGTTTGTGAAGGCGTTCTCCTTAGCCCACTTTGGATAGAGGCCTGCGATCTGGTTGACCCCAATCATAGGGAACCACTGATCGGCGACGAAGTTTGAGGGCTCCTGCCTGTAGGCGAGAGACCAGCCCGATTCAAGACGGGCGACGTGGAGCTGTGAGTAGTCCACGCCCTTATTGATGACCTGTTGAGCCAGGGCCGCTACTGTTTCTCTGTAACCCATGAAAATCACCTCACTCCGGGATGCTTACGTACACAGGCCCGCCGAACAGCCTGACAGTCGCGGGCAGGCCTGCGGCAGCTCCAACCTCGCACTGGCCGACGATGATATCACCGTCTGAGGGCGTAGCCGCATCTCCTACTCCGCCTGTGCCGACCTTGACGAGCTGGCCTGGGGTCAACGCGCCCGATCCGGCCTTTACGAGTGCCTTGCCTTTGGTCTGGACTAAGGCCTCTGTCGAAAATTGAGTCGATGTGCCGTCCTCTATTGGGCGGTTGCAGAGGACGCCTGTCGCAATGCCGCCAGCGTATGCCTTGACGGTCCTTGCGCGGGCGGTATCCAGCTCCACGAAGCAGTATTCGAGTGTGGTCAGATCGCCCTCGACATCATAAACGCTGATGTCTCCGGGCATGGCCTCTCTGAAGGGCGCGGCTACCTGTCTGGTGGACATCTAAACCACCCCCATCTGGGCCCGCATTGTAGCGGCCTGCTCGGCCTGGATGACTGCTCTGGCGAGGTCCGGGCGCTCTCTGCTGATGGCCGCCTCGGCCAGGGCCTTGACAATCTTCTGGTCCTTCGGGGCGTCTGCCGACTTCTGGATGACTCCCGCGCGCTCATTTGCGAGCCTGTAGAACTCGCCGGCCAGCGTGCCGTCTGTGGCTGCAGTGTCAACGCGGCCGCTGTAGCCCTGCGACTTGAACAGGTATCCGCTGGACTCGTTGGCAGTGGCGAGGATGGAGCCGAGACGGGCCTTATCGTCCTTGGAGAGGTTGGACTTCTCGATGCTGAGGAGCAGCCCGCCGATCTCTGCGGGGTTGCCGAGGTTGGGCAGGGTGTCGGCGGCCTTCTGGATGTACTCGCGGATCTCGTGGATGGCGGTTAGGTCGCCCACCTTCTTCCTGAGATTGGCGTTTTCCTCCAGAATGGGCGCTACGATCTTACCGGCCTCCTTCTGAATGAGGGCGATTATGTCGGCGCTCTTGGTGGCCTCTTCCTTCTTCTCTTCCTCTTTCTTCTCCTCTTCCTCGGTCTCCTTGCCAGCCAGGGCCTCGGCCTCCTTCTTCAGAGCGGCGCTCTTCTCGGCCTTGGCTGCGGCCTCTTCCTCCTCTTTCTTCTTCTTTTCCTCCTCGGTTTCCGAGGGTTCTTCCTTCTTCAGCTTTGTTGGATCAGGCATTGAATTGTCTCCTGGATTTGCAGACTTGAAAATAACAACAGAGTCGGCGTCTGCTGCCGATTTCTTTATTGGATCGGTAAAGGGCTCGTCGTTCGCGCCCCAATTTACAATAGATACTTTCCGTACCCGGAACTTAGTCAGCTTTTGAGCCAAGATAATCACCATCGGGAGGCCTGTCTAAACTGTGAATTAACATTCAAGACTCCAGAGGGACGCGTACCCCCTCCCCCTCGATGCTGTAAGAACGGTACTTCCCCTCTCGGATTCCCTGGAGAATGGCAGGATCGTTAATTTTCGTTCCCATGAGCCAATCACCGGGGCCGTACTCCCTGTTCCCGAGCTTGCCCCCCTCCTTGGCTATCCAGCATTCCACCGGGCAGGCGTCGATGTCCCCCGAGTGGTCGGCATTGATCACGCGATACTCTTCCATAAAAACGTGGCACGCCTTCTGAATATCCTCCGCACCCATAATATCGCCTTGCAGATCCGGGATTCCAGCTCGTAACACGATTCCGTATATTGTGTTATCGGCTACCTTGGCGATCTCGACGGTGAGCAACTTGGGCGCGGCCTTCTGTGCTTCCTCTTTAGGCTTGTGCCCCTCTATCCACTCAGTCAGCTTCTTTGCGTGCTCCAGCTCGTCGGCTGCGAGCCCCTGCAGGAGCTTCTTAAGATCCTCGTCCTGGGCAGCCTCGGCCGCCTGCGTGTACTCCTGCGAGCCGTGGGCCTCGTCGAGGAGGCGGGAGTGGGCTATCTGAAGGTCTCGGGAGGCTTTCTCTTCTGAGCCTTCGAGACGCGGGACGTGAACGTCGGTTATGTCCATGGTGAACCTCAAAACTACATTGATAAATTTTTAAAATAGAGGAAATTTTAACGCCCTCGGCAGAACAACAAAATCGTGTATTTCAAGCAACAAATTAAAATTGTTTGCCTTGTTAATTTATCGCGGCGTAGATAAGAGCCCTTTCCTCATCGGCGACTCCCTGCGCCGCCTCTCCTCCTGAATATCCCTCTCCATGGCGGCGAGGTCGTGGTTGCTCCAGCTCGAGAGATCCTGCCGGGTGATGTCGCGCCTGTGGATCATTGCGGCTCCTTGGGCTTTCGGCTGCGCTTCTTCCTGGACTCTTCTTTGGCGGGCGCGTCTGTCGGGAAGTAGCGCCAATCGCGGTCTTTACACTGCCACACTTGCCTTCTCCTCCTTTGGCTGCTTGGACTCTTTTGGCTTCTCCAGTGGCTTCACAGGAGGCGCAGGCTCCTCCTTCGGCTCCGGGACCTGGGGGGCTTTGGGCTGCTGCTGGATGGCAGCGGCGACCTTGCCCCGGGTGGACTTCGGCAGACCCATCTTATCCAGCACGAAGTCGCGGATCTTCTCGTCTTCCGAGATGTCCCAGCCTATGTTCTTGAAGATCCCTAAGAACTGGGCGATCTCACGCATATCCAGCGGCACTATGTCGTCGTGGACTATGCGGGGAAGGACTTTGCACTTGAACTGCGGATTGAGCTTGAAGAGACGCGGGACGGCCTGGTTGTTGATGCTGTTCTCGAAGGCGTCCAGGTAGGATGTAATAGCAAGAGTGAAATTATCGGTCTTATCTTTTGACAAAGCGAAGGAGCCGCCGCCTGTGGCGTTGGTTCCAAGGGCTAAAAACTCCGTCATTGTTGACATTAAAATTTTTAACCCTTCCTCATGGATCGTAGTGTTGATGTCTCCGATCATCGCCCCGCCGTTGTTGGTGAGAAAGCCCATATCAAAGAGCTTGTTGCCCTTCTCATCGTACATCTGAGGGCGAACCATGTAGGGCTCTTTCGATACCCGCAGGCTCTTTAGAGTCTCTATGATGCTGGTGAGAGTAGCGAGAGCGCCAGCGTCAACTACCGGGTTGCCCTGGTCGTCTACTACGGTGTTGCCAGCTGCGTCTATCTTGTAGGGGTTGGCGATGTTGGGGGGGACGTCTGCGTAGGGGATGCCCGTTCCACCGCGCTCGATTATTACGTTTCTGGCGTCCTCTAAATATTTGATCGTAATGAACGGTTTGTAAGAACTGCGGAGGATGCTTCGACCTTCTGGATTATCTTCTCCCGGCTCCGCCCTCAGGATGAGAAGCTTGGATGTGGGAATGAAGAGATTTGGGGGGTAGTCTGGGGGCGTTAGCTGGACGAGACCAGCCAAGCGATTTGGATCGTCCGGGTACCAAACCCAATGAAGAATTGTGGGGGGTGAGCGTATTGCGAAGCCCTGCCATCCGATAGCACCGTCGTTGAACTTCGAGCTGTATCGCTCGTCTTCCTTCTCACCTTCGCGGCGCTTGTAGCAGAGTTCCCAAACTCCGAAGCCGTATTGTGGTACAAAACGTGATGCTTGGGCTATGAAAGTTTCAAATGAGTGTTCAAGATCACTCATCGCCTCCCTTAGGAACTGGGCGGAGCCATTCGTTTCGTTCTCGTCTTCTACCGGATCTACTGTCCAGTGGGACCGGCGTAGGAACATGCTGAACCCATTAAGCGCCGCAGCACAGAAGGCGTTCATATCCGCCATCTCCCTCAGAACCAAGTAACGGCGATGGCCTTGCAGCTCTGGGAGGAGCTCATCGGCTATCCACCCCGGATAGAACCGACGCAACCCTGAGCGACCCAACTCCAGATTAAGAAGCTGTGACTGCCTAGGCTCAGGGTATCGATAGAAGCCCGATTGTGGTAGGATGGCTTTGGCTATCCTGCGGAGATTGTCAAACATGAATGCCTCGAAAAGGGTTAAATTGAGGTTAGGGCATCGACGTATTTTTCGGCCCAATAATTCGCCAATAGAGCGAATGCGAAATGTTTATTCACTGTGGTTTTAGCGTGGCACGACCTACATAGAGGAATTAGCTTCCACGCTCGCGCCCCCGCGCATCCTTGATTTTTATTAAAATCGCAGTGGTGGACATCTAATTTTCTATTTGTTTCTGATTTACCGCAGATATAACACTTTCGGCTAAATGATTCTCTAACTTGTTCTTTTATATCATCATTGAAGTGCCTACAATACGGAAGGAAGGATATCCCGCCCTTCCATTGAGGGTTTCTCTCCAGTGGCCTAGAATTTGAATGCGATTCGATTTTATGGCGTTTTATGGCATATTGGATTGTAGAGACGCTACAGTTTTTCATAGTAGCGCATTGTTCCATCGATAGCGCTTTTTTGCAGTAATTTTCTGTCAGCCACTCCTTAGAGATGTCGGTTAATGGCATCCCTGCGGGTTTAGGAGTTATACCATAACGCTTTAAGGCACTGAGTATTGGATGATGGCTGCATCCAGCTAACTCGGCGCATTCTGTCGATGTCAGCCCCCGTTCAACATAATTTTCTGTTAGCCATTGTTCAGTCAGTTCTACTTTAGGTTTTGGTCTGCCTGATGCCCTTGGTGTAATGGAGAACCGCTTTAGAGATACCCGAATGTGGTTTTGGCTGCACCCAAACTTTTCGGCGCACTCCCATGTATTGAGACCTTGATTTACGTAATGCTCTGCCAACCATTCGCGTGTTAATTTTGGGCAAATCGGCCCCGATGGGCGAATTTCGATGCCATATTTCTTTAACGCTGTGATGATGATAGGGTAAGTGCATCCGATTAACCTAGCGCACTCCGGCGATGACATTTGCTTATTCACATAGTGCTCTTCCAAGAACTCCTTTGTGATGTTGTACTTCGGCTCGAACTTGCCCAACTACCGCACCTCCTATCGTGCTCCTAGATCGTTATGCGCTGGAGGGGATCGCTAGGAAACGATCTTTTCAAGTCCGGGGATCAGCCGAACCCTATCCAGCGCCATCCTATTGGAGGTGCTTGCTTATATACCTATCGCGTCGCTGCATATCGGTTTAGTGCCCGTATCCCTGTATCATCCAGGCGGGCGTGACGGGCGCGCCTCTCGGTATCACGAGCCTGTGCTGCGGCTTCTTGATGGGGGCGAAGGTGAGCATCACGGCGTCGCCCTCGTCGGGTGAGCGGCCAAGGCGGTCCTTCGTGTCCTCCTTCTTCTCGATCTGGATGGGGCCGCTCTTGTAGTTGTAATGAGGTGCGGCCAAGTCTGCCAAAAGCTCGTCGTCATCGGGCGGTAAAGCAAGCTGCATATCACCCTTCGGGTCCAGCGCATTCCTGAGCGCCCACCACATTTGGGCCCTCAGGTTGCCATAGACGCGGTTGCCCTTTGCGTCCACTACATCCGACCCGGAGCCTACTGTAACCTCGTTGAGCGGGATGTCTCTATGCTTCTTCAGCTCGTCGGCGACGCCAGCGCCGAGGCCGTCGATCTCGACGTTTACCAGCCGGGCATCAACCTCTCTGCAGACTCGAATAACCTCGCCTGCAAGCTCCTGGGTGTCCAGGCCATGAAAAGCCAGAACTTTGAGGACCTTGTTATCTACCCTAATCGCTATCGCCGAGCGGTCCATTCCTCCACGGGCCACGTCCACGCCGAGGACGGGCTGGCCTGTGACCTCTGTCTCTTCCCAGATGTTTTGTGCCCGCTCGATCCAGGAGAGGGGGATTACGTTATACTCGCCCTGCTCTGGAAAGACGCCATCAACACGGGCCGAGTAGGCCGGGTGGTGTTTGCCCCACCTCACCCACTTATCATAAGCCCAGGCGGGCGTTATGAGCCATGGAGCCGGGAGGGGGCCTGTAATCTTCTCTTTCCAGGTGTTATTTTTGAAGTCTTCTTCAGTTATGCCGAAGTGGGTAAAGTTTGGAGTGTCAAAAGCCGAAGTGGCTCCGGTCTTCCAGCCGGGCTCTCTGAAGGACCTGTAGAAGGTCCCGCCGATGTCGGTCGGGTTGCCTATCAGCACCAAGCGGCAATGCTCTGAAGTAAGGACGCCCTCAACGGCCTCGAAGATGTCTTCTTTAACTCCCGCGGCCTCATCGACCACTACCATGAGGTTCTCGGCGTGGAAGCCCTGGAACCGATCAGGCATATTCGTTGAAAGGCCCATCGCCGTCCATTCGTCGCCGTCTATCGATAGCTGGGTGGCTTTTGGGGCCAGGTTGCCGCCTAAGGGGATCTTGGCGTTTGCGTAGGCCGACCGGATCTCTTTCCAGACTATTTTCTCGACCTGCCGCCAGGTCGGGCTCGTGGTTATAACGATGGAATACTCGAATGAGAATAAGAACCAGAGGACCAATCTAGCTACGCCAAAAGACTTTCCTATACCATGGCACGACCGCCAGGAGACACGCGGGTTGTCCCGAACGTACTCGAAGAGCGTCTTTTGATGCGACCAGAGCGCCGATCCCAGGACCTCCCGGACCATCTTAACCGGGTCTTCCTGATACTCTTCAAAAGCGCCGTCTTCGATCTCCTCTTGCTTGAGCTTCGGGGCTTTGGCTTGGGGCTTCGCCTTCGTCTTGCCCTTTTTGGCTTTCATGGGTACTTTGAGGCAAATTTAAGGCGAATTGCCCGCTGGCAAAACTCGCGAAATTATCACAAAAAGGCTATTCTTCTGGAGCCCGAACCTCGACCTTCTCAGCCTCGGCCCGCTCTTTGGCCTTCTGCTCCCTCTTGCGCTTTGCCCTGGCGAGAGCGGCTTCGGCCAACGTGGCGATGACTACGGGTTTCTCCTCGTTGCCCTGGATCGTCACTGTATCAGACCATCCAAGATATGTGTCGGCGTATGTCTCCAGAAGGCCGTGGTCCCCGGCTATCCTCTCGTGCTTAACTGTGGTCGGCTTGCCTTCGCCGTCTAAAGAGTTGCACGCAGGGCACTTGCCGAACCACTTCATAGGGTCTTCTGTGATCTCCTTGCAGTCGGGGTTCATGCAGAAGGTGAAGAATCGGTCCCGCATGGCGACTTCGACCAGCTGGCGCTTTTCGACGTTGCCCGTGACCTCGCCGCTGTCCATGATGGCTTGAAGCTCGGGATCCTGCTTCAGTCGAACCCCGAAGTGGTCCTCGGACATGCCTATGGACCTGGCGATCTCTCGCTGGGTACACTTCAGTTTCGCTAAGTAGCGCACCTTATCGAGGGGGATGGGCTGGTAGGATCTCGGTGGGCGGCCTCGCCTGCGTTTCTGTTCTTCCATAATGATGCTCTTTATCCTAGAAAAAATATCGGCGTTAGGGGGATTTTCTGTAGATTTTTCAGGGAATTTGGAACGAATATTAAGAGGATATTCTGATTTATTATTGATTTATCAGGCTATTATTTGGATTTATTTCAGTAATTCAGGATATTTCTAAGCCATTTTTGGGCTATTTTTCGAGAATTAAAAGAGATTATTTGGGAGGCCATCGCGCCTTTTGGGCCTGCCAATAGCGATTATTTAGCAGGCAATCGATATGAGCATCCCAGCAGAAGGCTGAGGGGCGAGGCTTGCCTCTCCGCAAAAAGTCGGGAAGCGTCTGGCAGGGTGACTCTTCTCCCTGATTAGGATGTGGTACAGATTAGCGTACTGGCTGCCCTGGAACGGGAAGAGGCTTCATCTATCATACGATCAGCCAGACCAGTTACCCGGTCTCATGCCTCCGATTCCGCGTCCTTCATTTGCTTGTACGAGTCGTTTTGTCAGATTCTAAACCGTGTCTCTATTCCTCATCGCCCTAGTGATGAGGGGAAGTGCCCAACCTGGAATTGCAGGTACGACTCTAGCAATAGACTATTCAAGGTAAGATGATATGACTGATATAGCTAACGGTGATAGGTACGCGCTCCTCCCCGGCCTGAAGACCGGGGACTCCGCGCTGTTACGAGTTGAATGACTGCAGGCACTCCCAAGAAATTTAATCCTTTTTTAGAACCTCTTTTTCAAGATTCTCTTTTAATCTAAACCTGTGATCCTCTGCGAACATCCACGGCTCAGATCGCTCAGGATACTTCGCTAAAAGCGCCCGAAGGCCCCAAGAAGAGGGTTCGGTCGTCTTCCTAATACAGGCGTCGCACATTAGTAGCCCTCGGCATTCATCCTCTCTTCGAGGATCTCCCAAATAAGGTCGGACTGCTTATGCACAGTTCCCTTCTTCTTTATCGTCATTATTTGGAAGCGTTCGAGCTGCTCAGGGTCCTTTACAGTTAATGAGATCTTTTTCTGCATACTGAGTACTTATAAGCAATAGTACTTATACCTTATGGATCTAAAAGGAGTGCGAAAAATTTAGGTTATGTCGAAGTCTTCCCAGCTTTCAGCCTGGCAGACTTCGCAGGATGGGTTTTCAGGCTCTTTTACAGGCTTTTTATCCTTGTAGGACCTCGTGCAGGCATTCCAGCCAGGGCACGCGAGAGGGCAGTCATCGCAGGATTTGGGCCCTATTATTTCGAGCTCATCAGGATTATGGGGGTTATCGTCGTATGGATCCTCTGGATTCTTCGCAGGCTGATATGGAGTGTTATTTATCAGCCCATATTCTGAGCTTTGGGTCTCAGGATCGCAGGGCTTTTCATCGCTTGGAGCTGGAGAATATTCTCCATTCTCCAGGATTCTAGGGGCGATAATAGCCTCGATCCATGTGTTTTGATCCTCGTTATAAGCGATCTTCAGAGGGCTATCGCGATCACTTACGAATACGACGTCTATATTCGTATTAAGCGCCTTATCAGGTATCTCCCTTATAGCCTCCCTTAAGAGTTCATTGGATAAGAGAAGATCCTTATTTGGGCCTACATATCCCCTCTCAAGGCAAACCATGAAATCTGAGGGGTTATGCCTATCATCAAAGGGCATAAAGAAGATTTTTCCAAGCCTAAAGGATATCTGCCAGTATTCGACAGATGGCATTTTTACGCAGCACGTATCTTTAGGAGTTGGCTTTTTATCTCCATGACAATAAGAGCTGCCTGTCATCCTATTATACGCCTTGCCCATCTTAAGGCAGTTCTTTAAGAGCTTTAGAGGTACTCTGATAGAGGAGTCGTAAGGGTAGGACTCTAGGAGCCTCGCGAGGGATTTGATGCCTATATCGTCCCCCTTTGTGGTCTCCTTTGTTGGTGCGACCCAAACGATTGTATTAGAGGGGTTTATATAAAAAGTCCTGTTGTCGATGCTTGCGATGTTGGGGCAGTTCTTAGCTATCCTTTCAAGGCACATGGTTATCCACCAAGTACCATAGTACTATCTTATCCTATATAAACCTTAGTACTATTGTTCTAAGGCGAAAGGTATAAATAGGTTCAATAGTACTATAGTATCTTGTGCGCTGAGAGAGCGTGCAGGTGAGCTAAGACATGAGTGCTTCTGAGATTGAAAAGGCGAAGCTTCAAGCTATAATCGACAGGCAGAGGGCAGAGCGCGAGGTATCACTCCTTCAGGCTGAGATTCAAGGTCACAAGAACTATGAAAATTATGTGAGGTGCTGCATAAAAGCGAATGAGAAGCCCCTGAACTACGATGAGTACACAGCGCAGACGTACACTGTGAACGAGAACCTGAGAGCGCTAAACGATCCTTGCGCGTGGTTCTACAACGATGCAGGGCTAAGGGAGAAGGCGAGGATTCGAGCGCAGACAGATGAAGGAAAGAAGGCTCTGCATTGGGGCGAGGTGGCATAAATGTCCCCCCTCCCCTCTTCCTCCCCCCAGGATGAGTTCATGAAGCTCCCCCTCGCTGATCGTATCGCAGCCTGGGAGATCGCCAGGGAGCGCAAGGGACCTGCAGCACAAATTAAGATCGCAGATATGCTAAAGGCCCATAAGTTCATAGTGGAGGCCTGAAGCGATGCAAAAGCGCTTTGGCCCTGAGACGAACGCATATAACGCGCGCTGCTATCATGAGCGCTTCATGCGAGATATAGCGAAAGGGGACCTTTCAGAGGTCTCCACGCCTTACCTTGAAGCTCTGCAGATGGAGATCGCTGCAGAGCTGCAGAGCAGAGACGTTGATGGATTCCAAGATGTGGAGAAATATTATGCAGGATGTGAGTGAAAAATGAAAGAGGATAAATCTAAGTGGGCTCCAAAGCCAGAAGGCATGAATGAGTTCTCATACTCCATGGGCCAGCGCCAGATTGCGCAAGCGAAGGCGCAAGGGCGATGGAGAGGCAATAATTATTAGCAGCTCTGGAAGGCCAGGGTTCGATTCCCTGGGCTGCTATCAAAATCTAAGGAGATGAATAAAATGAAGATAATCGTGAGGACTGACAACGTAATGCGTGACGATTTCGCTTCCCTTGTGCAGGTGGAGAGGGGAGATGGGGCGCTAGCTACTAATGATGGTAGCGTAACCAGGTTCGAGCGCTTTCCTGTAGGCACCTACCTGATAGAGATGTACGCAAACAGGACAGGATCGCAGAAGTTCTACTATCCCTGCCCTATTGGCTTCGAGAAGGCGCTCAGGGCAATGAGCCAGGATGATGCCTACGAGGCCATGAACATATATGTATTCGCATAGGCTGCAATAGCGTCGCAGAGCCAGGAGTCGCGATCCTGGCTGCAGCATCAATCGATATGGAGGATTGAATAAATATGGAAACGCTTGAGATCGCATTGAAACGCCCTAGGGGCGAAATAAAAACTGTGACTGTGGATATACAGGAGATCCCTGAGGGGGATACGTTGGGCTGGAATTACAGGGCCTGGATCAATATCGCTGGAATGACAGTCGAATTCATGCAGGCAGCAAAGGGAGATAGAGATATCAGAGATTATTTCCCCTTCGAAGAGCATGATACCTACAGGGATGAGGGAGTCGTCGCCCACAGGACGCCTATCAATTCTTTTCAGGACTGGATTGACTGGCTGAAAGAGTATGTATCTGGCCTAGATCCTCGCGACATATTCAAGGCCAGGCGCGAAGAAGGCCTTTAATTATTTTTCCTAATTATAATAGCGATAATAAGAAGGTGAGCCAATGGAATTATTCGATCCAATAAAAAGAAGTGAGGAAGTTGAGGCAATCGTCATGAAGGGGCCAGCGCGCGCCTACTATCGCTTTAGGTTCGCGCGCTTCTATGGTGGTATAATTACAGCAGACGCAATAGGCTGCAATCTCCTTTGCGCATATTGCTGGAGCTTCCAAAAGAACTTGAGTCCAGAAGGCCAGGGAGAATTTTATCGCCCCTCTGAAGTGGCTCTTAAGCTTCGCAAGCTGTCGCGCTCTAATGACTGCGATCAATACAGAATATCAGGAAGCGAGCCTTTCCTAGGAGAGGCAAGCGCGAAACATATAGAAAGAATTATAAATGTGGTGGGAGGAAGCTGGGTAATCGAGACCAATGGGCTTATCATTGGTTATCAGCCTAAGATATTGGATTTATTCAAGAATCTGGATATTTTCTGGAGAGTGACCATAAAAGGCCATAATAAGGAGATCTTCGAGAAGGTCACAGGGGCGAAAGGGGAGTTTTTCAAGTATCCTCTTCAAGCCATCGATGAGCTGAAAGCCAGGGGTTTAAGGCTGCAAGTGGCCTATAATCCTGAGTTTGTACGTCTTAACCTGCCAAGGATAGACGTAGAGCATGAGAAGCTGCACACCTATTCTGGAGTGGCTGCAAGGATGAAAGCTAGAGGCTTAAGGGGAGGCGATAAGCCAGAAAAGGCAGAAGGCAGAAGGGAGAGGCCCAAAAGGGCCCCTAGACAAACTGCCTTGAACTGTGATGAGGGTATGTATCAGGATCTAACCTGATATCTCCCTACCTTCTCCTGGGTTTGATGGTCCAGGCTCCAGGCACTTTCCCACCTGTCTGTCTCTTGCCCTGGATGGTGCCTCTGCCTTTTCTGGCTCCACCGCCTCCACCACCGCCTTCTTTAGTGCAAATCATGTCTTTTGTCACCTCCTGAATAGATTAACTAGGATTAAATTACGTTCTGCTCGTTGAACATCTTGGTAAACGTGGCGCGATCCATGGCCCGGCGATCCTCGATCCATTCCCAGCCATGCTCTTGGCAGACCTTTTGAATCGTCTTCCCCCCACCGTAGACACAGAAAATGATATCCTTTTTACCCTGGCGCGCCTCTTCGGAGCCTTCGAGGAATCGCTGCTTTGCGAGCTCGTACTGCGGGAGGTTCTTATCAGGCCACTCGCTGTAGCCCCTGGTGAAGTATGCTCTCCATCCTGGAGGTATCCCGAGCATGTTGAGGTCGAAGAACCGCTCGTTGACGTTCATGTCAGCGTAAATCAAGCGCCCGTTTTCTTGCCAAAATCTCGATATCCATCTTTTTTCATAAATTTTACCGAGGACGTAGGCGCGTCTCATATCCCGATAGTTACTGAAATTGGGTTCGACTAAGTTCCTCGCGCCCGATTTTAGCGGCTTGGTGGGATCTTTCCAGAGGGATTCAAACTTGTCGTCCTCACAGTACCAATGAATCGTTCCCCGGCGCTGTGTGCGGTGATTGATATCCCCCCATTGAACTACGGGCCGATCCGGGAAAGTATCGGCCTGCATGTTAAGAGCTAATACCGGCACTTCCCAATCGTTATCGGTCGGATAGGTGATATCAGGAACGTCTTCTTTAGTGAGTTCTTCGGGCTTCGGGGGTTTATAAGACTCTATATTGAACTCTGGAAGGGGGTCTTCTATCCATTTATCGAGTTGTAAAGGCTTTAATGGCTCTAAATCAAAACCGCCTAGCTTTAGGGCCGAAAGCTCTTCGGTCATCACCGAGTTGTCGTACTTTGCGATATTAGCGCTTCGGTTATGTGCTATTCGATATGCTTTGGCTTGGTCTTTGTTAAGCTTCTCGCAGATGAGAACAGGTACTTCCATCATGCCCTTTTGTTTTGCGGCGATCAGCCTGCCGTGACCTGCTATAATCTCCAAATCGGCGTCGCAAATAATTACATCAGAGAACCCAAAGCTGTCGATGCTGGAATAGATAGCTGCTAAGTCGCGCTGGCCGTGTTTCTTGGAGTTTCGTTCATAGGGCCGAATGGAGTCCACGGGCAGAACATCGATTTTTAAGCCGAGCTCCGCTAACTTGGTAGAGATATCCTGTTCCATTAAAATCAAGCTCGAATTAAAAATTTATTCGGGGTCTTCCCACTGTCTGCTTGAGGGGTTCCAATAGGTGTATTTTCTCTCTGGGTGATGTGGGCAAAATCCGAAATGTCCTATAGAGAAATTGCAGTTCATGCAGAGGATACGATACTCTTTTTTTAATTCCTCGGGCCACCCCAGTCTGTTAAACTCTTTTAGTAAAGAGTTCCCGGATTTGGCCCTAGGAGATCGTCTATAATCATTGCCGTGCCCATTTATATGATCTATCGAGAGAAATTCGCGCGTTGATTCTCCACAGCAAGCACATGGCCCGAAAAATTCCAACGCACTCTCCCAAAGATGATCTAAATATTTCTTAAATCTTTTTGAGTATTTTTCTGGACACGCCTTCCGGTCCTTTTTGGCAAATTCTGAGACGTGGCGAGAGATGTCCTTCGGCTTTGAGTAATAATAATCCATCGCGTGCTTTATGTTACAGTCTTTGCATATCGCATGTAGCCCCAGCCGTTTATTTCGTTCGCATTTATGGAACTCGCCCAGGGGTTTTTCTTCGCCGCATCTACTACAGCGCTTCGTTTCTGGCAAAACTTCCAACCGACGAACTCTTAATGACTCGTAATAGCATTCATTGGAACAGAATTTGCGGCCTCGATTGGCTACTGAATAATAAGTCTCAACTTCTTTACCACATGTCTTACATTGAAATTTTATGGTTCGTGATGGTTTCACTTAACCCGCCTCCGATAGCGTCTCCGAGATTGTCAAGAGCTGGAAAGGGCTCTCGGATAAGCGCCCGTTCGGGACTGGGGATCAGCCAGCCTCTATCCAGCAATTATACTCTGACACCTGAGTATTAATAATCAGCGCTATTTAAACGCTATCAGTGCGGCGTGAAAGTGATTATTTCTTCTGGTCTCGCTTCATTATCTCAGCGATGTTCGGGAACGGCTGAAAGCTCAGGTCCGGCTCATGGGCGCGACAGGGCTTGCCGTCGATTATCGGCTTTGGCTTCATCGGCGGCTGATCGGGTATATCGTCCATGTAGTCCTCTATCATTTTTGTAAAATGATCGCGCGGGCCTCTCGCTGTCTCCTCCGGGCCTTGTTGGAGGCAAGTTTGAACCTGTTGGTGAACCATGAAAAGGGTTAGATTCTGCCCGGATAAGGAGGCCGAGGCTCGCGGGTATTTTTATGAACCATCGGGAATTTCCTGATGGGTGGATCGGATGGTGTAAACGCCCGGGGGCCTCTGGCCTTGCTTCGGTGCACCTCAGCGTCGGGCGTGTTACTAGAAGAGATGCGGCCCGATCTAAAGGTGAGTGTGGGGGATTGATCTGAGAACAGGATCGGGCCGCTACGAGAGATTGGGGTTACTGGAAGCTGTCGCTATCTCGCCTCTGCCACCTCCATCACAGCCCGAAGGCTCAGTACAAGGCAGAGCGAACGGCAGACTCGGGAATTGTTGTAAACCTCATCATAGTCTTGCAGAAGTATTCGTCCTGTAAGGAGGCATCCCACCCCCAGGGATCCTCGAACCTCTGCAGGGCTTTCATGATGAGATGGACCTGGACCTGTGCCAGAGGATATTTTTTATTGATGTCTGAGAGGACTTTTTCAAAATACCCTACCGGCGACGGTCTGCAAGAACTTGATGGAGCATGCACGAGGCCGCAGATAGTACAAAAGGCGTGCGGTCGCAGGCCGCCAACCGCAGGTAGCCAAACTTGCTCCCGCTGGCTGCACCTGACATGACTATGCTGTTTCTGGCTCACCTGAACACCTGGGCTTCCCGGCGTGGCGGCTCCAACCACCACAATAGATTATTAATGAGGAGAGTATATAAATGTTTGTGCGATCAGGGCAACGACTGTTAATGTCTGGCCTTTATGTGATAATAATAGTAAATTCGATAAGAAACGGTATTAAGGAAAAGAATAATAAAAATGGTTAAGAGATAGTGGAGATTTATATTATTTATCTATATGATGCCCTTTCGCGTCGATCGCCAGCCCAAACGTCCGGTACTGTTCGTGCTTGGTGGCTGCGAGTATGGCGGCCTCCCTGAGTATTGATCGTTCTATCCGATCTGCAGTAGGGGCAGAAGGTTCGACCGTAAGCCTCTTTCACCCAGCTATATGTCTCATCGAATAGTTCCCGCTCTGATGTTTCTTGAGTCATGGTTGGGGCTCCTGCTCTTCGTCGCTCACTAATACCAAGCTCCCTTTCGGTATTCTTCCGTCCATCGCGTCCTCCTCAATGATTACGGCTTTGGTTCCGAATGGTGTCTTGATGCCTCGCTCGAAGGCGTTTCTGATCGCCTCTTTAGTATAGAGATTACCATCACTGCCCGTCTGGTCCGGGATGAGGATGACTCCTAAGATTATCATTGTTGGGGCTCCTGTTTCGCCGAGCTCGCCCCCTCCTGCAAGAACTGTCTCGCCAATGACCCAAGATACGCAATCTCTCTTACATCGAAATCTCCCCGAATAAGCGTCTGGAAGTTCTTTGCGAAGTTTACCCATCCAGTAGATGTGCCAGAGAGCTCACACATTATTTTTTGAAGCTCGATGCCGCGCTTTCTGGATATGCCTATAAAGCCATCCGTGAGTATATTTATTTTACAGATTTCTTCGGGGGTCATTGCTGTAGCTCCTCGACAGGCAGCTTTACATTCCGCCTACAGGACGGGCAGGTCACGTAGGCGGGGCAGTCCTTTGTGGAGCGCTTCGTGCCCTGGTAGTCCCACCCCTCGGCACGCTTGCAGCCGGGGCGGGTGCATTTGACGAACATGGGCCTAAGCCACCTCGTAACCCTCTTCTCTCAGGACATCATAGAAGTCTTTGGTAACGATTTCATCCAGCTTTACGCCGTGTGCGCTTACTAGCGCTTTGATACGCTCATCTCCGATCTCATCTATTAACGTTTGATATGTCCTGAGATATAGTTCAGTTATTGCCATCTCAATCCTCCTTTCGGGCCTCTTCAGGCCTTGGAAATCCGTGGTCTCTCGGGTCCGCAAAAAAACACTGCGCATGTTCCCTTCTCACATATTCTCCTTCTGGGTGGCCGGGAGAATAATCCCTCCACCAATAGAGGGTAAAACGGCATCGGCCCAGCTTGTCACTCGTGCCGTTGTATTCTATTCTGATTCCGTCCGTGTCCTTTGCGCCTCTGACCGTTTCCTCAATCCTCCTTTTCGTTGGTCAGTAGTAGTCAGTAATAGTATTTATAACTATCGTCCAAAAGTTATTTATTATCTAAGAAGATATTATATATCTGCGTTATATCCCCCTAAACCCAGCTCTCCGCAAAAGCTCTTTTGCTAACCAGGAGTCATTGTGGGGACTCCTTTTCGAAGTCGTCGCACTGATCTATCGCCTTCCCGTAAACGTCATCGCCATTATAATATGCGGCGATTTTGCCACAGCGAGAGAAGGCCACGCAATCTAAACAATCATGAAACTCGGCCATTCATGTTTCTCCCCGTATCTTTCTCAAGTAGTCCAAAGAGGCCTCTAAGGCCTCGGCTATCTGAAGCTCGTTGTTCGTATTGTGTTTATTAGCTTCCTCTTTAAGATGGGTCTCCAGCATATCTAAGAGCCCTTCAAGCATATCTAATTCATACTGTAGGTCCAATACCTGATGCTGGATTGGACGACCGCTCACCGTTCGCCTTACCCACTCAGCTACCGATTCCCCCGGCTTGCCGAAATTGTTCTTTAGCCGTTCATAGTCCGATTCATAAATCCAGACCTGTTTCTTTTGTTCCTTTTCCATGTATAAAGTTTATAAACCTTATAAGATTTATAGTTATCGCCCTAAAATTATTTATTATCAAGTAGTTATTATATAGCTACAAATTATAGCTCTTTAGCAGCCCGCCCGAAAAAGTCCTTTTGCTAACCCCGCCGTTCCTAAGACTATAAGAATATACTCAGTTCTCCGCCTACCCCTATAGGTCTACGCGGCAGGTTGTACGATAGAATTTTTGGTCTGCTGATAGCGATTATTCGATAGCTGGCAATTGTCGATAGTTGATTCTATAGTCTATGGAATACATCGTTAGCCAAAAGAGGGTTTTCCCGTGTTAACTCCTTTCGCGAATTGGTACGTATAACCTGCAAATATTAAGTTTCTAATACATTCGATGAGCAGAGGCGTGATTTAATTCTAAGAAATTTCTCTGATCTGACATCCATGATAGTTGCTATGAATTGCCTGTAATATCCGATTTTTCGCCTATCTTAAGATAACAGTCTATAAACCTGGTGGGAGTGTACTTATTATTCTCCTCATCGTATTCAAATAAGCCCCTATTAAATAACATCTTTAATATTTCGTAAGCAGACCAATGAAGCTTAATATGTTCTTTCGATGACAATATGACTAAATTATCGGGTTCGTTATTGGTTTTATCGAAGTCTATATGATGCACAGCCTCTTCTCTGGTCGGGCAGCGGCCATATTTTTCTTCGGCTACTGTGATGTGCAGGGGAACTCTGCCCATCTTATCTGCCCTTTGGTGTCCGGGCCTATAGACTCTGACATACCCCGCTTGATCTATGATATTATCTCCTTTCCAGCCAATGCCGTGTTTCCCATCAGCCATCCTCTTTGCCCAAACCTCTTTTTGCCTCTGTGCTTTGTCTTTCTGTTGCTGTTCGAGATATGCCTTCTCATATGCTTCTTTTTGCGCTTTAATGATTTTCTCCCTTTCTGGCTCCCAGGTCCTCCGAGTCCACCAGCCAAATCTCATGAAGTTCTGGGTGTACCTCGAACGCTATAGGCGACCCGTCTTCTCCTGTGAATTGTATATCGGCGTCCGGGTCTGTGTATGCTTTCCCATGTCTGCATGAGGATTGGAACGGCGTGATTCGCTTTCGTTTGTCCTGGATATACACATCCTTCACTGGCTCAATGTCTCCGGTGCCCCTCCCGGGGCGTGGCTCGTTGCCTACGATTATATTCGGGTTGCACCCAACCAGCCTATCGCCTTCGCCGCCCTTTGCGAATGTTGCCTCCTTACCGCCCCGCATAATCAACTTTGACTCTTCGCACTCTCTGCAATCCTTTCCATCACATTGTTTATCGTGCATTGATACCTTCTCCTTTCCTTTACCTGATATCCAAATATCGCATTCTCCGGGTGCTGCTCTATCCAATCGAGGCTCACCTCGACCACCTGGAACCGCACCGCCTTCACCCACTCTTCCTCATCCCATGGCCGCTCGAAAATCCTCTCCCACACGACTTTGAACTCTTCCAGGGAGTTGTAGCCCTCGTTCCAGGCGCTTGCCGCCGTCATGTCGCCCAGCTGCTCCTCCCACCTGTCGAGGATCTCCAGTTTGGCGAAGTATTCGGGCTTCAGCATGAGGGGCTTGGCCTGCTGGACGCTCCAGCGCTTGACGCGCCAGGTGCGCCACTGCCGCCTGGTTTCGACCTTGCGACCGCATAAGATTTTAGGAATGTGTTCGACTGTGAACTCCTCCCACGCCCTAAAGGGCGGGGCTTCCCACTGGTACTTCCTGGTAGGGGATCATAGCCCTCTGGCTCCTCGCCCGTTTTGTGGGAATTTTCGGTTTCCGCTTCATCGGGGTCAACTTGAGCCCTTCTTGCAAAGGGGTACAGAGGTTGTCCGCTCGACGGACAGACTTTCGGGGTGTTCCCTCCCTACTATTGGACCTACAAGAGGTCATAAGATCTCCCTTCAGGGAGAAATGATCGATCACCCAAGTAGCGCTTTCAGCCTGCATGAGATCATATCTTGGAATGGAATAGGTCGTTATGAGATATATGGCTAATGTACAGAGCGAAAGTAATCAAGGGGAGGACTCCACTCTCATCCCCGGCCTGAAGTCCGGGGACTTCCCGTTCCGTCCTCTCCGCTCCTGCGAGTTAAACAATAGCATTCCGTATGCACTCCTTGACATGATCCGGGTATTGGGAGACGTGCCAATAACCAAAAATCAAACACTTCCAACCCAATTCTCGATACATTCTCAGTTTTTTGGCGGCACGCCCGCGCCCGTTCTCGTCAAAGAACTCTGCCTCGAACTCGATTACTATCTTTTTGCCCGGAAGAGCATAATCCGCCAGACCGGCCCCCTCGATCTTATATTGCCATATAAATCCCAACTCTTCGAGCCATGGTTTTAAGATGACCTCGCAGCGGGATTGTTTCCGGCCTCTGTGTAGCTTGGTTATTACGCCTGCTTTTGTCATGATTTCGCCATGTTTTTTTCTCAATTCAGGCGTCCAATTCGTTGGGTGTGGGATGTTTCCGGGTTTAAAGCGCGTCTTCGCCGCGCGCTCCTCCCACCCAGGCGTCGCTCGAATTTCTAACATTCGCTTGCGTAGTCTCGCTTTGTGCTCTGGAGATCGCTCATAGACACCGCTGGGCATGATTTCACGCCCTTATTTTATAGTTGAGTCTATTAATGCCCATCAGCGCCACCGCCTTCTCGTCCTCTGCACCGCAGCCGCCTTTTCCATGGCCACGCCCAGCAGGACGCCCGCGCCGAAGATGACGAAGGCCAGCAATAAGGAGGGGGTTGGAGGCACTATTTGACCTCCTTGACATCCATTTCCCAATCCGGCTCTCGGATCACTTCGGCGTTAGAGTCTGGCTGGTCGGCCCAACCATCCATATGAGATAGCTGTATCCGGTTGGCGATGAGATTATGGGCTATGTGCTCGGCGATCTGTTCGGGTGTGTGTAGATCATAGAGCTGCGACCGCCAAGTATCATCCACTGCCTCAATCACCGCATCATCCAGCTCTATTACGGCGCTGCCTCTGAACTCGACTAGGAATTTACGTTTCATCCCATCACCCGCTCGATCGTTACCTTCGCCGCCGACGCCGCCCCGCATTCGCCGTCCACGGATATGACGACCTTGCCATTTACGGGCCAGCCGAGCATTTTGCGGAATTTTTCCGAGAGTACAATGGATACCTCCTGTTTTGGAGGCCACCCCACGAACACCACAGTGAGATTTAAGGGCGTCATCCGGGCGTTCCAGCCGCCGTCCATCTTGCCCAGAATGTACGCTCTGTAATCAGCCGGTTCTCCGCTCATCTCGCCATCCTCCTCGCTCTTTCGATCCGGGCCTGCTGCACCTCTCGGTTCTCCCTGGCGGCCTCTTCGACCTCCTCCAGAATCTTCTCCAGGGAGACGGCCAGCTTGTAGATGTTGACGGGCCGGTCGAGAGCGCCCATCCCGCGCTCTGTGGTTATCCAGCCCTTCTTCTCGGCCATTCGGGCGGCCCGGCTGATGTCGGGCTGCCGCAGGTTCGCGCCGCGCTGGATTGCGAGGACGTCGGCCTGCTTGTTCTTGGCGAGGTGGGTGATGAACTTCGCCAGGATGCGCTTCATGCCTGCCCGGACGAGGAGGGCGATGATGACGTCGGGGGAGGGGGCTGCGGGCTTCATTGGGCAACCTCCGGGTTGTCTAAAGCATCCTCTACTGCTCTCGCTGCTTTTAGCAGCCTTTCCAGACAAAGGATATCATCGCTCATGGTCTCCGGTCCGGCTACCGCCCTCAGAAGCCCGATGGCTGATTTCAGATGATAGCTATCCCCGTTCTGAAATACCGCCACGGGCTCATGATATCGATAATATCTCAGATAATGCTCTATCTCCCGAGTATCCACGCGATCCATGACGGTCTTAGGACATATCCGGAGAATCATATCTCGTCTATCGCGTAACATGTTGTTGATATCTTTCTGGAGCGCGACGTTCGCAGCTTCCAGTTCCGCTATCCTCACCTTGTGCGTCTCGCACTCGCGGAGATCTGCGCCCATCTAAACCGCCTCCTCTTCGTCTTTAACTCCAAGCTCCTGCTTGATCTTCGCCAGCCTGCGCTCGATGTCGAAGCCGGTGTACTCCAGGCCCATCGACCTTTTCAGCTCGACGGCGATCTCTTCGGGCGTGAACTCGACTAGATGGAGATCCCAGATCTTGCCGTCCACGGCGGCCCGGCTGCACCCATCGGGCGCGCCCCGTGACATAGAGACTGATGGGGGCCAAGATTCCTTTCCTTCGGGGAGGGGCTTTGATGGCGCCGCGGGCTGTGGCCGCGCCTTGGGTGCGGGGATATCCGGGGCGGGCGCTTCCTCTTTGGCGTGCGGCCGTCTGGCCAGTATGGAACGTACTTTCGTCCACGGGCACTCGATCCACTCATCGGCCCACAGGGCTTTGCTGATGTCCTTGACGGCCATTCCCCGGTCGGCCAGCGCGTACACGCGGCCCTTTAGCTCTTCATCGTCTATCTGCTTCGGCTTCTGCTCGCTGGACTCGGGGGTCTGGACTGTGCTTTCTGCCGTCTGCTCTGTGGCCTCTGCCCTCCGCTCTGCGACGCGGGATATGGTCGCCTGCACCTCGCCGTCGTTTGAGATCTCCCCTGACGCAGATATCACGAGATCCAACCGGCCATAATCATGCGGCTTTGCCGATAGATCGAAACAGATGTTTCGCATTGGGTCTTCTGCTATCTGCTCTACAGGCTCCGCGGTCTGGACGGCGGGCTCTGGGGCCTGTAGAGCGGCTTCTGCCTTCTGCTCTATGGGCTCTGGATTCTGGCTTATGCCCTCTGGCTTGCAGACTTCAACATGTTCCTCTACAGGCGGTTCCTTTGGGGCAGCCTCTAATATCCAGGCGCGCCCTTCCGGGGAGGTTGCCGGGGTTCTCCGGGCTTCGTTCTTCTTCGCTGTGTTGTAGCGGCTCTTTACGCCGTCCGGGGTGATGCCATCGTACCCCTGCTCTTTGAGAGCATTGGTAATGGCCTTCCATCGGATGCCCTCATCACCCAGCTTCAGGACGATGGCGTTTATGCGGTCGTTCTCCTCCTGGTCGCGCTGTTTCTTCGTCTTTGCAGGCTCGGCCATGGTGACGAGCTTATCGATTGTCTTTTCGATCTCTGGGAGCTTGTTAGCCCTTACGAGATCGGCAGGGATTTTGTCGTCTGGAAATAATATACTGAAAATACGGGATTGCTTGTTCATTTCAGGGCCTCCTCCGAGACCGGCGTTGGTCGAATGATTCGAAGAGTCTCGACTGCCTCATTGGCGGCGTACAGTTCTTGGTGTAGTTCCGTAATTTTGGCCCCCAGTTCTATAACCCTGGCCTCTGCCCTCGTCGCCCGGATCTTCCACGAGCCTGCGATATGACGCAGTTCGTCGATAACGTCCTGGGTTAGAGCTGTGCCCTCAGACTCCGTTTCCTCGGGGATTGTCTCCGCTTCAAGATGGACTTTTATCAGAAATTTCAGATTGCGTATCTCTTTTTCGCGTGCGACGATTATAGAATCCTTCGCAGCGATCTCATCTATCAACTCCCGGATTTGTGGGCAGAGCGTGGCTCCTGCCCCATGTGCATCTGCGATCATGCCCGAACCTCCGTCTGCCCGTAATCGAGAGCTCGTGTCGGCGTACTCCCGGAGCTCTGCGATCCTTACGTCCCTGGCATCAAGATCGTTTACCAAGCTCTGAACCTGTGGAGGCAGGACGACCTCGGGCGTCCTTGTATCGACAGCGGCCGGCTGCAGCTCCCGGACCTTTCGGGGCAGATCGCAGCGCAGCTCGGCGTTGTGCGGGCAGATATCAGATATGTCCATCTGCCTCAGCCCCAGACGAGATTAACTGCCCACAGACAGAGAGAGAGAGCACTACAGCGTATTCTAAGAAGAGCGGTACATTTTCCAGACGTAAGATACGTTTACCTTTCATTTGGCTCACCTATTTCCTCTGCAGCTCGCCCCTCTCCCAAGGGTACGCGCGGGCGGCAGAAATGCTTTATTTATTATACACCTTGAAGGATGCCATACTATATAAGTGTTACCGCTTTCACAGATAGCGATTTAGGGCAACCTTCGAGGGATGTGGACACTGGACAGACGGGCCTCTAGCTTCTGGCTCCAGACATTCCCGCAGGCCTGGCATTTCCACCCGCCTTTCAGAGACTTGATCCAGCTGTCGGGATTCTCATGGCCCAGGAACATGCCTTTGCCGCCACAGGAGCACCGGGACTCGCGGGTATCCAGATTGATCTCCTGGGGGGGATGCTCCAGCTGCTCCTCGGGGTCGGCTTCGTCGTAAGACATATTTTGGCTCACCTTCTTGCTGGCCCGCCCCAACGGGATTGCTCACCAGACCACACCAGAGATTTGTTTTCTCCAACGTGCCGGGATTTGTTCATTGAGGATCTTGTTGATCTCTATAGGCGATAGCTTGCGATTGCATGTCGCCACGATTGGCGCGGATAATGAATCCCTCGGGCGCACTTCGGGCTCAAAGGATATTACGGGTGTAGTCAGATAGTCGATCTGGGCCAGCGCGAGTTCCATGTCGCACGGGACGTTTTCGGTCTTTGTGTTTGTCTTGGTGGATTTCATAATTTTAACTCCTAAATCGTTTAATTAAACGTTTAATAGTCGGTCTGAATCTTTCCTGCTAATGATTGATTTCTTTATATACTACTCTCTGAATCTTCTTCTCTTCTCAAAACTAACTCTATACATTTCTAACATACTTTCCCCGTCACAAGTATTACGCTAGAGCGTTATACCATGACGGCCGAGAGATCCAATTAAACGTTTAATTAAACGATCTCACCTCTTGGAATACCTCTTAAGTTCGATAATCTTCATGTTCGCCCTTCTCGGATGCCAGGCGACATTAAATCGAGAATCTGAGGCTATAAGGGTTCTGAGTTGGCATATCCTGGACTTTCCGACGCCAAGGATGTTTCCAGCTTCCGCATAGGTCACCCCCATTTGGCCCGCTCTGTTGCGTCTATCAAGTTCTATCGCGAGCTTATTCAATTGCCTTGTAGTTTCTTCGGTGCTTTCGTGTGTCTTTTCGAGCTGTGATATGCGTTTATGGGCTTCTGCAAGCTGGCGCCCGCTCCAATCAAGGTCCTCGTCGCGTTGTTTCTCTAAAAGAGCGATTCTTTCGTTGAAGTCGGCCTCAAGCTCAGCAATCTTGGCTTGCTGTTGCTTGATTTGACACTGTGCCTGTCGCAGCTCGGCCTCTAGCACGCTCTGCGATGAAAAACTATTTAAGCTATCCGCTGAATATGATTGATCCATAAGGATGCTCTCCTTAGCGTTTTCGTCTGGCTGTTCCCGCAGCCAGCAATCTTAATTTTCTTTGCAGAAGCTATTATCGAAATTGGTATATTAGAATGTTGCTTATAGCCGCCTAAGGCTAACTCAGCAATCCCTCTAAAAGTAACGCTTCTATGTACTACCGATACGAAAGTTTTATATGCGATTGGTATAACTAACATATTGTAGCGTCCTTGATGCTATCGTTTTGGCTCACCACTCTGCTTTGCAGAGGCTGAAACGGCTTCCCGGTGTCGCTCCTACGACATCGGGTTCTTCTATTCACGATTTACCACTCAAAGCATCTCCCTAATCCCCTCTTTGATCCTCCCGCCGAATTATCTCACCGTCGCCCCTCTTTTATAGTTTCTGCGAGGGAGCGGGGCGAAAGTATTTTTGAGATACCTATTTTAGTACCTTTATCCCTTACTATGGTTAGGGGGGATTTACAGCCTTAAAAGGCTTCCGATCGAATGAGTCCGAAGACCTCATCAAGCAGCTCAACCGCCCGCTGTCCCTTTTTTGTGAGGAAGTATCTCGACCCCGTTGCCGGATGCGTTTCTGACGTGATCAGGCCCTTATCCACCATATAGTTGATGTAAGTATCTATGACGGTCCACCGAATGCGGTTTTCGGTAACCGCTATATTTCGAGTACAGCCGCCGTGCTCACATGACTTCAGAATGCCATAGATGACCTCTGTCATGCCCCGGTATCGCGAGGGTTCTATCGGCATGGCTCACCTTTTCGACTCACTTTTGCCCCTTCTTTATTTATACTATCTATTATTCTATTAATTCTCTTCGAGGATATATCTGTGAACCCTTCTTAAATATTTGTTGCCGTCCTGGATAATATAAGATCATTGGTTATATTTATGGCGTTCGTCTTGACCATCTCGCCGCGTCTGTTCGGTAGTATTCGTTCGGTCCTATTATAATGGTTAAAGGGGTAAAATGTAAAAAAAGACAGACAGCGCGCGCGGTCAGCGCCCGTCCTGCTGCCCCACCATCGCCCTTCGCGCCTCAGCCGCCGCGTTCCGCACCTTCGAGTGCAGCGCGTCCTCCTGCGGCACACGGTTGGCCATCTCCTTCGGCTCGCTGGAGAAGGCCGCCGCCAGCGCGCCCCGGACGATCTTCTTTATCCTCAGGACTGCCAGGGCATCAAGATCTCTCTGGGCCTGCCTGATGGTAGCATCGTAGAACTCCCCTTCCAGGGGAGTAGCGGCCATCTCCACCTCGGCGACGGCTCGGGAGATACTGCGACGTGCCTGATCGTAAAAGTCGGCGGGGAGGGGCTGGAGGTCTGCAGCACCCCTCTCGGCAAGAACGGCCTGGTGGAGTTCATCCACGCGCAGGCCCCTTCAGCGACGAGACCGAATAGACATACGCCGCCCTCGGGCCGTTCCTCTTCTGGCAGATCTTCTTTGCGTGCTTCTTTCCGTAGAAGCGCTTGCCGTGGATTACCTGGCCCGTGGCCTTGTTGAATATCCTCAGCCGCACGAGCTCTTCGAGGGGCATACTAGCACCCCTCTCGCTCGCTTTTCAGCACATCCAGCGCCTTCGAGAGTTGCGCGGGCGTGGTCGTTACCTCCTCACCGTCGTGCTTGATTGTGATGGTGGTATCCTTATCTCGGCTGAACTGGTCGAGCGTCGCGTTCACAGGCTCCAGCAGGGCCGTTGATACCTCGATGCTGCCCGCCTCTCTGGCTGCCCTGCCTTCTTTTAGGGCGTCCTTAATTGCGACCAGCTGCCGCTCGACGATGTGGTACTTCTTGGACTTCTCGGCCAGGCTGTCGGAGTGCTCGGGAAGGTTCTTGAAGAGGATGGAGACGGCCTCCGACATCCTCTCTACGACTGTGCCTAGTGCAGCCTCGGGGGTGAACCCATCGTTTACGAGGGTCACTCGCTGGCCTCCTTGCCCTTCTCTATCAGCTTCTTTGTCTTCTCCCCTCCCTTTTTACCGGCCTCGGCGACGGTCCTGCACTCTTCGCAGCACTCGTCCTCTTTGGCCTTCTCTGCAGCCTCCTTGGCCAGTGCCTCCTTGCCCTTCCTGATCAGCTCCCCGACCTTGCCGCCGCCCTTCGCCCCAATATTCACATAATATTCGTGCCCGTGGCGCTCGGAGGTCTGAAGACCTCCGCGTCTTCCTGCTTCTGCTACTGTCATTCCGCCTTTCTTTTCGGTTTCCTTCTTTCCTGTCATTTTAGCTCACCACTTTATTAATTATGATTACGATTCCTGTTCAATCCGAGGAGCAAGTAAATACTCCACCAGCACGCCCTTCGCAATCTCGATCACAAGCCTCATCGGATAGTTGTTCCCAATCTCCAGATGGACGCTCGGAGCCTTCCCGGCCGCCTTCGCCATATCCTCTAAATAGTCCAGGGAGAACAAAGAATGCGCCTGCCCGTGCCTGCCGCCGAGCATCAGCGACAGCTCGCGCTCGAACCGCACCGAGTCTATGTCGCCCTTTGCGCCCGCTATGAACTTCGCGTCGTCCATGCCGAAGGCGATGTGGTCGCTGACCTTCTTGGCCGCCTTGATGATGTGCTTGAACTCGAATCCTGCCATATCCACCCAGACGGGCAGATCAACCTCAGGAACGACAGGCGGCTTGCGAAGTGCCGTTATGTCGATCAGCGAGAGCTTATACGACAGCCCGCCCATGCCGACCAGGAGCTTCATGTTCTCCTCGTCGAGCTGCAGGGCGACCGCCTCATCGTCCTTCGCCATCGCCAGGGCATCCTCCAGCCGCACGAGATCCACCCCGATAGAGCCGGGGGTAGTCTTGAAGAACTCGAACGACGACGCGGCCATCTTCAAACAGACCATGCAGATGTTCGCCGCGTCTACGGACTTGACCTCAAGACCCGTATCAGAGACCTCGATTTTACACTCCTCGACGAGGCTCGATATGGACTCAATGGCGTTCTTGAGGATCTTTGCGTTAATGACCACCTTAAACATGCTTTTTGGCCCCCCGGTGCTGGCGCTTCTTCGGTGCGTCCAATCGTCTCTTGCACCTTGGGCAACTCTTCGGCTTGCTCACGCGCGGTTCCCAATGGTAATTACAATATGGGCATTGCCTATCCCTGGTCAACGGCATGTAGACCACCGGCTAAAAGCGCTGCTTACTATCGCTAGAATAGCTTTCATCTGTCTGGCTCACCGAGCAAGCTATAGGGTGTCATGCTATATATACTTAATGACAAAAGGTACGGAGAAAAGGTTAGAGGAAAAGAGGGGCGGGCGGGCTACTTGATGGAGCCGTACCAACCCACGAGCAGGCCCGCCAAGGTGCATCCCGCGATCAGGTAGATATAGAACCAAAATCCACGGTCAATGCAGTAGTCTAGGAACGACATGCACCGCTCGCCTCCTGCGAGTTAAAGAACCTCTTCGACCTCCCGCACCTTTTTAGAAGATATGACGCGATCCGGCCATGACATCGCTCGCTATACGCAGAGCGATGGGTTCCGTCTCGGCGGCACTCGAACTCATAATACGAATCAGGATCTTTTAGGTAAAAATGAGAACATGTCGCGCAATCCATGAACGCTGAGTAAAACTCGGCCCTAAGCGAGTCGATGTAAGCCACTAAAATTTTATCGCTCATTTTAACCCCTCAACCTCCCTGCATATCTCTGGGTACTTCTTCCGCACCGCCCCCTCCATCATCTCTCGGATGTCCTCGCTCATTTTATAGCGGGGCGTCGTGAGGTCCAGGTAGTTCAGCACGCTTCGCACCAGGGGCGAGTACACCGTCGCCTTCGGGTATCGTCTGGCCTCTGCAACGGCCTGCGCGAGCAAGGCGGAGTCTATAGGCCGCTCTCTGGACTCTGCCCTATGGTCTCTGGGGTCGGAGCTGGGCATCTGCTGTATGAACTCGTCTGCTGTCTGCTCTCCGCCTTCTGCGGTCGGCGGGGCGCCCTCTGCTTTCTGCTCTGCGGCCTCTGCATCGATGCGCTTGATGTTCCACCTCACGGTCGAGTGGGGATACTTGAGTTCTTTTGCTATTGCTCGCTCAGACGGCCGAGGGGTCTGCGACATCAGCGAGCGGAGGTGCGCGAGGGCCTCCTCGTTCTCGGCCAGCTTGGGGCGGTCGATGGCGGCCTTCATAGGATTGCCCTCCATGGTTGGGCCTCCCGATTCTTCGCCGCTTCAGCCAACTCTCGGCATATATGCCCTTTCAAATCTGGTACTATGTTCATGTTTTCTATGTGGTCATGGAGAACATGAGAAACGGCGGCCTGGAGCGCGGCGTTCTCAGCCCGCAACTCCTCGCACTTATATCCGGATTCTTCGGATATCTTCAGGATTTCCTGCAGGGCGGCATCTTTCTTTGCGAGCGTTTGGCGGGCAGCTTCCAGCTCGACCATCAATTCGGGCAGCTTGTTAATCGCTTCGACTATAAGATCGGCGTCCTCTTTGGATGTGTAGAAAAGGGTGTCAGTTAGCGTAAATTTGGGTGATACGCAAACTGCAGTCAGTCCTATCAATCGAATCGAATACCAGGGCCGAGGGGCAGCCCCCCTCATCAATTCTTTTAGTCCATCCAGATCCATGGGCTTTTTGGTCGGCCTGTCGTGCTCGCCTGGGTTGGGCGGCAGTGTTGCCTCTTTCACGTCTTCGGCCCCCTCTTCTTAATCCTCAGCTCGAGTATCGCGCCCTTCTCCAGGCGCAGCGTCCTTCGGACGGCCAGCGGGATCGTCACCCTCCCCTGATCATCCATCTCCACAGTAGCGGGAAATTCTTCCTCTTCCTTCATTACATCCCCCTTGTATCCCCTCTCTATTTATATCTAATCCTGGAAGAGGGGGATAAGCTTAAGTAGCCAGCGGGCATAATGAGGATTGGTGAGTCGAAATGAACAAGATCAAGCTATTTTACTTAGGAGTCCGTCTCCCCCAACAGCCCGAAGAGGCCCGCATGGCCGCCCTCCAGTTCTCCGACGAGCGTTGGGGCCTGGCTAAATGCGATTGGCACAGATACCCCGCAGTGGATGCGAAGCGCTACCCGACCATGGACGAACTCGTAAAGGCTTGCTACCCCAACGCGCTACAGCATCGCCGCCTCGTGGAGGAGATGGACGGCATGACGGTAGGCGACGGCCTGAAGCTAAGTCACCTCCTCAGGCGCGCCCTTGCAGCCGCCGAGCTGCCTGTCGATAAGGTGCGCTCGACCGACATGCCGCTCTATACGCGCGACTTCGATATCGTGCTGGATGCCAAGAGGCTGACGATTGGCAAGGATGCTGCTATCGAGAAGGCGAAGGGCATAGCGAAAAAGATGCTGCCGGGGCACGCGAGCTTCTCAGTTTATGCTTATTGAGGTGCTATGCCCCTCAAATGTTATTTTATCCCCGACCCATCCGAAGACGATGGATCCGGCATTGCTGTAATTGCCAGCATCTCGAACGAGGCTAAGAAGATCGGCTACAAAGAATATGGGGCCGATTGGATCGATATTAAGCCGAAATGGCAGCGAGACGTGAATACAGAAGGCCTCAAGCCAGGCATCTTAGGCGAAGAGGAGGGGTCGAGGCGGCGTGCCTATTCCTGGATCGAGGGCACATGCCCTAAATGTGGAAATGTAGATCGCCTAGAGTTCACAGATGGTCTAATCGCCTGCGCCGACTGCCGCGACGCGCGGGAATGTCGAGAAGAGGGGGCCTGAGTATGCCCCTCAAACCCCCTCCGCCCCAAATCCCGGAGTGCTTGGCCTATTCAATCTGCCACAAGTCGAAAAAGGATAACTGCGGCAAGTGCGCCGATGGCAGCGAGGAGGGGTGGCGGGAGACGGTGAGGGTGAAGATGCGGGAGGGTAAGAGTTGAACTTTCCCAACCGGGTTAAGAAACGGCTCGGCCGCGCCCCTCCGAAGAAGCTTTTGGAGATCCAAATAGAGACGAAATGGAGTCTTGAGATCATCCGGGATGGCGCTAAAGGCGTGATTGAATCGTCCGATATCAAAACAGACGATTTCGAGACGGCTGATATAATCCTTCATAGTAAACAGGATGATACCAAAGTCTATTTCATCCTCCGAAACTGCGCCGTCGAACAAGGCCTCTTCGACCTTCGATTCTCCACAAAAGAGAGGCCCATCTACAATGAGGAGGTAGAGCCGTGATCGGGGTCGTTCCACGTCCGGGGCGTATTGCATGAATGTTCGACGTCTCGCGTCAGGCGGTGGTGTGATTTTTTACGTAACTTCTGCGGCGAACCCGGCCGTAGAGTACCGCGTCGTCTACAACCCCATCACGCGGCGCTGGCACTGCTCCTGTCTTCATTGGGTTAATCGCTGCTCCTTATCAGGCGAGTCCTGCAAGCACATTCTAGCAGCCCAGGAGCAGCACCCCGCCGCCTTTGTCATCGACCAGCCCGAAGAGAAGACGCAGGGCCGCACGATGCTCGATGCCCTGGAGGGCCGGGGGCCGAGGGAGATCGACGGCAACGCGGCTGAGAGGATGCTGCGAAACTCCGAGGCCCGGCTGCGGGTGGCCGAGGCGGCCAGGGTGGCGCGCCGGCACCAGCTGAAGAAGAGACTCGATGCGGGGTACAAGAAGCTGCGGAGGAGCAGGCCGTGCAAGCTGGAAGGGAGCATAAGGCCGGGCGGGAAGATGAACTTTAGCGAGGAGCTATGATCTACCAAGGCGACTGTCTGGAGGTCCTCAAGACACTGCCGGGTGAGTCGGTGGACTGCTGCGTGACCTCGCCCCCTTATTTCAACCTCCGAGACTATCAAGTCGAAGGACAAATAGGCCTCGAAGATAGCCCCGAAGAGTACGTCGAGAAGCTTGTGACCGTCTTTGGAGAGGTGCGAAGAGTCCTGAAGGATCGCGGGACTTGCTGGATTGTGATAGGCGATTCTTACGCCGCTAAAAGGGGTTATCAGGTTCCAGATAGTAAGTACAAAGACGTTGGAAACAGTCGAGGCATGAAGGCCAGTGATTACGGCCTGAAGCCCAAAGACCTGATCGGCATCCCCTGGATGGTGGCTTTTGCTCTGAGGGCGGATGGATGGTATCTCCGAGGAGATTATATTTGGGCAAAACCGGCACCGATGCCAGAAAGCGTAACTGATCGGTGCGTAAAATCCCATGAATATATATTTCACTTCTCAAAGAAGGCTAAATATTATTTCGACCATATAGCCATCGAAGAGGATTCGGTAAGCGACCATAAATCAGGAAATGGGTTCAAACGCTCAGCTCGAGTATCCTATCAGAACCAAGACGGCTCAGCTCGAGGGAATGAGGATCAATGGGGTGAAGTTGGTGGCAAGCGTAATAAGCGGTCGGTGTGGGCGATCAATACTAAACCATTCAAAGAGGCACACTTCGCAACATTCCCACCAGAAATCCCGGCGATCTGCATTAAGGCCGGGACCTCCGAGAAGGGCGTATGCCCTGCGTGCGGGGCGCCGTGGGTTAGGCAGCTCGAAAAGAGCCACGTTAAACCCGTAGATTACGCGGGCAAGTCCTCCACGCAAGATAAGCAATTCTCAAGCCGTCGTATCTCCGCAAATACGCGGGCCCGGAGGCTTGCAGGCGGCGAGCACGATAACCCCTTTCCGGCCGCCAAAACAATCGGCTGGCGTCCCTCCTGCTCCTGTATCCTAGATTGTGCTTGGGGCGGCCCGATTCCGGCCACTGTCCTCGATCCCTTCTTCGGAGCTGGAACCACGGGCGTCGTTTCGAGGAAGCTCCTGAGGAACTACATCGGTATCGAGCTGAACGGAGATTACATCAAGATCGCCAAGACGCGGCTAGCTAAGATCCCCGCCCCCCTGACAATGTTCGCGGGCGGTGATTGAATGGGCGCCCGTCTCCACCGCTGCAAAGAAACCCGCGACCTGGACTACAAGATCCGGGACAAGATCCCCGAAGGCGAGTTCCGCACGCGGGACTTCGCAGCCTACGGCCCCGCTCACCGCCTGGGCGGCATGTTCCGCTCCTGGTGCCTGCGAGGGTGGCTCGTCAAGGTGCGAATAGAGCGCGAAGGTAAGGCAAGCGTCAACGTCTGGCAGAAGACAAAGAGCTTCGGAAGGAGGGTTTGAATGGTCCACAGATCTCACAATTCCAAAGAGGGCCGGGACATCGACTACCGGCTACGAAAAGAGCTACAGGACGGGGAGTTCAGAGCCAAAGACCTGCTAGAGTACGGCTCCGCCAGGGCGATTAGCGGCGTGCTGCGCTCCTGGAAGAACAAAGGCTGGATTCGGAAGGTCCGAAAGGGGCGGGACGAGGGCGGCTCCCGGTTCCACGTCTGGCAGAAGACCGAGCTGTTCGGGAGGAATGTAGCTTGAAATCCAGATCATGCAAGAACAAAGGATATCGCCTGCAGGTCGAAACGCGAGATAAGATCCTCGCCGCCCTGGGCGTATCCGAGGCCGACGTCCTGAGCCGGTCGATGGGCTCAGCTGGGGCGGATATATGCCTCTCCCAGGCGGCCAGAGATAAGCTCCCTATCGCGTTCGAGTGCAAATACACGGAACGGCTGGAGGTATGGGATGCTCTCAAGCAGGCCGAGGCCAACGCGAAAAAGGAGGGGCTCGCGCCCTGCGTAGTCTTCCGCCGCAATCGGTCGGAGACCTACGCGATCCTGCGCTTCGACGACCTGCTGCACCTTCTGGTATCTGCAAAGCAGAAGGCAGAGGGCGGAGAGCAGAAGGCGGAATCTGGAGAGCAGAGAGCAGAAAGGTTAAATAATAGTAAGGATAACTAGATTATCGGTGAGCTGAGACGGCTGGAAGTTCTCTGAAGACCCCCTTCAGGAATTTGCTACTCCCTTAATTCTAGCCAATCTCTCACTTTTCATGTGGAGCGAAAGGGGCCGAAGAACAGGAACGGACTTAACTGACTTGGGGCCCTTGTTCCAACAGCATGATAAGAGGGGCGCGGCGTGCCCGCGTCAACTGAATTGACTGCGATCTAGCTCCTTCCTAATTAACATCTAGCCATTGGTCGGGGAACGTCAGACACTCCCCGACACCCTCCTTTTGCACCTCGACCGCCCACAGACCGATAACTTTATATTCGACCACCACCACTACTACTTCTATGGCAAGCACAGACGGACAGAAACTTAAATGTCCTCTTTGCGGCAATGAGTGGAAATACAAAGGCTGCAAAGTTCTTGCTACCTGCTCAAGTTGTGGACATAAGATAAAAGTTAAAGAGAATAAAATAGATTAGAGGGAATGTATATGAGAATCGCAACAATCAGCACAATGCTGGCGCTGGCTTTCGTCATCGCCACGGGCGCGGCCGTCTCCGCAGGCGACTTTGGAAGCGTTGACGCTTTCGCCGACTCCGGGGAGGCTTACCTCAGCCAGGCCAAGGACGGGCTTGTTATTCAGGTCAACGGCGACGAGGCCATAATCACCAACGTCGGCGGGGATAAGCGCGACGTCGGAGGCCTGCGGATCACAGCGGGCGGTGTCGGAATGGCTGACCTGGTGGGGATCACACCCTACACCTGCATACTCTACAGCGGGCAGAGCTGCACCGTGAAGCTCGATAAGCCTGTGGCGACCGGGGAGAGCGTGAAGCTGACGAACGGCATGGGCATCTATACGCAGGGAACGGCCCGCTAAACACCTTTTTGGGGTGCGATATGGATTTCAAAGAGTTGCGGATGCGGCGCAAGATTATCTACGTGTCCGAGAAATTAACTCGCAGGAGCGGAGAGGACGGAGCGAGAAGTCCCCGGACTTCAGGCCGTGGGATGAAAGCGGAGTCCTCCCTTTTTCTTACATGATCACCGATAACTATTTAAGGCAATAATGGGATACACTTATTTTGGTAAAACCTATGAAGTATAAGCTCGATAGATCTGCTCATTCCGTGTATTCTCTCCATTATCATTTGGTGGTAGTGGTGAAATACCGGAGGAAAGCACTCTATGATGAGGTGATTAGGGAGCGCCTGAAGCAGATCATATGGAGTTTGACGGATGATCTTGGAATAGAAATACTTGCACAAGAGCCTGCTGAAGATCATCTTCATGTGTTGTTCAAGGCCACGCCTAAAACCAATCTGGTCAACATTGTGAACGTCATCAAAGGCGTAACTGCTAGAAGGCTTAGACAGGAATTTCCACAGACCAAAGCGTTTCTTTGGGGAGATTCTTTCTGGTCCGACTCCTATTTCATAGCCTCAACAGGGCAGGTTAGCATTGATATCCTGATGCAGTATGTAGAATCTCAGATGGAGAAGTAATGACTATCAGCTACAAGTATCCGATATTCCCAGATAAAGCGACTCAGCAAAAGTTAGCTGAAGCTCTGGATGCTTGTAGATGGCTTCATAACCGACTTCTTCAAGAGCTGAACGAAGCTAGGGAGAAAGGTATCAAACTCAAAACCTATGACACCCAGAACATGATACCCTCTCTGAAGCTTGAGAATCCCAAACTGAATCTGGTCTATTCCAAAGTTCTTCAGATGGTCAACTACACTCTCTGGTCTAACATCAAAGGTCTCTCGGCTTCTAAGAAGAATGGCCGAAAGGTAGGTCATGTCAGATTCAAAGGTTATGGCTGGTATAAGACCATGAACTACAACCAGTCTGGATTCAAACTGGATCAAGATCACGGCAGATTGCATCTATCCAAGATAGGCGACATCAGGATCAAAATGCATCGCAAGATCCAAGGATGCATCAAAGCAATCCTAATCAAGAGAGAAGGCAGGCAATGGTTTGCTATTGTTCAAGCCGATCAAGATCCAGAGCCATTGCCAGAAACTGGTAATTCAATCGGGTTAGATGTCGGCCTGAAGTCCTTTGTTGTAGATACTGGTGGCAATTCTGTAGAGAATCCGAGATTTGCTGAGAAATCTGCTGATAAGTTAGCTAAGGCTCAGAAACGATTGGCCAGAGCCGAACAGGGATCTAACAACCGCCGAAAGATCAAAGAGCAGATAGAGACGATCCATAAGAGGATCAACAACCAGAGAGATGATTTCCTCCATAAACTTTCAAGGCTCTATGTCAATAACTACGATAATATCTGCATAGAAGATCTAGATGTCAAAGGTCTGAAAGAAAAAGGCCACAACAAAGGAAAGCATCGTAGTATCCATGATGCGTCCTGGGCCAAATTTGCGTTCATGCTTTCGTACAAGGCTGAAAGTGCTGGTCGAAGGCTGATCAAGGTCGATCCAAGGAACACAACTCAGAGGTGTTCCAATTGTGGAAGTATTGTTCCAAAAGATGAATCTGTCAGAGTTCATGAGTGTCCTTACTGTGGGTTCTCATGTGACCGTGACTATAACGCTTCCATAAATATACTCATCGCAGGGATGGAACAGCCCGTAGCGCCCATAGAGTCAAAACCTCTACATCGCATATCTGTGATGCAAGTTTTGGCGATGAAGTGGGAAGCCCTACCCTTTAGGGTAGGGTAGTTCACTTGTGGACGTGTTGCGTGGTCTGGGAGACGTCGAGACGATCTCCTTGCCGATGGTAAAACCTCCCGAAGAGGGCAGCATCGTCGTTAGGGTGTGGCCGGATTACACGCGCCACGCTTTTGCTGTCGAGATGGTTAATGAGAACTGGCCGGTAGTGCTCGATGGCTGTAGATGTCCTGAAGGGGATGCTGAAGTTGTAAGGCGGTTCTTCTATGTCGATGCAGAGAACCCCTCGGTGCTGAAGACAGTCGAAAGATAGCCAAAGCTAGGAGTGGTAGAGAAATGACGAAAAAGAGAACTAAGAAACACCTCACCGAGCGGCTGCCCGCCCTTCTCGGCGCTTCGATGGGGCCGGGAAAGACTGTCACGCAGCTCACGTGCCCGCACCTGCATTGCAGCGCCTTGCCGAACGAATATCCTTATGCGGTGTGCCAGGACTGCGGGGCGAAAGCGAGGCTGCAGATAAAGAAAACATCTATTCCATGAGAAGCTGCCCAGGGCAAAAGACACGCCCTGGGCCGAAAGCAATCGAAAAGAGTTAAGTCGGCGGCGGGTTAATCAGCACGTCGCCGGGGTCAAGCCTACTATCGCTCTCGACCGTTATTTTATCCCCCAGCGCCGCTATCGTCGTCGCCCCATCGGTCGCCGATAGCGCTGTGATCTCGTCTATCCCGTAGAACCTGTCGCCCCATTCTCCATCTCCAAGATATTGAATGCGGGCCGCGTCGTACAGGTCCGAGAACTGCAGCTCCTCGCCTATCATGAAGTCGTCCAGGAAGGCCTCTATCGAAGCCTGTATGAGGTCGTCCAGGTCACTCTCGGGCGTCGCCGTGGCAACGTAGGTCATCACCACATCGATAGTAACCTTCTCCGGGAGCAGGAACAACAGCGGCGGCGCGCCGTACCCTATCAGCACATCGTACTCGAACGCCCCTGCGTAGGTATCCACCGGCACAGAAGCAACATCAGTATCCCCTTCAGCCAGCGCAACCTCGACATACTGCCCCTCGACCGTCCCGGCTGGAACGGAAGCCGTGGCCTCGTGGGTCGCCCCTTCCGGCGTCACGTAGTCGAACGTGAACTCGTCGAGCGCCGTCACGCTCACCCTGGCCCTGAGCCAGATCTGGCCGCCTGCAGCATCCCCCAGGTCGCCGGTGTTGGCGTCTGCCTCCAGATGGGCCGCCAGCATCCCCCGGCCGCATACGCCTGCCGAGATGCACTCCTCGATGGCATCCCCGACCAGGCCTATGTTGGTCTCGGTGGGCGTGGTATCGACGATGATCTCTGCGTCTCCCCGGCCCTTGTTGTAGACTTTTGCCTCCCTCACAATCTTGGAGCCGCTGGACTCGACCGCCTCCAGCCACTCTTTCATAGTCGGGACTGTCGCCCGGCCGTACTCTGTCGCTGTCGCTATGTACCTCTGCCGCAGGTCGTCGTCGCTCTCCTCGTCTGCCCCGCCTGTGAACGTGAGCGGGTTTGTGACGTAATCCACGCCGGAGAGGCCGCCAGAGACGGCGACTATTGCGGCTGCCCGGACGTTCCCCCTGGCCCCTGCCTCGGAGGCTTCGACGTATGCGGATATCGAAGTCTGGCCGGCGAGCAGCGTAACCGCTGCGATGGTGACGAAGTAGACTGGTCCCTCGCCGTCCGTGTCCTGGGCACTTACTTCTGTGCCTGCGGGAATCGGGATGTCGGCGCTGGCAGCCGTCGTGCGGATAAAGTTGATCTGGCCTGTGGCCTTGGTTCCCGTGAGCCTCGTTAGGCCCCGGTCCTTCGCCAGGTCGTCGAGGTCTGCCCCTGTGGCGGTGAGGACGTTCTGGGCCTCGGCAGCGTTCTCGATCTTTACCTCTAGTCCCTGGACGACTTTAGCGAACGGGATTGTAGTCTTGCGGAGCATCGAATGCAGAGACCAATCGCAGAGGCTCGGATTCTCCGCTATTGTATCGGCTTCTATAGTAGCAAGAATTTGTTCAACTGTGCGAACGGCCATAACTAGCCCCTCCCGCCTGTTATGAATTCAAGTGCCTTAAGCGTCTTCCTGGTCTGCCTCCACAGCTCGAGCAACCCTTCGGAGTCCGTGAAGAATGCGACCTCTTCAGAATTGAACATCGCAGAAACAGCTATGCCGTGGGTGTTCGTCAGCTCGTCGAAGGCATTGACGCACCGCACGTTGGTTATCGTGTACTCCGGGAAGTTGTATTCCATGTTGGCTTTGAGTTCGAGCTCCAGCTTATTCAGGTTGGTATTGATCGCCTTCCCGAAATGGTATTTGTGCAGGATGCAGCCGCAAAGGGGGTCGATATCCTCGCCGAGGGGCGTGGACGCCCAGATGACGATATGCTGCTTTAAAAGGTTCCACTCGCCGCAAATCACGGCGAGGTCGCCGGTTGGGGTGAGAACTTTATCCATATTACCGTGACAACGGAAGGAACCGTGATTATCCATCCTAAGGTTGCATGCGAGGTCACAGACTGGCGTTTTCTATCCCTCCTCAGTGGCTTGATACAGTCATGTTCTCAACATCACATGATATCGTTGAGCCGCCCGATCCTGTGTTGAGCGACGAGAGGCCGTAAAGATATCTGTAAGCGGCCGGGATATTAGCATCTGATATCGATAGCGTGTCTAGAAGCTCCGTCATGTTCTGGTCGGTGTAGATTTCCAGGGAGGCGACGTTCTCTCCATCGGGCTTTCGCAGGATGCAATAATACTGAGTGCCTATGGAGATATCCGCCGTGTCGTAGGTTACGACCGACGAGCCATTCCACAGGAGGAGCCCCGCCACCGAGCCGCCGAGGTTTGCGGCTTCGCATACGAGCTTGTAGCCGGTTGCCCCAAAGATATCCGCAGCGTTCGCGTTGGTCAGGCTGCAGCATCCACAGGCCCCGCCGCTGATGGCGTTCACCTTGAAGCCGAACAGTATCCGCACGTCCTGGAAGTAGTCGGCCCCGAAGTCTTTGCAGACGTAGGCAGACTCGGCGCACGTCAAATCGGAACATGCTGCCTTAGAGGCCGTGACCGTAACGCGACTGTTCGGGTCGGCCTCCGAGTATGTGGTGAAGTCCTGGGCGCCTAAGCAGCTGCAAGGCCCGTGCGAGCACGCGCCGTCTATGCTGAGGCCGCCTGTGATACGCACGTTGCCGTCCAGGGTGATGACCCCCGCAGAAACGATATGCACCTCGGCCGGGCCGTGGATGTAGACCTTCTGCCCGGCCTTGGCCACCACCTCGATATCGCCGTCTTCCTTGATATCGATATAGTTGCCCTTGTCCTCGTTCGATAGCCAGATCCGCCCCTTCTTCGGGTCGTTGACGCCGAAGAGTTCGATATGGGCCGCCGCACTCGGCGCGCTCCGCAGCGAGAGATTCGCCCCTACGCCTGTATCCTCTGCCCTGAAGTGGATATGAGAGCGGCCAACGTGGGCTTTCTGTGCCTCCAGCCAGATTCGGCCCTCTGTGCCGTTGCCACATTTGGAATCCACGCAGAAGAGGGAGCCGCAGGACCAATGGAGCTTGAATCGCCGGGCGATGTCATCCGACCCCTCGTAGTCTGAAGAGAGGATTTTGAGCCAGGTGTTCATAGCTGGCACAGAGCCCGAAAGAGGCTCGCTCTCGCACTCAATGTAATCCGGCCCGTCACCTGAGCCGTCGCCGTTCAGCTCACAGAGCTTGCAGTCGGGAACGGCCTTGCCCTTCTTGCACTCGAAGACCGCCATGCAGTCGCGGGTTTTGTCGAAGTAGGAGAAGCAGACCGGGCGGAGCTTGCCCGCCAATGTTACCTTGCTGTGGTCGAAGGTGGTCTCCCACGGTTTCCCGTGCTCATCGTCTATAGATCTTCGGGGGATGCGGAGCCACTGGTCGAGCCTGAACCGCCAATCGAAATAGTTATCGTAGTCGCCGTTATCCCAATCCTCGTGCGCTCCATCTGGCGGGATGCCCTGGTGAGCAGAGCTGCGGCACACGGGCTTCTGGCCGTTCGGGGGCATAGTGCCGACGATGACGGGCCGGTCGTTCATGTAGAAGCCGATCAGGACTGAATCACCCACTCGCGGAGTCCAGGGAGTGCCCGAGCGGTTGCCGATGTGCCTCTGTAGGACGGGGACCCTCAGGCGGTGGGCGGGGCCGTTCGGCGGGACGCTGGAGGGGTTAGACGGCACTGCATCCTGTATTATGACGTCGCAGTGCTGCCAGTTCCAATCCTCCGGGTCGTTGTGGGTCCAGACCCGGACGACCTGCCCGACCTCGAAGTTCTTGCGGAGCTGGTCCATACGCAGGGACTCGTCCCGGCCCACGTTCTTCATTTCTGTGACCATATAAATCCCTTTGTATAATATTATCTCCTACTTCCCCACTCCGGTATCACGAGCAGCCTGTACCACCCGGAAGGTATCACCTCATCCGACTTTGCCGCCCTGATGGCAGCCAGCGGGTTGCTCATCGATACGTACAGCTCCGGGTTGATTAGCAGGATCAGCCAGCCATCCGTCAACCCCCTCTTTAGATGAGCTATGTCGTAGCTGGCGTTCTTGGCGTAGATATCGACCGCCAGGCGCTTCGAGCAGACCACATAAAGGCTCCTTGCCCCAAAATCCCCCATGAGGATCGCCGGGTCGTCTGCTCCATAAGAGAATGTGGTCTGTCGGCCGTGCGTCGTGGTGCTCTCAATTAGCGGTAACATCTCAGAGCCCCAGGTCGCGGTCTGCGTAGATCTGCGCCGAGTTCGCCTCATTAAGAACGAATGGCGCTACCTCTATGTAGGACACCCACCCGGCTTTTGAAGAGTAATTCGTCTTACAGCGAGTGACAAACCCCGACATCTCCGGGCCGAGAGCCCATACGTATCTCTGGACCTCTCCGGGACTGTTCAGCATCAGCCGAGGGTACTTGTAAGAGACCTTGGACTTGAGCTTTGGAGATCGGCCAACGACGGCCGGCATGGAGCGGTTCCAGAAGGTTACATACCTTGCCAGCAGCCGCAAGGCCCTATTGCGGCACTCCAATTCAGTGCAGCAGTCGGGATAATAGAACGTCGGGGCATCTATCCGCCCGTAGTTTTCGAGCATACTGGCGGCCACCTCCGCGCCCCCCTCGCCGTTCTCGTTGTTCAGGATCATGGCCAGGTCGGCGTCGGTCGTCTCGTAGAACATCGCCCTGTCGGGAAGGTTGGAGGCGTGAGGATGCGTCGGGTCGGCCGGGCTGGCCCCGCGCACTGTGACCCTGTTGCACAGCCCTACGGCCGACTCGCTCTGGGCAGGGTACTTCATCCGGCCGGTATAGGGTGGATTAATACCGCGCACGCCGGGAGGGACGTATTGGAGCTGGTTGTTCTCGTCCATGAAAACCTCCTGGCCGTCGTTCTCTGCCAGGTAGTCCAGCACGCCTTTGCCGCTCTGGTCCCTCAAAAACCCCCACTCGCGTTTTTCCATACCCGCAGGTACTTTTATCTCGCCCTCTTCTAGCCCGTACTGCTCGCATATCCGGTCTATAATGGGCCTGGTGGGCTTCCCCTTGTGGTCGAAGATATCTTGCTTTAGGTAGGCGTTCGCCTTCAGGTCGGACGTCCCGGCCGAGATCTTGCAGGTGGTGTAGCCGTAGTCTGCCTTCTGGGCGAGGCCCGTAAAAACCAATGCACTGTGAACCGATGGGCCTGGGTACTCTATGGAGATGAGTATTACCATGATGAGGGAGAGGGGCGACACCTCCGGGTCCGTCTGGAAGTTCTTTTTGTTCTCGAATGGGGCTGATGTCTCCCCGACCACATTAACTGCCCCGTCGAACCTCCCTCCGACGTTGGATAAGGTGATGTCGGCCTGCTGTACATACGAGGTATTGGACGACGGGATGAGTACATCGATATCAGCGCCCATCACGAACGGGCTAACGTCGATATTGTCGATCAAAACGTAGTGAGCGATTGGCATTTGACCTCAGTTAATTATTTATATCATAACTGCGATTCATATATGTATGGCATTAAAGCGTTACACATGTTTGCGGTGTGGTAAAGAGTGGATACCGCGAAAGGATGGAAAGCCCCGAACCTGCCCCAACCCGAAATGCAGGTCGGTCTATTGGGATGTGCCCCGGAGAGAGAAAGAATGAGGAAAGGCAGCCACCTATCAGAGGAACATAAAGCGAAATTATCTAAAGCTAATATGGGAAAGCACCCATCACCCGAAACCCGCGCAAAGATGTCGAAGTCGCGCAGTGGGGAGAGGCATTACTTGTATGGAAAGCATCTATCGCCTGAAGTAAAAGCCAAGATATCTAAGACAGAACGAGGGAAGATCATTCCTGAAGATGTGCGCCTCAAGATGTCCGAGTCCCACAAAGGCGCTAGAAACTGTAATTTTGGGAGAGAGTTTAGCGAGGAGCATCGCGCCAAAATATCACAAGCAAGAAGAGGCCGACGCGCCCCTCCAGAGACCCGCGCAAAGATGGCTGCCTCGCAAAGCGGTCGTCGGCACTCCCCGGAGACGCGTGCCAAAATGTCTGCTTGGCAAATAGGGAGGAAATTGCCCCCCGAAACGGTCGCTAAGGTCGTAGCTACAAACGTTCGCCTCGGAACCCGCGCGGGTGAGAGGAATGGCAGGTGGAGAGGGGGCGTATCATTCGGCCCATATTGCCCAAAGTTCAACTTTGAATTTAAAGAACGTGTGCGGGAGTTCTTTGGTCGCAAATGCTTGATTTGTGATAAAACGGAGGCAGACAATGGCAGAAAGCTCGACGTGCATCACGTTGCTTATGACAAAATGATTTGTTGCAATGATAAAAAACCTTTGTTTGCTGCCCTTTGCACATCACACAATTCAATCGCCAACAATGGCCGAGATGGTTGGGAGCATATGTTTACATACATCATCGAGGAGGTATATAAAGGCAAATCGTTCTACTCGAAAGAGGAGATGTCTGCATTAAAATGTAACAAAAATTAATATATATCCTATACTATATTATTGTCGTTGCACTCAACAAGAGTAACGTCCCACTCGATTGCAAACGTCTGCATACCCGTCCTCGGCACTCTGCGGAGCTTGCTTTCGATATACATCAGGAGCGGAGAGGATCTCAGGAGGTGGCACTGGACCTCATGCGGCGCGTAGTTGTCGAGGGCGTCCATGGTCTCTTTGTCGTCTTTGGTGAACGTCGTAACAACGAAATGCAAGACCTTCAGGGCGACGGGTTCCGTGGCTTGGGTGATGGTCATATAGCCAGGAACGGGCTGCCTTACGACCTCGAAGCGTTCCGTGATTTCAAGGACATTGGGCATCGGCAAGCAATCCTCCTCCCAAGTGCCCTCCTCGGCGCTACTCGACCTATTGAACTCAATGCCGTCAATAGCAAATGGAATAATATCATCTTGATATTCGACCATAACACCGTCCAAGAAAAAAATAAACTTGCCTCTTGTAATTCAGATCGCGCTTAAGATATCATCCAACTTTTGACTCAGCTTTTGAGGATCTTCTATAAGCTCGTACCCCAATCTATAGATCCGCCAACCCTCATTCTTTAAGATCTTGTCTCGAAACCGATCACGCCTCTTATTGCTACTGCCATCATGGCATGGGCCATCGGCTTCGATAACAATCCCGCCTTCAATCACAATATCCAAGACGAACCCCGAAGGAGTTGGGTGTTGAGCTAAAAACTCAACATCTCGCGCCTTCAAGGCATCCATCACCACTTTCTCAAGCGATGTTGGTTTGTAATCCATACACTACCACGCAACACTTCACATAGCACGGCATCACAGTGCAACTCATCACAAGACAAGGCCGAACAGGGCCATACAGGGCGCGACAGCGCATCGCCTCGTTTAAACCGCTCCTACTAAGGAGCAGGCTTTACCTCATCGACCTTTGTAACGGCAAATCTCCCATAGGGGCCACCGCGTTCAGGCCGGAAATCTCCAAGTCCTATCCTAGTGCCTGCATAGCTTAAGATTTCTTCGACTATCGAACCCCCATGATTGACATCCAAAAATACTGGATCTATCACTTTAATTTGGAATTCGCATGCCCACGCATCGAACCTCGGGCGGGCCTTCAGAACTCGTGCCCTATTGATTACAACAGGCCGAAGGTCCACAACCCAATTGCCTATCAGCAATGGCTCCTCGGGCACCGTCTCTAGGCCACTCATGACGAGGTCTTTAAAGGTCTTCTTGCCTTTACCGCCCACTCTGAAATTTGTAGCAGCTCGGCGCATCGATGCTAGGAGGTTCATACCAGGCATCACGACTTCGCCCTCGGCGTTCAAATATAGGCCCATCTGAGCTTCTTCTTCCGGGGTCCACTTAGGGGCGTTCTTGCCACGCTTTTGGCTTTCTATCATCTCCCTTGTACTATGCATCAACAGGGGCTTTATACCTTCGATTTTAACTCGCAGGAGCGGAGAGGACGGAGCGAGAAGTCCCCGGACTTCAGGCCGTGGGATGAAAGCGGAGTCCTCCCTTTTTCTTACATGATCACCGATAAC
>JGI24729J20445_1000079_pt1 | contig 70222 bp, 73 predicted proteins | sample EPASupsiteSAE323_FD_20445 | JGI IMG/M metagenome (IMG submission 20445) | reverse complement strand
TTAAGCGAAAATTACATCTCCTATTATGAAAACAATTTATAGGAGGTAATGTTATGAAAATCACTGATATGGTTATATCGGCTATTTTGAAGAAAGGTATTTTATACGAAGCTAGGAAAGTAGATACAGATGTCGAAATCCCGATGGTTATAGAAAACCAGGAACGCAAAATTAAGATAAATATCAAATGTGAACATATGACACTGCGAATTGATAAAGATGAGAAGACGGGGGCATAGCCTCCTCTTTTCTCTTTTTACGCGAAAAACGCAAGTTATATTATGGAGAAACAGTTAGCTCGGTGGTTGGGCGGCCCGCGTGTGTGGTGTGGGTCGCGGGTTCGCATCCCGTGCTGGTTCTCTGAAACTAGGAGTCCTTAACAGGGACTCTTATATTTTGAAAGGAGAGAAAACTATGATACTCACTATTATTCTTGAGGATGCCAAAACTCAGGAGGTCTTTGAGTTGGCTGAAAAAATCCACAATACCTTAGCTGGAAATCAGGATTATGTTGATTCAAACATAGTTCTCAATTTTGACAATGCTAAGGAACCCCAAGAGGCAACCGTCTTCTTCAGTAAAGATGACTGCCAGAATAATGAACTCGTTAGAGGAAAGGTAAAAGAGATTGTCGATATATTTGTCGACTTATAAGAAAGGAGAAAAGCCATGAAAGGAATTCAAAAACTAAACGGTTTGCTTCACAGATCTAAGTTATATTTGAAGCGGGCCTCCCCTATCATTTTAACTTGTATAGGCGCAATCGGTGTTGTGGCCACCTCTGTAATGGCAGTTAAAGTCACACCAAAAGCCATAGATCTTATTAGAGCCGATAGTAAGCAAAATCATGACGGAGACCCGTATGCCTACACAAAACTCGAAGCGGTTCAATCCTGTTGGCAATGTTATATTCCAGCTGCATTTATCGGTCTATCCACAATTTCCTGCATTTTTGGAGCGAACGTACTCAATAAACGCAATCAAGCATCTTTGGTAAGTGCTTATACCCTATTAAATCAGTCTTACCGACAGTATAGAGAAGCTGCAAAATCCGTTTATGGTGAGGACGCTGATTCAAAAATCAAAGCACAGATGGCGAAGGATACGTACGTTTCAGCAGATGGATATTCTGTGTATTCTTCTGACTTAGACCCTGAAAGCGAGAGAATTCTGTGTTACGACCTATTTTCGCAAAGATATTTTACAGCAACTATGGCCGCCGTTTTAAATGCCCAATACCATGTTAACCGAAACCTTTGTCTACGTGGCGATTCCACTATAAACGAATTCTACGAATTCTTAGGTCTTGATGAAATCAAATATGGAGATGAAATCGGATGGTCTCTAGATGAACTTATGGAAGGAGGAATCATGTGGCTCGATTTTGAGAACAGTCGTGCTGTAATGGAAGACGGTATGGAGTGCTGCGTTATATCGGCTCTTTGGGACCCCAACAAGTTCTATAGCGATTATTAATGGTGTTTACGCAAAATTTACAACTACTTTTATGAAAGGGGGTAATTGCTTTATGATTAATGGAAAATTGATTAAAGTCCTTGGTATTGCAGCAACTGTAATAGGAATGGGTGCAACACTCGTAACCGATTGGGTTAATGACAAGAAGATGGACGAAAAGATTCTAGAAAAAGTAAATGAGGCGTTTGCCAAAAGAGACGAAGAGGAGTCCTAACAAGGGCTCTTTTTCTTTCACGGTTAATCAGTTCCAACTAGGAGAGGATGGTATGAAGAATGAATACGAATGAAGCCGCAGTATCAATACTTCAATATTACATAGATGAACACCTTTTTGAACCTAGGTCTAATTGGCCAAAGGATTATTTTCTAGGACGAAGTTATTCTAGGTGGGCGGCCTATGAACTTCAAGGTCGTATTATTGAAGAGTCATTACGATTACCTCCTCATCTTACAATCACTGGTCGAGAACAGAAAACGCCTATCGAGATAATCGAGGAATTTATAAGTGAGATGGATTATTTCTCAGAAATGAATGGCAACAGACGTTCTCAATTTATATTCTCTGTTGCTAAAGAGACGGCCAAAGAGATTATAGATTTGTTTTTGTAAATCTAACCAATTGAAAGGAGAAAAATTATGAAAGTATTAAGAAAACAGGAGTTAGAAACAAGTAGTATTCAGGTAGGTGATCAGATTGTTATTCAGTTGACGGGGTTTGGTGAATTTACTGCGACCGCACAGAAAATCACTGACAAAGGAACACTGTTCTTATTTGATGACTGTGTTGCGGAGCAGCCCATGAATAAGAAATACACTAATAAGGGTGGTTATGAGAAATCAGATCTTTGTAAATGGATCAGCGATGTTCTATCGGTGGCATTCCCGGAAAATTTAATAAACAGGATCGACAATCTTACAATTCCTACATACGGACAGATGTTCGGTCACGACGATTGGTACAACGATGTAATGGAACCAGATGATGACGAACAGCTTCCTCTTATGAAAAAGAGAAAGAATCGCATTGCTGATTTCAATGATAACTACGAATGGTACTGGATTCAAAATGCAACGAAAAAAGAAGTTTCTGCGGCTTATTTCGCTCTTGTGAACGGCAGTGGCCGTACGGCCTACGCCGGCGCTTCGGACTCTTTTGGAGTTCGTCCGGTATTCTGGTTGGTTAAATAATCTAGGGGCCTTGTGCCCCGTTAATATTTGAAAGGAGAAAAAATGAATAAATGAATAAACCAAACTTATCTAAAATTGCCAAAAGTATACGGACGGCAATAAGTAAACATAGTCCAGAGATATTAACAGGCATCGGTATCGCTGGAATGGTTACAACTACCGTAATGGCGGTAAGAGCAACACCAAAGGCACTAGAAATTATTAATGACGAGCGTCTTGAACGTGCGGATAATGACCAAAACTTTATTTATGGGAGCACTCCACTTCCGATAAAAGATGTTATTCGACTTACCTGGAAATGCTATATTCCGGCAGCTATAACCGGATGTTTATCAATCTCTTGTCTGATTGGTGCAAGCTCCGTAAACGTTCGTCGTAACGCTGCATTAGCGACGGCCTATACTCTATCCGAGTCAGCTCTGAAAGAATACCAAGGAAAAGTAATCGAAGCCATCGGTGAGAAAAAAGAACAGTCCGTAAGAGATGCCGTGGCGAAGGATAGGATTAATCGAGATCCAGTTAGTAGTCGAGAAATCATCATTACCGAAAGAGGTAACACCCTCTGCTATGATGTGATTTCAGGTCGATATTTCAAATCAGATATTGATAAATTGAAAAAAATCGAGAATGAACTCAATCGACAAATGAGAGATGAAATGTATATCTCACTCAACGAATTCTATTATGAAATCGGGCTTAATCCTACCAGTATCGGCGATGATCTTGGATGGAATATTGACCACGGATATATAAATTTGAATTTTAGTTCGCAATTAGCTGATGATGGAACACCTTGTCTTGTTATTGATTATCAAGTTGCACCTAAGTATGACTATAGGTAATATTGGGTGCGCGAAAAAAACACAGTCTTTAATGAAAGAACTTATAAAATTATCTATATTTGAAAGGGGAAAATAAAATGAATACTAACGAAATCATGGTAAATGGAGAGGTTATCGAAGTGACTGAGGAAATCGCTACGGCGAGTTCTGGAAGGGGTATTAAGGTGGCGGTCGGTGTCGGATTGGTAGTTCTTGGAGGTGTAGCAGCTTACAAGTACATAATCAAACCGATGGTGGCCAAAATCAAAGCCAAGAAAGAGCAGCAAAAGATGGACGCAGAATTTGATGAATTCGAAGATGCTGAGATCGACGAGTAATTTGATGGAACTAAGTAAATAGAAAGACAGAGTTCTTAAGAGGGAGAGTGCCTTTAACAAGGTGCTTTCTCTTTTTCTTTTATGAAAGGAGAAAAAAACTACGATGGATCAATACAAGCCAAATTCCCATAAATCCAAAGAAGAACAGCGGGAATCTGTGCCGGAAAAGAAAGTGGAAAAGGTGATTGCTGGAACAGTGAAGTCCAAGAAGAAAAACGAGATCCAAAAGTTTGCGGATGTATTTATTTCGGAAGACGTTGGTAATGTAAAATCTTATATTTTGCTGGATGTTTTGGTTCCTGCAATTAAAAAAGCCATTTCGGACATTGTTACAAACGGCATTGATATGATTCTCTACGGTGAGACCGGTAAAACAAAGAGCAACTCTACCGCTTCTAAGGTATCTTACAGAAGTTATTACGATAGAGGAAACGACCGTAGAGATTATAGCGCGGCTCGGACGAAAACCGGCTATAACTATGATGACATTATTTTGGATAATCGTGGAGAGGCCGAAGATGTTTTATCAAGAATGGACGAATTGATTTCTACTTATGGACTGGTTAGCGTAGCAGATTTGTATGATTTGGTCGGCATTACCGGAAATTATACGGATAACAAATACGGATGGACTGATATTCGCAGCGTATCTGTAATTAGGGTACGGGACGGCTATATGCTTAAACTACCTAAGGCGCTTCCGCTAAATTAGGAGGATTCGATATGGAAGGATATTTAACGTCATATGGCTATATGGGTTTTGTTGTCGGACGTTGGATGTTATTTGCAACTGAATCCGAGTATTACGAATATTTGAACGAGGAACGCCATTGCTAATGTTAAAAAAAGAAAAGGAGAATATCTAATTATGAAAAAAACAGAACTTATGACGACTGTAAGCAGTTCGTTTAACAAGATGAGTTTTAAGCTCAAGAAATACAGCCCCGAAATTCTTGTGGTAGCGGGTGTGGTTGGGACCGTAGTAAGCGCCGTTATGGCTTGTAAGGCTACCACTAAGGTGAGTGATATTCTGGAAAAAACTAAGGAAGATATTAATTCTATCCATAATTGCGCGGCTAACGAGTCTTTGGCAGAAGAATATACTCCAGAAGATGTAAAGAAGGATCTGGCAATTGTCTATGTTCAAACTGGCGTTAAGCTTGCGAAGCTTTATGCTCCGGCAGTAGCTCTTGGAGCCTTGTCTCTTGGAAGCATACTGGCATCGAATAATATTCTTCGTCAGCGTAATATAGCTCTGGCTGCGGCTTATGCTACAGTGGATAAAGGATTCAAGGAATATAGAAACCGCGTGGTTGAGCGTTTTGGTGAGGAAGTAGAACGCGAACTGAGACACAACATTAAAGCTAAAAAGATTGAAAAAATCGTCGTTGGTGAAGACGGTAAGGAAAAGAAGGTTAAAGAAACCATCCAAGTAGCTGAAGACCCTAACACTTATAGTGATTACGCTCGGTTTTTCGATGATGGTTGTACTGGATGGGAAAAGGATTCAGAATATAATCTGATGTTTCTTCGTGCTCAACAACAGTATGCGAACGATAAACTCAGAGCAAACGGTCGCCTCTTCTTGAATGAGGTATACGACATGCTTGGCATTCCTCGAACAAAAGCCGGACAGGTTGTTGGTTGGGCTTATGATGCTGAAAATCCGATTGGTGATAACTATATTGATTTCGGTATTTATAATGTCCACCGGGAAACGGTCCGTAATTTCGTAAATGGCTACGAGAGGACGATTCTTCTTGATTTCAACGTAGACGGTAATATTTGGGATATGATGTGAGTGAAAACCCATATCAAAATACGATGACTACCCTTTTGATCTTTGAATTGATCGGAGGGTAGTTTTTTATTTTAGGAGGACTTACGTGCGTAAAATAAACAAGATAATTATTCTCTCTATAATCACAGCTTTTATGTTTACAACTTGTAATTATTATTTTACAGGCGATGATGTAGAAACTGAAAAAATTGTAGCTTTAGCCTCTAATAATAAGGACGTTGAATTGATATCTAACGAAGACATCGAATTAATAGCCTTAGTGACGATGGCAGAAGCGGAGGGAGAATGTGAGGAAGGGAAACGACTGGTAATTGATACTATCCTAAATCGCGTGGATTCCAAATACTTTCCAAATACAATATACGACGTTGTGTATCAACCAAAACATTTTTCATCAATGTGGAATGGCAGGATAGACCGATGTAAAGTCAGAGAGGATATTTGCCAGCTAGTTAGAGAAGAACTTGAGTCTCGAACTAATTACGACGTTATGTTTTTTACTGCGGGTCATTATAGCAAATATGGAATTCCTCTATTTCAAGTCGAAAATCACTATTTTTCAAAATACGATTGAAAGGAAATAAGACAATGAAAAACACATTAGCTTTTATATCTTATGCTCTTTCCGCGATGGCCGGTATATGCTTTGTTGGAGGTATTACCATTTTATCTAGCGGGAGGAGGTAAATACACATGGAAAGTTTAGAAAACATTATATACATACTCGATGATGTGTTAAATACAAAGCGAAAAAGACATATCACAGGAGGTATATTGTTGAGTGTTTCCATGCTTTTTAGCGGATTAGCTTTAACCGTTATGACAATAAAATGTGAGGAGAACGATGATGAATAAAACAAAATTTATCATGTTTATTCTAGGCGCAGCTGTCGGGTCGATAGTTACCTGGCGCTACGTCGAGAAAAAATACGAGCAAATCGCTCAAGACGAAATCGATTCGGTGAAAGAGGTATTCTCCAAGAGAGAAATGGATTTTACCGAAGAAACCGAGGTCGTCGATGCCCGAATAAAGGCTGATAATGCAAAAGAAAAACCTAGCGTTGTTGAATATGCAGCTCGGTTGCGTGAACAGGGCTATACAAACTATTCTGATATTGGCACAGAAGATGAAGAAGAGGTAAAAAAGGAGTCTATGACAGTAGATAAACCTTATGTTATCGCCCCGGAAGAGTTTGGCGAGTTTGATGATTATGAAAAAATCAGTCTTACTTATTACGCCGATCAGATTCTGGCCGATGATAACGATGAATTGGTAGACGATGTTGAGGACGTCGTCGGATTCGATTCTTTGAATAGTTTTGGAGAGTATGAAGATGATTCAGTGTTTGTCAGAAATGACAGGCTGAAATGTGACTACGAAATCCTGCTGGACCAAAGAAAGTTTTCGAACGTCCGCAAAAGAAAGCCGCACGAGGTGGATGATTAAATGACCAGAAACGAGCTGAACAACGAATATTTTGAATGGATGTACCAGCTCGTATGCAATGAAAAATATTCTAAGAGGCTATCCTATCGGAAGCTTTTAAGCCATCTGCATAGTATAGAGTTTGTCTATATTATCGGAATGGACAGTAACAGAGCAGAAGATGGAATAGATCTCCGATATCGATTTGGATATGAGCGTCAGTACGAACGTTCTATAATTACAACATATTTGGATAACCAGTCTTGCAGTGTTTTGGAAATGTTAACTGCCCTTGCTATTCGTTGTGAAGAACATATTATGGACGATCCCGATGTGGGTAATCGAACAGGTCAATGGTTTTGGAATATGATCGTTAATCTTGGTTTAGGTTCTATGAACGACATCAAATACAATAAAGACTATGTGAACGGCGTTATTTCAAGATTCATGAATCGAGAATATAAACGAAATGGTGAGGGCGGTTTGTTTACGGTCAAGCACTGTAAACACGATTTGCGAACCGCTGAGATTTGGTACCAGATGTGCTGGCACTTGGACGACGTCTTATTATCTTAGGAGGAATAAATGACTCACAACTTGGTTCCCGAATGGTAAAAACAGCCTTCGTGTATGACAAACCAATGGTCAGGAATTTATATTTACTTTCAACAGTCATAAAGATTGGAAATTCGAAACGATCGATAGTTTCATCAAACACACAATGAAAGGAGGAAAAAACTAATGGTTAAAGAGGAGCTTAAACGCATGAAAGGAGAATAAAATGCGATGATCGACTTTCTAATGATTTCAACACGCAGTACAAAGCGTGGTGTAATAGAAATCTATCCAAAGTTCATCATCAAAAAAAGCTCAGATCTCATGATTCGAGGCGGTGATTTTTACGCTATCTGGATTGAAGAACGCGGTTTATGGTCTACAGATGAGCATGACGCTTTACAACTGATAGATCGTGAATTAGATAGATATGCGGAAGAAAACCGCCAGAAGTTTGACTCTAATATTAAAGTTCTACATATGTGGGACGCTGAGTCTGGAATGATTGACTCTTGGCATAAATACTGTCAGAAGCAGATGAGAGACCACTTTCATATGTTGGATGAGAGACTTATATTTTCCAACTACAAAACCGATAAAAAAGATTACGCCAGTAAAAAGTTGAGTTATCCGCTTGAAGCTGGCGATTTGTCTGCCTATGACAAGCTGATGTCCACTCTATACGTAGAGGAAGAACGGCATAAGATTGAGTGGGCGATCGGGTCAATTGTATCCGGAGATTCTAAGAAATTGCAGAAATTCATGGTTCTATATGGCGCAGCGGGAACCGGTAAATCTACAATACTTAACATCATCCAGCAGTTATTTGAGGGGTATTATTCGGTGTTTGACGCAAAGGCTCTTGGTTCTTCCAGTAACTCGTTTGCTCTGGAATCATTTAGGGCCAATCCGCTTGTGGCGATTCAGCATGACGGAGATCTCTCCAAAATTGAGGACAACACGAGACTTAACAGTCTTGTTTCTCATGAGCTTATGACTGTAAACGAGAAATTCAAGTCGACCTATGCTAATCGATTTAAGTGTTTTCTGTTCATGGGTACCAATAAACCGGTAAAGATTACAGATGCAAAATCGGGTCTTATCCGAAGACTGCTCGATGTATCTCCGTCCGGCGATAAGTTGAACCCCAAGGAGTATAAAACAATCGTGAAGCAGGTTGGTTTTGAGCTTGGGGCAATTGCTTATCACTGCCAAGAAGTATATTTGAGTAATCCAGGTAAGTATGATGATTATATTCCAGTGGTGATGCTTGGGGCATCTAACGATTTCTACAACTTTGTTATCGACTCGTATCATATATTCAAAAAAGAAGACGGGGTCACGATGAAAGCCGCTTGGGAGATGTATAAGACTTACTGTGATGAGGCAAAGGTAGCATTCCCACATTCGCAAAGAATCTTTAAGGAGGAACTTAGGAATTATTTCCGGGATTACAAGGAGCGATTTAATCTTGATGATGGAACCAGAGTTCGCAGTTACTATAGCGGATTTCGAACGGAAAAATTTGAAGAAAGAACCCTTGACAATAAAGAGGAACAAATAGAAACACCCCCGATTAAATTCATTAGTACAAAATCTATATTTGATAAGGAGTGTGCTGATTGTTTCGCTCAGTATGCTACGTCGAATGAAACACCTTTCGAAAAATGGGATGACGTGACGTCAAAACTATCTGAGCTAGATACATCTAGGGTTCACTATGTTAGAGTCCCGGAAAACCATATTGTCATTGACTTCGATATTCCAGATGAAGAGGGTAATAAATCCTTCGAAAAGAATGTCAAAGAAGCAAGTAAATGGCCGCCTACATACGCGGAGCTTAGTAAGAGTGGTGCAGGAATTCACCTGCATTATATTTACACTGGAGACGTCTCAAAGCTTAGCCGAGTTTATGATGACTACGTAGAAGTTAAGGTGTTCACTGGTAAAAGTTCATTAAGACGAAAATTGTCGAAATGTAACACTTTACCCATCTCGACCATTAGCTCTGGTTTACCGCTGAAAGGAGAAAACAAAATGGTAAATTTTGAAGCCATACAAAGCGAGAAAGGGCTTAGAACACTGATCAAACGAAATCTCAACAAAGAGATACATCCAGGTACTAAGCCCAGTATCGATTTCATTTATAAAATACTAGAAGATGCGCATACCAGCGACTTAAATTATGACATCACAGATATGCGTAATGCAGTATTGGCATTTGCAGCAAGTAGCACTAACCAGGCCGACTACTGCATCAAATTGGTAAACAAGATGCAGTTTAAGTCTGCAGACCAATCCACAGGAGGAAAAAACGAGGATGCTAAGTTGGTTTTCTATGATGTGGAGGTATTCCCTAACCTATTTTTAGTGAATTGGAAGATTGAAGGTGAAGGAAAACCAGTTGTGCGAATGATTAACCCTACTCCGACCGAAATTGAAGATCTTATGAGATTCAGATTGGTTGGATTCAATTGCCGCCGGTATGATAATCATATTTTGTATGCTCGATTGATGGGTTATACAAATGAGCAGCTCTATAACCTGTCTCAGAAGATTATTGCCGGTAGCGCGAATTGTTTCTTTGGAGAAGCTTATAACGTATCTTATACGGACGTTTATGATTTCTCCAGCAAGAAGCAAAGTCTTAAGAAATTCCAAATAGAGCTTGGTATCCACCATCAGGAGCTTGGGCTCCCATGGGACAAACCGGTACCAGAAGAAATGTGGACAAAAGTTGCCGAGTATTGTGACAACGATGTTATAGCAACCGAGGCTACGTTCAACGCTAGAAAATCCGATTTCTTAGCAAGACAAATCCTAGCTGATGTCGCCGGTATGACGGTTAATGATACCACAAACACTTTAACCACTCGAATTATATTTGGAAGTAACAGAAAACCGCAAGACCAATTCAACTACCGCAACATGGGCGAAATGACTGAAGATGCTGCCCAGTTAACTGGAATAAGTATACACCATATTACAGAGGATAATGTTTTCTACAGTGAATTTGGAGACGAATATACCGTTTTTGATGAAAAAGGAAGACCTATATTTCCGGGTTATAAGTTTGAGGGCGGTAAGTCAACTTATCGTGACGAGGAAGTTGGCGAAGGTGGCTATGTATATTCTGAGCCTGGTATGTATGGTAATGTTGCGTTGTTGGATGTTGCTTCGATGCATCCGAGCAGTATTGTCGCTGAGAAACTCTTTGGAGAGGAATACACGCAGCAATTCAAAGATATTTTGGATGCTCGTATGGCAATAAAACATAAAGATTTTGACAAGGCCAGAAAAATGCTAGGTGGAGCGTTGGCTAAATACTTAACCGATGAGAATGCGGCATCAGATTTAGCTACGGCCCTAAAGATCGCAATCAACTCGGTATATGGTCTTACATCGGCAAGCTTTGATAACCCATTCCGAGATTCTCGCAACAAAGACAACATCGTAGCAAAACGTGGAGCCCTGTTTATGATTAACCTCAAACACGAGGTGCAAAAACGGGGCTTTATTGTTGCCCATATTAAGACCGATTCTATCAAAATCCCCGATGCTACTCCGGAAATTATCAAGTTTGTTATGGATTATGGTAAGCAGTATGGTTACACCTTTGAACACGAGGCTACGTATGACAGATTCTGTTTGGTCAATGATGCGGTTTATATCGCCAAGTATAAGGACGGTAAAAACGCTGGTGAATGGACTGCAACCGGTACTCAGTTCCAAATCCCATACGTGTTCAAGAAGCTCTTCAGTAAAGAAGAAATCATATTTGAAGACATGTGCGAGACCAAATCTGTAACCTCGGCTTTATATTTGGACATGAACGAGGGCCTTCCGGATGTATCCGAACTCGAAGCAGAACGTGATAGACTCGCCAAAAAAGACCCGCCTATGTCTAGAGAAGGGCTCGACGACGAAATTGCCACTGGTCACAACTATCGTTTCATAGGAAAGGTTGGTCGGTTCTGCCCGATTAAAGAAAGTTGCGGTGGAGGAATCCTACTCAGAGAAACCACCAATAAAAAAACAGGAGAAAAAGGTTACGCTGCCGCTACAGGTTCCAAAGGCTACAGATGGCTCGAATCTGAAATGGTTAGAGAGCTCGGAAAAGAAGACTACATCGATTGTTCTTACTACGACAAGATGGTTGATGAAGCAGTTGAGTCTATCGCAAAGTATGGTGATTTTGAATGGTTTGTTTCGGATGATCCTTATATTCCTAAAATTTGAAAGGAGAAAACAATATGTCTTATAAAAACATAGACAACATTATTATCGAAAACGCTCGTATTATTTTCCGCAATTTTGCGGGTAAGGAAACAAAGTATAACCGAGAAGGCAATCGTAACTTCTGCGTCATAATTGACGACCCCGAACAAGCTCAGAAATTAGCTGAGGACGGTTGGAATGTGAGAATCCTGACTCCTCGTGATGAGGGCGACGAAGTGAAACATTATCTCCAGGTTGCGGTGAGCTTCATGAACATTCCGCCTAAGGTAATCATGGTTACAAGGCGTGCACAAACTCCTCTGGATGATGAATCCATTGATACTCTTGACTTCGCGGAAATTCGTAATGTCGACCTAACCATCAGGCCTTATAATTGGGAGGTCAACGGTAAGACTGGTGTTAAGGCTTACCTGAAGACTATGTACGTAACCATCGAGGAGGACGAGTTCGCGGCTAAGTATGCCGAAGAGGAAGGACCCGAAGAAGTTCCATTTTAAGATGAGACCGGTTAAGAGCCTCGGTTGTAATGACTGGGGCTCTTTATATTTTGCCTTGAAAGGAGAACATATGGATTCTAAATCTTACAACCCGGAAAAAGAGTTTATGGATACGTTTCTCCATCAGATCAAGACCATGGGAAGTTTGGAAGGACTTCATTACCATGTTTGCATGTGCTCTGTCAAATCCTTTAGATAAGGCTAATTTCAACGGACGCGAAGTGTCTTATATGCAAATTATTTGTAATAAGAAGTATAGCCCTAAAGAGTTGGAATTGTTTCCTAAACTCACCGCTGATACCGTTATGGCATTGGAGTACAACCCCGAACAAGATTTTTTAGGGAAGATATTTATGAGTTTCAATCTCGGCAACGAAACAGGTGGACAGTTCTTCACTCCTTATCATGTTTGTCAGCTTATGGCGGCAACCACATTGAGCGATATTGTTCCGCAAATCAAAGAAAAAGGCTACATCACAATTAACGATCCTTGCTGTGGGGCTGGGGCCACTCTAATTGCTGCTGTTCATGAGGCTAGAAGACAACTAGGAAAAGCTGGTCTCAATTTCCAAAATCATATTCTCATTACCGCACAGGATGTTGATTACACGACCGCACTTATGTGTTATATTCAGCTTTCACTTCTTGGGATGGCCGGTTATGTCAAGATAGGAAACACATTAACTGAGCCCATGAGCCCCACTGATACATCGGAAAATTACTGGTTTACACCAATGTATTTTTCTGATGTATGGACCATGAGACGGATTTTCCATGAAGGAAAACTTTAAGTTCTAATATGAGGAAACGAAAGGAGGTTGATGAATGTCCATTACGTTATTTGATTACCAAATTGAAGCCGTTAAGCAGATGAAAAATGGCTGCGTTCTTTGTGGCGGAGTTGGTTCCGGGAAGAGTTTAACTGCCCTGTCCTACTACTATCTCCAAAATGGCGGAGACCCAAGCAGCTTAATCGGCTGTAATTATATTCCGATGGACGATCCTCCTAAAGATCTATACATTATTACGACCGCGAGAAAAAGAGATACATTGGAATGGGAGGGTGAGCTTTCGCCCTTCCTTCTTTCTACTCATCCGGAAATCAACCTCTACCGTGGTCAAAAGGTAGTTGTCGATAGCTGGAACAATATCGGCAAGTATGTTGAAGTAACCGGTGCTTTCTTTATATTTGATGAGCAGCGAGTAATCGGAAGTGGCACCTGGGTAAAGTCATTCCTTAAAGTAGTCAAGTCGAATGAATGGGTCCTGCTTTCTGCGACTCCTGGCGATACATGGTCTGACTATATTCCGGTCTTTATTGCCAATGGCTTCTACAAGAACCGGACAGAGTTTACCAGAGAGCATATCATGTATAGCCGATTCAGTAAGTATCCAAAGGTCGACCGTTATCTCAATACTGGACGATTGATAAGATTGCGTAATCGAATTTTGGTGAATATGGACTTTAAACGGCAGACAGTATCTCATCATGAAGACGTTTATGTACGATACGATATTTCCGCTTATAAGGACGCTTCGAGGACTCGCTGGGACCCGTACAAAAATGAACCCATCGTTAACGCCGGTGGGCTCTGTTATATTTGGCGAAAAATCGTTAATACGGACGTGTCCAGACAAATCGCTTTGTTAGAGATCTTTAAAAAGCATCCGCGAATGATCATATTCTACAACTTTGATTACGAGCTTGAGTTACTTAAAAACTTGGGTTATGGCGAGGATGTCGAGATAGCCGAATGGAACGGCCATAAGCATCAACCTATACCGGATAATGATAGTTGGGTATATCTCGTGCAATATACGGCTGGTTGTGAAGGATGGAACTGCATAAAGACAGATACTATCGTATTTTACTCACAGAATTACTCATACAAGGTTATGACACAGGCGGCCGGGCGAACCGACAGACTTAATACGTCCTATAAGGATTTATATTACTACCACTTGAAAACCCGGTCCGGGATCGATTTGGCTATAAGTCGGTCTTTGAAAGATAAGAAGAACTTTAATGAGACTAAGTATGTGAACCGTTCTCAGAGTTTAAAGCAAGCAGCGTGATTTGAAAGGAGAGAAAATTATGGATAAAAAATTTATGCTTGGTAGATTGGTTGCGACTCGTGGCGTGGCAGAGTTGATGGATACAGACCAGCAATTTTCAGAGTTTGTGTCGGCCTCGCTTAGACGGTATACAGGATGTGATTGGGGTAATTTGTGTGACGATGACCATGCGATGAATGATGATGCGGTTAAAAATGGCGAGCGTATTCTTGCTTCCTATGATCACCCAACACATAAAGATTGGAAAATATGGATTATCACTGAGTGGGATAGAAGTGTCACCACCATCCTTTTTCCAAGCGAATATTGAAAGGTGGAAACCAATGGGAACTTCTTATATTAACGATGAACTAAGTAAAATGATCGGAAATCAATAAAAATTGTATGATTAGTCGCTATATGTATCTTGTGGGAAGAGTCTAGGGAAACTTAGGCTCTTTCTCTTTTTTGAAAGGAGAGAAAATGAGTTATCAATATGACCAATATTTAAATCAACACAAGTCAAATGTTAAAAAAGGGTTTGATTGGATTCGGGATAATCTCCCGGAGTTGATAAAAGACGGTTTTGATTATGAATGGCAGATGGGTTTAAATCATGACCAATCAAAGACACAACAAGACGAATACGATGCTTATGATGCATATTTTTATGGTGGTAATAGATCTTATTCGGTTGTTCAAGAATTTAGAAAAGCTTGGCTTTTACACATCCATCGTAATCCGCACCATTGGCAATACTGGATTCTGATTAACGACGATCCGGAAGAAGACGAAATTCTCATAGAGATGCCATACAACTACATTCTTGAAATGATTTGTGACTGGTGGGCTTTTAGTTGGGCTAAAGGTGATTTGAACGAGATATTTCCATGGTACGAAGATCATCAAAACCATATCAAACTTCATCCAAATACTCGTGACACTGTCGAATCCATTCTTAATCAACTAAAAGCAAAATTGAAAGGAGACACCAATGGATTTTAAGGTTATTGCTACAGATTTCGATGGTACTTTGTGCGAAGACAAGTGGCCAGAAATCGGATCTCCAAATAACGAGATTATAAATTATCTTAAAGAGCAAAGAGCGGCCGGAATAAAAATTATATTGTGGACTTGTCGGAATGACGGCAGGTTGGGCGAGGCAGTTCGTTGGTGTTGTGAACTGGGATTATCGTTTGACGCCATTAATGAAAACCTTCCGGAGGTTGTTGAGCTATTTGGCACAGAGTCAAGAAAAGTATTCGCTCACGAATACATCGATGATCGGACTTGTACAAGATTTAAACTACCATTTGTGAAAAGAGAAACGGGAATTAACGATGACGTAATAAATAAAGTAGAGTGCACATTCGGTTTTCCTTTATATGATTGGCAAAAAAGATATTTGAAAGGCGAGGATAACGCTATTCCAAATGGCGGTAGACAAAACGGAAAAACATTTGCTTATTGTATAAGACTTTTATTAGGAAATCATGAGCCGTTCGATCTACATGAGTCACGTGAAGTTGATAAATTGGTAGACGAAAATCATGGACCGCATTATACTTCTTATTTTCGTAGTTATCTTCGGGATTTAAACGACCAACTGCTTTCCGCCGGATTTAATACGAACACCGAAAAGAAAAACTACTCTGAGGAAGTCCTAAAAAGGGCTTCCTTTATTTTTGAAAGGAGAAACAAATGATCCTAATTGAAAAAACAGAAGTTATTGGTTTTGACCAGGCTATACGTGGGATGAGAAACCCTATGAATAGTTGGGATAAATCCGACAGTGGGATTTGTAAAGGCGGAGATGATGGTGTCGGTTGCTCCAACTGTGCTGCGTGTGACTGCGAGCATACATACGACCACTCTTTTCAGGTCGGTAATAACGACCACGAACTTATGATGAAGCTTGTTAAAGGTGGTCCTGTTCATGCCAAGTTTCGTAGAATGATTGCAGTGTATGTGGACATTACGGCGCCTCTGTATTGGTGGAAAGAGTTCGACACTTACAAAGTTGGTACGGTCGCTAACTCCTGCTCTACCATGCACAAGATTCACGCAAAGGAGTTTACCCTGGATGACTTTTCACACGAGCATCTTTTACCGGATTTAATAGTAAAATCCAACGATATTCCAATTCCATATCGACCTTTAAATCTTCTTTATGACACCATAGAGGCGTTAAACGTCTATCGAGAAAAGTTTCTTGAAACGAAAGAAAAGGATTGGTGGTGGCAGATGATTCAGCTCCTCCCCTCTTCCTTCAACCAGAAGCGCACCATCATGTTGAACTATGAGGTTTTGGCGGGGATTTATCCGATGCGTAAAAACCACAAGCTTGACGAATGGCGTGAGTTATGTCAATGGATTGAGGGACTGCCATATTCCAACTTGATCGTCGGGGAGGCTGCTCCTGAATTTATGAACAAAACATTTCACATTCCAAAGGAGGGATTAGAATGATATTACCAGACAGCGGAGCAAGACAAAAGTTTAAGACCGGTGCCGTACGCGATATATCTAAGGGAAAGGGGCGTTGTGATCTCCTTCCCCTGGATACCATAGAACGGGTATTAAGTGATTATGAATATTGGAGTGTAGTACGCAAGGAGACATCTTCGCCTATGCCAACAGTGTTGGAACTGATTAACCGTTATATTGATACCGTAGAAACCTTTCACCTCAGCAATGCCATTTGCCGGTTTATCGATGAAGAGTTCAAGGGTGATATATATGGCGCATTCATTGAGCTTTCCAAGCATTATGAAGATGGCGCAAAGAAATACAGTCCAAACAACTGGAAGCTTGGTATCAACGTACACTGTTTTATCGACAGCGCAATCCGGCATTACCTGAAGTACCTTCGCGGCGATACAGACGAGCCTCATAATCGGGCCGTGTTGTGGAATTTAGTTGGTGCTTTCTGGACGCATGATCATATTCCTTCAATGGTAGATTTACCATTCGCAGAAACAAAACCGTGTAAGGAGGACTCTTGTGGATCGAATATCTAAAAATGATTACTATCTCGGAATAGCCGAGGCCGTTGCAAAGCGTAGCACATGCCTTCGTAGACAGTACGGCGCTGTTATAGTCCGAAATGATGAAATAATTTCCACGGGTTATAACGGCTCTCCTCGAAATTCTCCAAACTGCTGTGATGTCGGTAAATGTTGGAGAGAAGAAAACAACATTCCTCATGGTGAGAAATATGAAGCTTGCCTTGCGGTACACGCTGAGCAGAACGCTATAATCTCCGCAGCGAGACGAGATATGATCGGTTCCGCGATATATTTGGTCGGATTCGAAGACGGCAAGCGAATACCTGCGGAACAGGTCAGGCCCTGTAAGATCTGCGAAAAGATGATAACTAATTCTGGAATCGCAATGGTGGTTACGGATAATGAAAAATAGGAGGACGTTATGTGGCGACGACAACTGTGCAGCTCGCCTAGTACGATTGTAAATATGATACAATAAATTTGGAATGTTCTGTATGTTTATCGAAAGGAGAAGATTATATGGTGGAGATTAAAGGATCTATATCTCGATTATTAAAAGAATTAGAAAATACCAACATATCCAAGAATTCACTTATAGGAAAACCAATTAATGATTCCAATGGAAATAAAATTGGGGTTATAACGAAAATAGATATTGATAACGATACTTGGTATGGATCTGTATCTGGAGATATCTTTGAAGTAGCTAAACATAGTAGTTTTGAGATAAGGAGAAATTATGAGTAAGAATGGAAATAAGAAACGAGGTTTTTTTGGTCTTCTTTTGGACTTTATTCTTACGCTTTGTACGGGCGGATTATGGCTTATCTGGATACTAATTCGGTATCTGAGAAACAACAGCTAACTATTTGAGCGGCATATTTATAGCCCATGTTTTATTGCTTACTTTATTGAGTGAGGATAAGATGTGGGCTATTTTTATGTGGTATACGCGAAAGTTACATCTCCTATTATGGAAACCAATATTTAAAGGAGGAAATAAAAATGAAAGAAATGTTTCAGGATTATAAAACAATGGTGGTTGAACCGAAAAAAGAATTTTATAAAATGCACGGAAAAGAAGTTATTATATTGAACGTAGCAATTTATGCAGCTCTTATCGGAGGAAGTCTTGTTTTAAGTAATCAAAAGAAAATAAGAGAAAAGATTAAATCTAAATTTAATAATGGTAAAAGAATTTGAGTCCAAACAAGGGCTCTTTCTTTTATTTTTATCGTCCGTACACTCTTAGGAAAGATGAAAAAAGGACCAAATTTACGCCCACTTTTAATTTTTGCAAAGTGGGTTTTTTAAGTTTTGCGAAAAATTGGACTGATTTTTGGAGAGTGTACGGACAATTTTGGTCAATTATGGCCAAATAAGTGGGCTTTTTGCCCACTTTTAAAAATGAAAGTGGGCTTGAAAAATTGAACCCATTTTCTGAAAACGGCACTTTTTGAGCGATTTTTGGGCAAAAAAGGCCGATTTGCTCCGATTTGAAAAATTATTCGGACGAAAAGCCCACTTGCCCACTTTTATTCTCTATTAATTGTGATAAAAAGATTAAAGATATATATAGATATGGCCAAAATAAGTGGGCATTTGACCACAAGCTTAAAGAAGCCAAAAATAAGTAAAAAAAGTTAGTTATCGCAAATCGGATCATCGGATATTTGTGGTATACTGATGCTAAATATTTCAATTCAATAGGAGGGTCGATATGGCTGATATTAAAAAAATAAAACGAGGGTTAAAAGAAGCAGGCGATATCGCAAATGCCCTCGTAGTCGTTGGCTCGGCTTTTGCTAGTTTGGAACCAGTAATTACTGTTGCTGCTAAAACAGTAAAAGAGAAATTCGAAGAAAGAAAAGATTTGATTAATATTCCAGAATTATACTCTAGAGGTTTTCCTATAAAACTAGAACGAGGTATAATCTTGCTAAAGGAGTGTAATTTAAAAGTCGAACCGGTCGCTGTTAGAGATGCAAATGTCAAATATAAAGACTGTTTTGATTTACAGATTATTGGGTCAAAACCAAAACATAAACAAAAGGTTAAACCTGGAACGATCGTATTTTTAAAGTATGTAACTTCTGAAGTAATTGAAGAAAGTAAAAAATTGTTTTTAGAAAAAACTAATAAAAGATCAGAACAAAAAGAAAAGAACAAGAGAATCGTAGATGGTGTTATAACAAATGTTCAGCGAGGCGCTATTGATATCACAACTAAAACAAAGAACCAAATTGAAAGAGTTCTGGTAAATCATAATAAAAATAATCAACAACTTTAGAGGCAACTTACGAAAACGATTATTTTACAAGATATCTATAAAGCTTGTGGAGGACCATGGCCGGACTGCCAGTCTGGTTGTCGATTATTCCGCGATTAAAAAATATTACACTTAACGAAGTCTGTACCTAAATGGTATGGGCTTTTTCTTTTTGTTATTTTACTTCGCGAAAAAAACATGCTCTTTTATGAAGAGAGAAGGATAAAACGTGCACTGCGTTTACTTTCTCTCTTTTGTTTATTTAAAAACAAGAAAGGAGGCTCATTGAAATGTTGGAAAGCAAATTCAAAACTAAATTAATTAGTGAACTTAAAGAAATGTTTCCAGGCTGCATCGTTATACACACAGACCCGAATGAGATTCAAGGTATTCCAGATTTAATTATATTGTATGAAGATAGATGGGCCGCCTTGGAAGGTAAAAAAAATGCAAATGCTAGATGCCAACCAAATCAACCATATTATGTTGATTTAATGAATGACATGTCGTTCGCGGCCTTCATTTATCCAGAAAATAAAGAGGAGGTGCTGTATGAACTTCAACAAGCATTTAAACCTTGAAGGACAACATGCATTTCTTGGTGCTAGTAAATATCATTGGATTAATTATGATGAAGCAAAAGTAGCTGATGTATATTCTAAATATTTAGCAGCACAAAAAGGCACGATGCTTCACGAATTCGCGGCTCAGTGTATTAGGCTTGGACAAAAATTACCAAAGTCTCGAAAAACTCTGAATATGTATGTAAACGACGCAATTGGATTTAGAATGACGGTTGAACAAGTTTTATTCTATTCTGAGAATTGTTTTGGAACAGCAGATGCAATAGCATTTCGAAATCGATTACTTAGAATTCACGACTATAAATCTGGTGTCACTCCGGCACGCATGGAGCAGCTTGAAATTTATGCTGCTCTTTTTTGTTTGGAATATAAAATAAAACCGGCAGACATCGACATCGAATTGAGGATTTATCAATCTGACGAAATAGTAGTACATAATCCAACTGCGGAAGACTTAGTCCCGATCATTGATAAGATAATTACTTTTGACAAGGTAATAACAAAAATCAGATCAGAGGAGGATTAGAACATGAATCCTATTGCGGAAGAAATTCTACAACATTATGGAACGCCAAAACGTTCTGGGCGCTATCCTTGGGGTTCAGGCGATAACCCTTATCAACATAGTGGTGATTTTCTGAGTCGTGTGAATGAGTTGAAGAAATCAGGAATGAGCGAAAAAGAAGTAGCAAATTCCATGGGTTTAACAACCAGTCAGCTTAGAACTCAGGTTGGGTTGGCAAAAGATGAAAGAAGATCTATTGATGTCGCTACTGTTAAAGGTCTGAGAGAAAAAGGATACAGCCTTAATCAGATTGCAGAAAAAATGGGTTATAAAAACGACTCATCGGTACGCTCTCTTTTAAATGAGAACTCGGAAACACGTATGAACCAGGCTAGGAAGACCGCCGACTTTCTTAAAAAACAAGTTGACAAAAAAGGAATGATCGATGTTGGCGTTGGTGTCGAGCGTGAATTAGGCATTTCTAAGGAAAAGATGAAGCAAGCCCTTTATATTCTTGAAATGGAAGGTTATGAGCTTTACGGCGGTGGAGTCCCTCAAGTCACAAACCCAGGAAAGCAGACCAATATTCAAGTCCTCTGCCCTCCCGGAACTGAACATAAAGAAATTTATGACTTTGGAAATGTTCATTCTGTTAGAGAATACGTTTCTCATGACGGCGGTGATACTTTCGACACGTTTGTTTATCCAAAAAGTATGGATTCCAGCCGAATCAAAATTCGATATGCAGAAGAAGGCGGTATTGATAAAGATGGCGTGGTTGAGATTCGAAGAGGAGTCGATGACCTTTCTTTAGGAGAATCCCATTACGCCCAGGTTCGCATTCTTGTGAATGACAAGAATTATATAAAAGGAATGGCTGTTTATTCAGATGATATGCCGGACGGAGTCGATATCGTATTTAACACCAACAAGAAACAAGGAACTCCAAAAGGAGATGTGTTAAAGAATATTACAAGCGATCCTGATAATCCGTTTGGGTCCCTTATCAAAGCTGGTGGCCAAAGTTATTACATAGATAAAGATGGAAAACGTCAACTTTCACTCATTAATAAAAGAGCTGAAGAAGGTGATTGGAATGAATGGAGTGATAATCTCCCCTCTCAGTTTCTATCAAAACAGAGTATAACTTTGATTAAAAAACAACTAAATTTAGCATCAGCCGATAAACAAGCAGAGTTCGATGAGATTATGTCTCTCACAAACCCAACGGTAAAGAAAGCCTTATTAAAATCTTTTTCAGATGATTGTGATTCGGCAGCTATTCATTTACAGGCAGCGGCTTTACCAAGACAGAAGTATCAGGTTATTCTACCTATTACCTCCATGAAGGATAATGAGGTATACGCTCCTAATTATGAGAATGGCGAACAGGTAGCTCTTATAAGATACCCTCATGGTGGAACATTCGAGATACCTATTTTGACTGTTAATAATAAACAATCAGAAGCTAGGCGAGTTCTTGGTAACACCCCAGTAGATGCCATTGGTATCAATAATAAAGTGGCTGATCGATTGTCTGGAGCTGACTTTGATGGTGATACAGTTATGGTCATTCCCACCGGTGGTAAGGTAAAAATTGCATCCACCCCTGCTTTGAAAGGACTTGAAGGGTTTGATCCTAAATTAGAGTATGGCGGTAAGAAAGATGGAACGTTTAAAGTAATGAAGAATACTCAGACAGAAATGGGTAAAGTTTCAAATCTGATTACTGACATGACTTTGAAGGGCGCCACCCAAGATGAATTATCAAGAGCGGTTCGTCACAGTATGGTAGTCATTGATGCTGAGAAGCACGAGTTGGACTATAAGCAGAGTGAGATCGACAATGGTATCTCTTCTCTTAAGAAGAAGTATCAAGGAACCTATGACGAAGATGGCCGGTACCGTGAAGGAGCTGCTACTCTAATTTCGAGGGCTAAGTCTGAGACTTCTGTCCTAAAAAGAAAAGGTAGCCCCATCATTGACAAGGAAACGGGAAAGCAAAGTTATAAAGAAGTTTACGAGGAGTATACGGATAAGGTTACAGGAAAGACCCGTGTTAGGACTCAGAAGTCTACTAAGATGGCTGAGACTGATGATGCCTTTACCTTAGTGTCTGATGCTAACACCCCGGCAGAAAGAGCATATGCAGAGTACGCCAACAGGATGAAGGCCTTAGGGAATCAGGCCCGCAAGGAAATGGTCAATACTGGTAAGATTGCTTACTCCGTCTCTGCAAAAACCACTTATCAAGAGGAAGTAGACTCTTTATCAGCCAAGCTGAATGTAGCTCTTAAGAACGCCCCCCGTGAGAGGCAGGCCCAGGTAATAGCCAATGCCGCCGTTACCGCCAAAAAGCAGAATAACCCTGACATGAAACCTGGCGAGATAAAGAAAGCCAGTCAGCAAGAATTAACACGAGCTCGTGCTACTGTCGGTGCCAAAAGAGAACCCATAAAGGTTAACGACCGTGAATGGGAAGCTATTCAAGCTGGCTCCATCAGTGAGAACAAGCTTACCCAGATCATTAATAATGTGAATATAGATGATCTTAGACAGCGAGCTACTCCTCGCACAACGACTTCTTTGAGCACTGCTAAGATTAATCGAATCTCTTTTATGAACACTTCTGGATACAGCACGGCCGAAATAGCTAAAGCTCTTGGTGTTTCAACAACTACCGTATCCAACTACTTGAATGGAAAGGAGTGAACTGCTAAATGCAAAGCAGATGTATGTTAACGACGTTTGATAACCCTTACAATCCCTTCGAACAGTTCGCTTCTTGGTTCTTGTTCGATGTAGAAAAAGGTTACGGTTCTTGTTCTTATCTAGGAAGAATTGCTAAAACTTCAGATCAACTGTCTGAAGAAGAAAACGATTTAGAAGTTGAAAGAGCAATTGATGAAATCATCAAATACGATTTTAGAAACATCTACAAGAAGGTAACTAGGTAAGATGCGAGCACCTAAACACAGCTAACTTATCATTTAAACAATGAATAGTTTCTAGAACAAAAACGGTTTTGGTTCTTGGTTATGGAACATATAGGGGGGTGCCGCAAGAATCACACCCCCTCCGTCATCACGGCGGTCCTAAAAAAATCCCCGGGGGTTATATTTTTTGGGGGTGTTTACCTCTCGCATAGCATTTAAAAGAACTCACAAGGCTAACATCATTTCTTTCTTTTCTCCTTTCAAAAGGTTTTGGTCGGCGGCTTTGTGAGTTCTTTTAAATGCTATGTAAACCCATGCAAAATTACATGTAACCATACAAGAACTGTATATTATCTGAATGAGAGGAGGCAGTAAGGATGAAGAAAGCTAAGGCTGTAACCTCTTCCGAATCTTCGAGAAAGATGAGACCGGCTTTATCTCCAGAAGCTAGAGAAAATCAGATGATATCTTTAGCGATGGATCTTGCTGAACAGCAGTTGCGAGATGGTACTGCTTCTTCTCAGCTTATCACAGAGTTCGTTAAGCGCGGTTCGACTAAAGCGCGGATTGAACAAGAAATTCTTGAGGAACAGAAAGAGTTGATTGAAGCAAAAACTCAATCGTTACGGTCGGCACAAAGAATTGAGGAGCTTTATGCAAATGCTCTTGACGCGATGAGGAACTACAGCGGACAAGGCGGTTCGGATGATGGTTAATATGTGTATCGATACATTTTTATTTGAAGGGAGATGACTGAATGGAGAATTGGAAAACGATAGCAAAGCGAATGTACAAGAATAAATGTGGGGTTAAAAAGATTGCCGATCGTGTAGGTAAACCCGAAGACGAGGTTAAAGATTTTTTGAAAAGCGAAAAGTCTAAACGGGCAGCGGCAAAAAGTAAACCTGATAAATTCACGGTATTCGAAAACTTAGCTCCAACAACTCATTCTCAAGAATGGAATGGTAATCGGATTCTTTCATTTGGGTTAATCAGTGATACACATATCAATTCCAAGTATACTCAGCTTACATATCTTCGACACTTTTATGAAATTTGTTCTCGGAGAGAAATCAAAGAAATCTATCATGCCGGAGACATTGATGAAGGTGAACAAATGCGTACTGGTCATCAGTATGAATGTTATATGCAGGGTGGCGACGATCATGTAAATGAAATCATTGCCAACTATCCGCACTTCGATGGAATCACAACACACTTCATTACTGGAAATCACGATGCAAGCATTTATAAAAGGTGCGGCATCGATATTGGTGAAACCATTGCTATGAGACGAGAAGATATGAAGTATCTTGGTCGGGATTGTGCGAGAGTGGAGATCACTCCAAATTGTATTCTTGAGTTAAGGCATCCTTGGGATGGAACTGCTTATGCCATATCATATAAACCTCAGAAAATGATTGAGGGAATGGAAGCCGATAGTAAGCCTAATATTCTGGCCATTGGTCATTACCATAAACTTGAATATTTGTTTTACCGGAATGTGCATTGTTTCCAAGCGGGATGCTTTCAAACCCAAACACCATTTACAAGAGGAAAAGGTATTAGCGTTCATCTTGGAGGATGGATTATAACCGTTGAGGTTGATAAAAGAGGTTATATTCAGAGGATCGTACCAGAAATGATTCCTTTTTACAAGGGTATCAATCTGGATTATAAAAATTGGAGCCGGAGTTCAAATGATTAGAACTTATTCATATCTGATTAAGCTTCCGACCTTCGAAGAACGATATCGATATTTAAAACTTAATGGAAAGGTTGGAGAAGCCACCTTTGGTTTTCAGAGGTGGCTTAATCAAGAATTTTATCATTCGGATGATTGGTTAGGTTTTAGAGATGGAATCATTATTCGGGATAACGGATGCGATTTAGCCGTTAAAGGTTTTGATATTTACGGTTCGATTCTTATTCATCATCTTAATCCAATTACTTATGATGACATTATCGATCGAAACCCAATCGTTTTTGACCCTGAAAATGTAATTTCTACAAAGCTTTCAACTCATAACGCAATTCACTATGGCAATGAAAGCATATTGATTCTAACACCGATCGAACGAAGTAAATATGATACTTGCCCGTGGAGGCGTAAATAAAAGGAGAATTACTATGGATAGTATATTAACGTCAATCAAGAAGATGCTCGGAATTGCGGAAGAGTATACACACTTCGATGGGGATCTCGTAATGCACATCAATTCCGTATTATCAATATTAACCCAGATTGGTGTCGGCCCCTCTGAAGGTTTTTCGATCGAAGATAAGACTGCTGCATGGACTGATTTTATTCCAGAGAGTTCAAAGCTGGAATTTGTAAAATCCTACACCTATATGAAAGTAAAACTTCTCTTCGATCCTCCTCTTAGCTCTGCTGTAATTGAGTCTACAAACCGAATGACTTCCGAGCTTGAATGGAGAATTCAAGTTGCGACCGACCCAATAGAACCTGAAGAGGAGGTAATCCAAGATGAGTAATAATTATTTAACCCATTACGGTACTCTAGGAATGAGATGGGGTGTAAGAAGGAGCTCAGCAGGTCGAACTATGTTCACAACAAAAAGACAATTAGCTGTTGATAAACGTGATTTAGAAAGACTTAATAACGGACGACATCTTAGTGTGGGTTTAACTAAAAAAAGACAAGCTGCATATGACAAAAGAGATAAAACTATTTTAGAAAAGAGAATCGAGGCCAATGAACAAAAAGTAGCCAATAAGGCTGCAAAAAAAGCGACTAAAAAAAAATCATCGGTTAAGGAAATGTCCGATGATGAGCTTCGAAAAGTTGTAAATCGTCTTCAGATGGAACGACAGTATTCCCAATTATCCGAAAGCAATGTTAGTAAAGGAAAAGAGTATATGCAAAAAATCATTAAAACTGGAACAACTGTTGCGGCTGTTACCACTACTGCTCTTACCCTTTATAACAATGCTGAAAAAATTAAGAAGATTATTTCAAAAGGATAAGGAGAATAAATTATGGCATTATCAAACACTGCCGTTCCAAAATATTACGGCATGTTTAGAGATGCCGTCATCCGAGGAGAGATTCCGGTATGTAAAGAAATCTCTATGGAAATGAATCGAATTGACGATCTTATAGCTAACCCAGGAGTTTACTACGATGACCAATCAGTTGAAGGTTGGATAAAATATTGCGAGGCAGAACTAACTTTAACAGATGGTTCCGACATGCATTTACTGGATAGTTTTAAACTATGGGGCGAGCAACTATTTGGATGGTACTATTTCGTTGAAAGAAGCGTGTATGAGCCAAATTCTGATGGACATGGTGGACATTACATTAAGAAGACCATTAAGAAACGTTTGATCAACAAACAGTATCTTATTGTCGGAAGAGGCGCAGCTAAGACAATGTATGGTTCGACTATTCAGAGCTATTTTATAAATGTCGATACATCAACCACACAGCAAGTTACGACAGCCCCAACTATGAAACAAGCCGACGAGGTCGTGGGTCCAATTAGGACATCTATAACAAGATCCAGAGGTCCCCTGTTTCGTTTCTTAACCGAAGGTTCTCTTCAAAACACAACGGGTTCCAAAGCGAATAGGGTTAAACTGGCTTCGACTAAGCTGGGTATCCAAAACTTTCTGACCGGTTCCATCCTTGAAGTGAGGCCGATGAGCATAGCCAAGCTCCAGGGCAGACACGACAAGGTTGCCACGGTTGACGAATGGCTTTCGTGTGATATACGGGAAGACGTCGTTGGCGCGATTGAACAGGGCGCTTCAAAAAACGTGGACGACTATCTCATTGTGGCTATGAGTTCCGAAGGTACTGTTCGAAACGGAAGCGGCGATACAATCAAAATGGAACTATCTGATATTCTTAAAGGTGATTACATTAACCCGCATGTTTCGATTTGGTGGTATAAGCTTGATTCCCTTGATGAGGTTTCAATGCCGGAAATGTGGCTAAAAGCCAATCCGAATCTCGGAAAGACTGTTAGCTACGAGACTTATCAGCTTGAAGTTGAAAGAGCAGAAAAAGCCCCAGCAGCCAGAAACGATATTCTGGCAAAGCGTTTCGGAATTCCTATGGAAGGTTATACTTATTACTTCACTTACGAAGAAACTCTTCCACATAGAAAACGAGACTTCTGGCAGATGCCTTGTGCATTAGGCGGCGACCTTTCTCAGGGAGACGATTTTTGTGCGTTTACATTTTTGTTTCCGTTATCTAATGGTTGTTTTGGTGTAAAAACCAGAAACTACATATCTTCATTAACGTTAATGAAATTACCAGCAGCCATGCGAATTAAGTATGACCAATTTATGAACGAAGGAAGTTTGATCGTTCTTGAGGGAACTGTGCTCGACATGATGCAGGTTTATGAGGATTTAGACAGTCATATAACTGAATGCGGTTATGATGTTCGATGTTTCGGCTTTGATCCATACAACGCAAAAGAGTTTGTTGAACGTTGGGAATCCGAAAATGGTCCATTCGGTATTGAAAAAGTTATACAGGGTGCAAAAACAGAGTCCGTTCCTTTGGGTGAGTTGAAGAAACTCTCCGAGGAGCGGATGCTTTTATTTGACGAGGAATTGATGACTTTTGCCATGGGTAACTGCATTACTTTGGAAGATACGAACGGAAACCGTAAATTATTAAAGAAACGATATGAGCAAAAGATTGACGCTGTCGCAGCTATGATGGATGCCTATATCGCTTATAAAGCGAATAAAGATGCTTTTGAATGAGGAGGCCTCTAATAAATGAGTAATCCTACTTCCAGGATAAAATAATTTTAAAAGGAGATGCAACATGAACAATTTAACAGCTGAAGAACTTTCAGTTCTGAACAACTTATCTCGAGTTCTTAATCCATCTGTATCCCTCGGAGCCAAACTTCAGGAAATGATCGGGGTGCTTGGAGAAGAGGGCACTCCTGTAAATGCCGTTGCGGCCACAGGAACGCTGGATATAACTGGCGTTGTTATAGATGGTGAAACCGTGACGATCAACAATCCGGCCGTTTCCGGAACCGATGTCTATGAGTTTCTGGCCGATACGGCCCAGACAAAGACTGCCGCATCAAACATCGCTGTTAATATTACGGAAAATACAGTCAAGGCGTTCGGAACATTAACCATGGACACCCAGCCAACATCTGGTGATACGGTTACTATCGGAGCAAAGACATACATATTTGTTCCTGTCGGAACGGCCAATGGCGTCGGTGAAGTATCCATCGGAGCAACTCTTGCAGGAGCTCAGGCGGCACTTGTTGCGGCTATTAACGGCACAGATGGCGTCAATACTGCGCATACACTTGTGCGTGCGGGAGCATTCAGCGCAAACGCATCGACAATCACCGCCATTATTGGCGGCACCGCTGGCAACGTTATTGCCACGACTGAGACTTTTACTGCGGGAACAAACATATTTACTGCGGCTACTCTGGGTTCGGGGGCCGATTGCACCGCGACAAATGCTATAACTGCTCTTGTGGCGGCAATCACTGCCTCGGATACGCAGGGCGTTGGCGCAGCAGATGGTGCCGGTGACACCGTTGTTATAACTGCCGATATTGCAGGTGCTGCCGGAAACAATATCGTCCTTGTAGAAACAATGGCGAATGCGACCTTGGACGCTGCCAAACTGAGTGGTGGCGTGGACGGCACAATTGCCAGCGGTACAAAGTTCCTGATAGATGCCACATATTTGTATGTCTGCTTGGATGGCAACACTGTCGCCGAGAAAAACTGGCGTCGTATTTCCATTGGTACGGCTTACTGATTTATAAAAGATGTTACAAAGTCGAGCTTATAAGGAGGTGATGACCAAAATGGAGGTGACATTTGGTTCCAGACTGAAACATGCTTGGAATGCGTTTATCAATAAAGACCCTACGGGATATTTCAAGGATGTCGGAATTGGCTACTCTTATCGACCCGATAGACCTAGACTTACACGTGGAAATGAGCGTTCAATTGTAACCTCGGTATATAACCGGCTTGCGTTGGACGCTTCTTCAATTAGTACCCAGCATGTAAGGTTGGATGAGAACGACCGTTTCCTATCTGTCATCGATTCAGGATTGAACGGATGCCTCACCGTAGAAGCCAACATTGACCAAACAGGCCGCGCCTTTATGCAGGACGTGGCCATGTCAATGCTGGACGAAGGAAGTGTGGCTATTGTTCCAGTTGATACGACCTTTAATCCCGATGCTACTGGTTCTTATGACATTAATTCAATGCGAGTCGGTAAAATTTTGGACTGGTACCCAAAGCATATCAAGGTTCGTGTTTACAACGAAAATACTGGCCTGAAAGAAGACATTTTGGTGTCGAAGAGTACAGTTGGCATCATTGAAAATCCTTTTTATGCAGTTATGAACGAACCAAATTCAACCATGCAGCGCCTCATTCGAAAACTGAATCTTTTGGATAGTGTAGACGAACAGAGCAGCTCTGGTAAGTTGGATTTAATTATTCAGTTGCCATATGTAATCAAGACAGAAGCAAGACGCCAACAGGCCGAAAAACGGCGTAAAGATATTGAGGATCAATTGGCTGGTTCTAAGTATGGTATTGCTTATACCGATGGTACTGAGCATATTACACAGCTGAATCGTGCCGTCGAGAACAATCTAATGAAGCAGATTGAATACCTAACGAGTATGCTATACAGCCAGTTGGGGATCACTCAGAGCATCTTAGATGGTACTGCGGACGACAAGACAATGTTGAATTACTACAACCGGACGATTGAGCCTATTCTTTCGGCTATTGTTGATGAGATGAAACGAAAGTTTCTCACAAAAACTGCTCGGTCACAATTGCAGTCGATTTCATTCTTCAGAGACCCGTTCAAACTTGTTCCGGTTAATGAGATTTCTGAGATCGCTGATAAGTTTACTCGAAACGAGATCGCATCTTCGAATGAAATACGGCAAGTTATCGGTTGGAAACCATCGAAAGATCCGAAAGCGGACGAGCTTAGGAATAAGAATCTGAGTGAGCCGTCAAAAGATAAAACCGATTCAATGAATGATGTGACTGAAGAAAAGATCGGGACGGCAAATAACAAATCGAAGGAGGAAAATTCAAAATGAAGAAATTTGATTTCAGTGGCTGGGCTACCCGAAATAATCTCAAGTGCTCTGATGGTAGAACCATCATGAAAGATGCATTTAAAGATAACAATGGGCAGACGGTTCCCCTCGTATGGAACCACCAGCATAACGACCCTCTGAACGTTCTTGGGCACGCACTGCTTGAGAATCGCGATGAGGGTGTCTACGCATACTGCAAATTCAACGAAACGGAATCCGGCAAGAACGCTAAGCTTTTGGTCGAGCACGGTGACGTGTCTGCTCTGTCTATCTATGCAAACCAACTTAAGCAGCAGGGTTCCAGCGTGCTTCATGGCGCAATTCGTGAAATCAGCCTCGTTCTGGCAGGCGCGAACCCCGGTGCGTTTATCGATGCTGTAATTCGACATGGAGAGGAATCCGATGAGGAAGCCATCATCTATACGGGTGAGAACATTGCGCTGTATCATGCCGATGATCAGAAGGAGGACAAACCCGAGGACAAGAAAGAAGAGTCTAAGAGCGAGAAAAAAGAAGACGAGGAAACTATTGCTGACGTATTCAACACTCTTAACGAAAAACAGAAAACCGTAGTCTATGCAATGATCGGGCAGGTTCTCGACGAAGAGTCCGAAGATAACAACAACGAAGATAACAACAACGAAGATTCTAAAGGAGGAAATAAAACTATGAAACACAACGTATTTGATAAGGAAGATACTATTCAGAAGGATGTTCTGAGTCATTCCGATATGGAAGCCATCTTTGCCGATGTTAAGCGTTATGGTAGCCTAAGGGATACTGTTTTGGCTCATGGTATCGAGAACATTGATTATCTGTTCCCCGATGCTAAGAATGTTACCGACACCCCGCAATTTATCCAGAGAGAGATGGGTTGGGTTCAGAAAGTTATGAATTCTGTTCACCACACCCCGTTCTCCCGCATCAAATCCATCCTGGCTGACATCACCGAGGATGATGCCCGCGCTAAAGGTTACATCAAGGGTAATCTTAAGAAGGAAGAAGTATTCTCTTTACTTAAACGTACAACCACTCCGACCACCATCTACAAGAAGCAGAAACTGGATCGTGATGATGTTGTTGACATCACTGATTTTGACGTCGTGGCTTGGCTCAAGTCCGAGATGCGCGTGATGCTAGACGAGGAAATTGCACGTGCTGCTCTGGTTGGCGACGGTCGTCTGAGTTCTTCTGATGACAAAATCAATGAGCAGAATATTCGTCCTATCTGGACCGACGCTGATCTATACACCATTAAGGCTCCTGTAATTGTTGCAGCTAATGCTACAGCTGACCAAAAGGCTAAGGCATTTATTCGTGCAGCTATCAAATCCCGCAAGAATTATAAAGGTTCTGGTGAGCCCACTCTGTATACTACTGAGGATGTTTTGACCGATTGCCTGCTGATGGAAGACACAACTGGACGTATCATCTACGATTCCGTTACAAAGCTGGCTACTGCTCTTCGCGTTAAGGAAATTGTGACCGTTCCTGTTATGGAAGACCTCAGCAGAACCGTTGAAGGAACGACTTATAATCTCATGGGTATTATCGTCAATCTGACCGACTACAACATCGGTGCTGATAAAGGCGGCGCTGTTAATATGTTCGATGACTTCGACATTGACTACAATGCTCAGAAGTACCTCATCGAGACTCGTTGCTCTGGCGCCCTGATTAAGCCTTACTCCGCCATTGCTTTGGAGCTTTCAACCGAAGTGGCCCAGGGTTAATTAACAAAGGAGAAAATTCAAAATGGCTAAATTTTACGGAGTAATCGGCTACGCTGAAACGGTGGAAACGACGCCTGGTGTGTGGAAGGAGCAGATTACCGAGAGAATGTACTACGGTGAACTTGTCCGAAATACTCGTAGGCTTCAAACTACCGATCAACTCAACGACAACATCAATGTCGCAAATGAGATCAGCATTGTGTCCGATCCGTTTGCCAATGAGAATTTTCATTCGATGCGATACGTTGAGTTTATGGGTGCTAAATGGAAGATTACAAATGTTGAAGTTCAGTACCCAAGACTAATACTGACTATAGGGGGTGTATACAATGCCCAGTAGGCTTGAACTACAGACTCTATTCGAGAATATTCTCGGAAGTCGAAACGTGTATTTTCAACCCCCTGAGTCAGTAAAGGTGAAATACCCCGCCATTGTTTACGGTCTCGATGACATCGGGAACACGTTTGCAAATGACGGGGTTTACTTATCTCAGAGGAAATATTCCGTAACGGTCATCGATGAGAATCCCGATAGCCCGATTGTTTGCAAGGTAGCAACTTTGCCGACTTGTCGATTTAATCGACACTTCGAATCGGACAACCTCAATCATGACGTTTTCATTCTACACTTTTAAAAGGAGGACAAAAACATGTCTAAACTTGTTTGGGACCAGACCGGTGAACGTTTTTACGAAACCGGTGTAAAACAGGGTGTGCTCTATCTTCAGGGAACCGGCGGTACTTATCCGAAGGGTGTTGCCTGGAACGGTCTTACTGCGGTGACTGAGAGCCCTTCCGGAGCAGAAGCTACTCCGATCTATGCTAATGATATCAAATATTTGAACCTCGTTTCTGCTGAGGAGTTCGGCGCTACCATTGAGGCTTATACTTATCCCGACGAGTTCGCTCAGTGCGATGGATCTGCGGAAATTGCTGCCGGTGTTATGATTGGACAGCAGTCTCGTAAGATCTTTGGTCTTTCCTATAAGACCACTCTCGGTAACGACACCGATGGTAATGACTACGGTTATAAACTTCACATCATTTATGGAGCTTTGGCTGCTCCTTCAGAGAAGGGCTATGCGACTATCAACGATAGTCCTGAGGCGATCACCTTCTCTTGGGAAGTCACAACTACTCCTGTTTCTGTTACCGGTTTCAAGCCTACTGCTTCCATCACTATCGATTCTACCAAGGTTGACGATACTAAGTTGGCTGCTCTAGAAGCCATTCTGTATGGAGGCACTGAAACTGAGGCCAGGCTTCCTTTGCCTGACGAAATTGCTGCTCTGTTTGCGGCGGCTGCTCCAGATGCATTGGCGTTGTCTTCAATTGTTCCAGATGATGAAGCAGTTGGTGTTGCTCTTGCCGCCAACATAGTGCTTACGTTTAATAACAAGATTCTGCGCGAAGCCATTGTTGTCGCGGAAGCTGACGGCACAATCATCCCAGGCGCTAAGATATGGGATGCCGCCGGAAAAGTTCTTACCTTCAACCCGACGGCTGACTTTACCGGCAGCACCGTTTATCTGGTCACAGTCGGCGGTGTAGTCGACATCTACGGCCAGTCTCTTGCACCGGTAGTCAAGAATTTCACAACTGTCGCAGGTTAAACAACCTTATTAGAATGGCGGAGTCCTCAATAACTGGGGGCTCCTCCTTTTTTTCATTATTGAAAGGAGAAAATTTATTATGTTGAAAAAAACCATCACATATGAGGACTTCGACGGAAACAAAAGGACCGAGGATTTCTACTTCAATCTTTCTAAGGCAGAGGTTTTAGAAATGGAGATGGGTGTTTCTGGTGGTATGACCCAAATGCTTAACAAGATCGTCGCTGCACAGGACGGTGAAAGAATTATTAAGACTTTCAAAGAGATCATTCTTAAAGCTTACGGTGAAAAATCTCCGGATGGAAAGAGGTTTATCAAGTCTGAAGAACTTTCTACAGCTTTTTCTCAGACAGAAGCATACTCTCAGTTGTTTATGGAACTGGCGACAGATGCGGATGCAGCAGCTAAGTTTGTGAACGGCATTGTTCCGGTAGTAGAGACTACTCAGCCGACATTGGCTCCGGTTACACATCAATAAAAATGTTGGGAGGGTTGAGGAATGCTTAGAATTACAATACCGGCTGTTGAGCAATGGGATGAAATTAAACAAGAATTCGTCTTCACAAAAGAGCAGACGTTGTCACTGGAGCATTCCCTCGTCTCTCTTTCAAAATGGGAATCTAAATGGTGCAAAGCGTTCCTGACCAAAGATGAGAAATCGTTCGAAGAAACTTTGGATTACATAAAATTTATGACTCTTACACAGAACGTAAATCCAGAAGTCTACAACTACCTAACCAACCGAAACATTAACGAGATTAACGAGTATATAGAAGCTCCGATGACAGCAACTTATTTTTCGGATGAAAAAACCAGTAAAACCAGTAGAGAGCAAGTTACAGCTGAGCTTATTTATTATTGGATGATTGCGTTGAATATTCCATTTGAGTGTCAGAAGTGGCATCTTAATCGTCTTCTTACTTTAATTAATGTTTGTAATATTAAGAACCAGCCACCCAAGAAGAGAAGTAAGAAAGATATAATGAGCCGCAACGCTGCTTTGAATGCGGCTCGTAGAAAACAGCTAAATACAAAAGGATAAAGTATGCAAGAAAGGAGGTAAACAAATGAGTAATAGTTCGCTAGTAACATATACAAAATTATCACCGAACAATTCAGGCAAGCGTAATCACGTTATCGATACTATCTCTATTCATTGTATGGCTGGAAATCTTAGTGTTGAGAATTGCGGTAATCTTTTCGCCAACCCGGCTCGTAAAGCCAGCAGTAATTATGGGATCGGAAGTGACGGACGTATTGCATTGTATGTTGACGAAGCCGTTCGATCATGGTGTACCTCATCTTCATCTAATGATAACAGAGCGATCACCATTGAAGTGGCCAATACTGTAGCCGCCGATCCATGGCCTGTGTCTGATAAGGCATATGCATCACTGATCGATCTTTTGGTGGATATCTGTAAGAGAAATAACATTAAAGCATTATTGTGGAAGGCTGATAAGAATTTAATTGGGCAGATCAATAAACAGAATATGACAGTACACAGGTGGTTTGCAGCCAAAACATGTCCTGGTGACTGGCTATACAACCGGCATGGGGAAATTGCAGATGAGGTAAACAAGCGGCTTAATACCGAAACGGAGGATGATGATATGGATGTTGAAAAATTTAAGGAGCTCTGGTTGGAAATGCGGCAAGAGTTGAAGGACAACGACAGTAATACATACAGCAAAGAGGCTAGAACCTGGGCCACTACAAACGGTTTGATCGCAGGAGGCGGAACCGGAGAGGACGGAAATCCGAACTATATGTGGGAGGACGTTCTAACCCGTGAGCAGTTTATAACTGTGCTTTACCGTTTCGCTCAGATTATGGGTAAAGCATAATGATACCGGTTAAACATGAACCCGCCGCGCCCATGAAGAAAAAGCGCGAATGGAGCAAGGTAATGACGTTTCTGGTCGTGCTTGCTGGATTTATCATAGCACAGGAGGCTCTCGTCCTGATGTATTACTGCATTAGAAACGAGTATACTTCCACGGCAGCGTGGCTTACGGCTGCTGTCGGTCTGGCCGAAGCAATCATTGGAGCCGGTCTTACTGGGTATCTCAACCTTGCGAAGTCTGATCACAAGGAGGGTGGAATAACTTTTGAATCGGCAAAGGCTGCAGATTTCAAGCAGGATAGCGGGGGCAACTATAATAGCCCCGCAATTTAGAATAGGAGGATAATAATGAACACTATTATTACAAAACTTAAAACGAGCGCGACACTATGGAGTGTTATTGGCGCATTTGCTCTCGCGGCGGTCAATCTGATTTATGGGAGCAACAATACCGCTTCGAGCATTGCCAGCGCAATCATCGCGATAATCCCTGCCTCTATCTACATCTACCAGAAGTTTAAGTTGCGGATTGCGTCTGCGGACTCTAATAGCGACGGAAAGATTTCTGTGGAGGAACTTGCTGCTGCTATTAAGATTGCTTTTGAAGATAGCAATGTAGAACTGAAAACAGCATCAGATGCCATAGGGACTATCGTTGAGGTCATTTCAAAGAATACAAATGTCTCAACATCAAACAGCGGCACAACTTAACTTCTCTAAAAGGGGAATTTTAATATGATAAGGTTCAGACAAAAGGGAGACTTCTCTAAACTGACACGTTTCTTAGAGAGAGCAAAAGAGGCTGTTCGCGTCGGAGATCTTGACAAATATGGTCGAGAGGGAGTAGCCGCCCTTGCGTCTGCAACACCCGTAGACTCCGGACAAACAGCTAATTTATGGCATTATGACATAATTAATAAACAAGGATCGGCGACGATTACTTTTTATAACTCGAACATTCAAAATGGAGTTCCAATCGCCATTATTCTACAGTATGGTCATGGAACTCGAAACGGCGGCTGGGTACAGGGGCGAGACTACATCAATCCTGCTATCCAGCCTATTTTTGACAAAATCGTAAATGAAGCATGGAGGGAGGTTACTAAGCTATGAGCAGGACAATCGATTCAAGAGTTGTTGAGATGCAGTTTGACAATAAACAATTTGAGTCAAATGTCAAAGCCACAATGTCAACTCTTGATAAACTTAAACAAAGTTTGAATCTGACCGGAAGTTATGACAGTATGTCAGGACTTAGCGGGGCTGTAGAATCAGTTCGTATGAAGTTTTCGGCTCTTGAGGTCATGGCAGTAACAGCCCTCGCAAATATCACCAATTCTGCGATTAATGCCGGAAAGAGGATCGTTTCAGCTCTAACTATTGATCCGATAAAGGCTGGTTTCTCAGAGTATGAAACTAAGATCAACGCTATCCAGACGATCATATCCAATACTGCGAGTAAGGGTACGACCATGAAGGATGTTACGCGAGTCATCGACGAGTTAAATACATATGCTGATAAGACGATTTACAACTTCGCTGAGATGACCCGCAATATCGGTACCTTCACGGCTGCTGGAGTTGGTTTGGAAGAATCAGCAAAAGCCATTCAAGGTATTGCTAACTTAGCGGCAGCATCCGGTTCGTCTTCGCAGCAGGCATCGACGGCAATGTACCAGCTTTCTCAGGCATTAGCAACTGGTACGGTAAAACTTATGGATTGGAATTCGGTCGTCAATGCTGGTATGGGTGGCGAGAAGTTTCAGGAAGCTCTTAAGCAGACAGCTAGAGAACATGGAATTGCTGTAGACCAAATTATCAAAGCAAATGGTTCGTTTAGAGACTCGTTGCAAGAAGGATGGCTTTCCGCTGATATTTTGAATCAGACTTTGAATAAATTCACCGTCGATGGTGCGACTAATTACGCCAAGAGTATGATGGAGTCTGGAAAATGGACTCAGGAGCAGGCTGATGCTCTTATTACTGAAGCTCAAGCCATGGAAGATGCCGCCACTAAAGTCAAGACTTTTACTCAGTTATGGGACACTTTGAAGGAAGCTGCTGGCTCTGGCTGGGCTAAGAGTTGGGAAATCATTATTGGTGACTTCGAGGAAGCTAAAGCTCTTCTTACTGAAGTCAGTGACATATTCGGCGGCCTCATCGGTAAATCGGCAGATGCTCGAAATGAAATGTTGCAGTTTTGGAAAGACAATGGTGGTCGTGCAGCACTTATTGATTCGTTTAGAAACTCGTTTGAAGCATTAGGACGAATTTTAAAACCTATTGGAGAAGCTTTTAGAGAAATCTTTCCTTCAATAACGGGCGCACAATTAGTCTCTATAACAGAAGGACTAAAGAATTTTACAGAAAGCCTCAAAATAGGAGACGAAACTGCTAAAAACATCAAAGACACATTCAAAGGTTTCTTCGCTCTTCTTGATATTGGTAAGATGGCTTTAACTGCAATCGCTGGAGGTCTTATTTCTCTTGTTAAAGCATTATTTCCGGTTACTGGTAGTTTTCTTTCGGTAACCGGAGGTGTTGGAGATTTTATAGTTGCTATTCGTGATGCATTAAAGTCTTCGGATGCATTCAACGTCGTAATTCAAAACATCGGTAAAGTCTTAAAACCAGTTGCAGAAGGAATTGTGATGTTTACTGATCTAATAGCAAGTGCTTTTAAAGCTGTCAGAGCACCAGACATGACTGGTATTGACGAGTTTACTGGACAAATAGAAAAGAGATTTCAGCCTCTAATTAAACTTGGTGAAGCTTTTAAAAATTTCCTTTCTTTCTTCTACAATCTAGCATCTACAATCGGTAAGATATTTAGCGGATTGAGTGACAGTATACTTAAATCACTAAACGATGCCGATTTCAATTCCATATTTGATTTCATAAACAATGGTTTATTCGCTGCAATATTATATGGGATTAAAAAGTTTATAGATTCACTAACCAAGATAACTGATAGTGCTGGAGGATTTTTATCCGGCATTACTGGCATCTTCGATGGGGTTAGAGGATGTTTAGCGGCTTATCAATCACAATTAAAAGCAGGTGTATTATTAAAAATTGCTATATCTATAGGTATATTAGCTGCTGCTCTTCTGACTATATCGATGATTGATTCAGAAAAACTTACTACTTCCTTAGCTGCTATGACAGCAATGTTTGTTGAACTCTTTGGTGCTATGGCCGTATTTAACGCTATTGCGGGGGTTAAAGGTTTCTTTGCAATTAGTGCACTCACAACTGGAATGATAGGTTTATCAATTGCAATTCTTATACTTGCATCGGCAATGAAGAAATTATCTAGTCTTGATTGGAATGGAGTAGCAAAAGGTCTTGCTGCTATAGCTGGTTTGACTGGCATATTAGTAGGAGCAACAAAATTACTAGAAACCAGTTCTAAAAGCTTAATAGCAGTGTCAGTTGGTTTTGTTATATTTGGGACTGCAATATTAATTCTTACCCAAGCTGTAAAACAGTTAGGGGGTCTAGACCTTGCCGACTTGGCTAAAGGATTAGTTGGAGTCGGTGTCTTAATGGCTGAGTTAGTGTTATTTATGAAGGTTGCTGATCTGAGTGGAATGGGAGCAATAAAAAGTGTTGGAATTTTACTTTTAGCAGCTGCTATAACTGTCTTAGCCGATGCAGTAAAGAAATTAAGCAGTATTAATCTTGGTGATTTGGTTAAAGGGCTTTCCGGACTTGCGGTTATGCTAACTTCTATTGCGATATTTATAAATGTTGCCGGTAATGCTAAAAATGTAATCGCAACAGCTGCTAGTTTAACTATTCTCGGTGTTGCTATGAACATATTTGCAGCTGCTATTATAAAGATGGGTAATATGTCATGGGAAGAAATGAGCAGAGGATTGATATCCTTAGGCTCAGCTCTTGCTATTGTGACATTGGCTCTCATAGCACTACCTAAAAACATATTCATACAATCACTCGCTTTGCTAGACGTTGCTGGCGCTATGATGATTCTGGCACAGGCGTTGAAAGCATTAGGCGGCATGTCTTGGCAAGAGATAGCAAAGAGTTTAACAGCATTAACCGTTTCTTTAGGAGTTATTATAGCCGCGTTTGTTATGTTAGGAAAAACAAGTTCCCTGGCCGATTCTTTAGCATTTTCAATTCTTGCTGCCTCAATTATTATGTTAGCTGGAGCATTAAAAACGATTGGATCAATGTCTTTAGCGCAGATCGGAATAGCTCTGCTTGGATTAGCTGGAGCGTTTACGGTTATTGGTGTAGCTGCAATGTTATTAGCACCAGTAATTCCAGCTATATTAGGGCTGGCTGCAGCTATTGCGTTATTGGGTATAGGTGTTGCAGCGATTGGTGCTGGTATCTTTCTATTAGGAACTGGATTGACTGCTATTGCTGTCGGAGGAACCGCAGCAGCGGTTGCATTAGTGGCAGTCGTATCTGCTCTTGCTGGCCTTATTCCAATGATTGCTAAACAACTTGGTGAGGGTCTTATTGAGTTTGCAAAGGTAATAGGAGATGGTGCTCCTGCGATAGTGGAGGCGTTTGTTAAAATGCTATCCGCTTTTATAGACGGAATAGTAGAAGTGACGCCAAAGATTCTTGAAGGTTTCTTGAAACTTCTCACTGGAATATTGGATTCATTAACGGAATATGGTCCAAATATCCTTGAAAAACTCGCGGATCTTCTCGTGGCGTTCATGAAGACGATAGCGGAGCACGCTCCAGATATTGTTAAGACGTTCCTCGAGATTCTTGTTACTTTTCTAAAAAATATGGTCGATTATATTCCTAAGATTACTGAGGCTGGTATAAAGATACTTCTTGGTTTTCTAAAAGGTGTAGCTGACAATATTCAAAAAGTCGTTGAGACTGCAATAGATGTGGTTATTAACTTTATCAAGGGCGTTGCGTCCAAAATAGGTGATACCATCCAAGCAGGTATTGACCTCATGGTTGCGTTTATCAACGGGCTTGCTGATGGTATTCGGAATAACACTGACGTTGTCATCGCTGCGGTTAAGAATCTTATGAGTGCTCTCATCTACGCAGCGAAACAGGTTCTCATTGCCTCGGTTACTGGATTCACCGATATTGGTAGCGACATCATTGATGGTTTAATCAACGGTCTGCGTAACGGTTTATCAAGATTGATGGATGCGGCTGAAAATGTAGCTATGAGTGCGTATAACTCGGCTAAAAAAGCATTAGGTATCAATTCCCCTGGATTACAGAATATTTCTGGCGTTGTCTCGTCCGCAAAAGATATGGGTAACATGGCAATCAATTCGTTAAAAGACGCGATTTCGAATGTGGCGGACGTCGTTAGTGGCGATTTAGATTTGGCGCCAACTATTCGTCCCGTCTTAGATCTTACGGACGTTCAGGCTGGTAAGAAGAGTTTGAATAGCATGTTTAGAGATGGTCTAAACGTGACTGGCACGAACGGACGTGTCTCTTCGATGTCGAGTGAGATAAAATCAGACTCGTCTACCTTAGGCGCCTTAATCGGCGCTCTTTCTAACAAGACAAAGGCTGAAAATCAAAGTGTTCTTTCGTTCGAAGGGATGTTTAAAGGAGCTGAGTTTAATGTTCGTAGTGATAGCGATATAACAAAAATCGCAAAACAAGTATCACAAGAAATATTTAAGCTTAATCAAAACGTTTCTCGTGGAAGGGGGTTAGTTACAATATGATTGGGATCAAGTTTCGAAATATTCACTCCTCTACCTTCAAAATAGGAGTAAAAAGTGTAAATCGTAGCGTTCTCCCTGGTCTGCGGAAAAACGAGTTTACTATTCCTGGTCGTCACGGGACGATAGATTACGGTTTGAATACGTACGAAAAACGTAATCTTCCTGTAAAAATAAACGTGGCGGAGAGTGTAACATTTGAGGAACTTCGGGACATGGTTCGAGACATTGCTCAATGGCTTAGTGGAAAAGGCGTACTAATCTTCGATGACGAGCCAGACAAGGCGTATCAAGCTAGTGTCTATGAGCCAGTGGATGCGGACCAACTTCTTGAATGTCTCCCTTATGAGGCGTTTACGGTGACTTTTGAATGTCAACCATTTGCAGAATCGTTAGAGTATCGTGACGTAAATACTCCGCATATTACCACGCAAACTAAAGAAATTAGTTTTACTGTCAATGGAACAGCTGAAACAGGTTGTATTATCACAATCAAAAACACAGGCGCAACCATCGTTAGTGGAATATCATTACGTAGAAAGGTGGCGATATAAATGTCACAGGCAAGTAATTATTTGGAGCAAGCCATCCTTAATTACTTTTTCCGCAATCAAGCTGTAGCTCAACCCACTACCATTTATTTGGCCCTTTATATCAACGATCCAACCGATGCTGATACTGGAACCGAAGTTTCTGGTGGTGGTTACAGTCGCAAACAGGTTACCTTTGGAGCACCGGCCCAAACTGGGGACAAAGGCGTAATCTCGAATAACGCAAAGATTGAATTTGATATTGCTACCACTGACTGGGGTAGTGTATCTCATTGGGGTGTACGGACGGCTGTTTCCGGAGGAAGTTTGCTGTGTAGAGGTAGCTTCAGTCGCGTTGAGAACGTGCAAAGCGGTAACCGATTGACTATCGAGATAGGTAATCTTCAGATCAGTATGGAATAGGAGGGGTTGCTATGAATAGACAACCCTTTAACCGCTCTGGGTTTAATCGAACAACCCAATCGATCACAGGAAGTAGCGGAATCTCTCTTCTGAAAATGAGCGGTTCCGTGGTTCCTAATCGGGATATCAGTGCGTTAGCCACGAAGTCAGCCCTTATCTTAAACGATTCGGCCAACGCAACAAAGGTCAAAGCGAAAACTGGTTTAGCTGCTTTAGTTTTACGAGGGACTGGAAACGGTCTTCTAAAACTTGATGCTGGTACTGGACTAGCCGAGATGATAATGGCGGCCTCTGTGGACTCGATTATTCAGGGAGAAGCTGTTATAAATCTACGGGACGATCAGACTAACACATGGTTAACTTTGGCTCCGGGGGACGAATTAATTATCAATACTAATGAGATGACAGTCACGGTAAACAGTCAAAATGGAATGCGTTATTTCAGTATGGATAGCGATTTCTTCAAACTCCTCAGTGGCGAAAACAAAATCGTGTACAGCGATGGTTCCGGCAGTAGAGATGTTCTCGTCGATATTATATGGAAGGATAGGTGGTTGTAATGGGTGTTGTTGACAACACAATTCGAGTTTATGACAGCAATATGCGAAAGCTCGCATATCTCGAAAATGCTTATAACATCGGTTACAGTCTTAAACTTAATGAGTTATGGACTGCCCAATTTACTCTTCCAGCGACAGACCAAAAGAATATCTACTGTCAGCCATTCAATTACGTTGAAATTTTCGATGGTGGCGAGCGGATAGATCTTTTCCGTATTATGCCATCAACGCTCACGCGGAACTCGCAAGGAAATATCGTTTATCAATGCGAACACGTCTTAGCTACGTTGATGGACGATGTGCTATTTCAATATCATCAAATCGGTAATATTGGTGTTGGGACGGTCTCCGTTCTTAGATATATCATTGATCACCAATTAACAACAAGGTGGCAGTTGAGAAATTGCGATTTCGATCGTCGATTTGAATATAAATGGGAAAACGAGAATTTGTTATCCGCTTTATTCAGTGTGCCACAACCATTCAATGAGGATTATCGGTGGGAATTTGACACGACTGGGACTACATGGCGACTCGATCTGAAACGTCTTCCAACTCAATTCGTGGCAGATATCATTTACAAGAAGAATATGGTAGAGATAAAAAAAGAGGTTGATCCTTCAACAATCGTAACTAGACTTTATTGTCTTGGTTATGGGGAAGGTGATAATCAACTTAATATCTGCTCCGTCAATGGCGGAATACCATATTTAGAGGCCAACACGTCTACGTACGGAATCAAATCGAGTATTTTAGTAGATCGTCGATTTGAGAGCGCCGAAACGTTAAAGGCGTATGGACAGTCGATCCTCGACGAGCTTAAAAACCCCTTCAAATCGTATAGCACAAGAGCCATTGATTTATATAAGAAGAGCCCTTCAAAATACGAACGATATTTTCCAGGGGACATAGTTCGTATTGTCGATAAGGAAGACGATATCATCGAGAATCTTCCGATCGTGACCGTTTCAAAGAGTGACATCACTGGTGCTCCTGGAGATATCGATGTAGAGATTGCGAAGAAGACCCGTGACATTGCAAGCAGTATCTCCTCATTGCAAGATCGTACTCGTATAAATGAGGTCTATGCTCAAGGCGCTACAAATCAAATGATTGTGCCTTTTGCAGATAATGCAGACGAGAATAATCCTGCTACGATGAAAATTTATATTCCCGACACTATGGTTCGTATTAATAAATGTATCCTCAATTATCAAGTTGATAATTTCCGGGCATATTCTAAGGCCATCGAGGGTGGAGGAGCTACGACACAGTCTACAAACGATGGAGGCGCAAGTACCCAATCAAGTAGTGCGGGTGGAGAAGGAACACAGACAAGTAGCTCCGGAGGCGCAAGTACCCAATCAAGTAGCTCCGGAGGCGGAACTCAATCGACTTCGGATGTGCAAGTAATGGAACCTGGTATTTCTCAGGATTATACAGTATCTTCAGGTAGTCATTTGCACACCATTCCTTCTGGAACTGTTTTAATGGTTCAAGGAGGAGGTACAGTTACGTGGGGTCACGGGGGTGTACATTCTCATGATTTATATAATCATGGTCATGAGGTAAACATTCCAGATCATCAACACAGCGTACCCATTCCTTCTCACACGCATAGCGTAAATCTTCCATCTCATATACATAGTGTCAATATCCCAAATCATCAACATTCTATAACCTTACCCAATCACACGCATGACCTCGAGTTTGGTATCTACGAAGGAACTCGAGCCAACTCAATAACCATCAAAGTAGACGGAAACATTCTACCAACTACTCAACCTGGACAGGATATAAACATAATTTCATATCTCTCAGTTGACTCCGAGGGAAAAATCCAAAGAAACACCTGGCATGAAGTCGAAATAATCCCCGATCAGATGACCAGAGTATTAGCAAACATATTCATGCAGATATTTACAAATTCACGAGGGGGCGGAGATTACTGATTTAGGTCCGATTCAGTAAGCAAACCAGCGTCCAGTATTTCAGTTAAACTGTAATAACCGAAGCCATTAATCGAAACAACCTGTAATTGAATGATTTTACCATTGGTCGTCTTGAATGCACCTTTTGGGTCTAAACTGAATACTAGTCCAGGGTTTTTAGCTTCAACTGCTTCAACAATCCAGCGCCCTCTGGCATACCAATTGCCATTTTGTTGGATTACTAAAGGATTACTCGGGTCTTTTATATTCTGTGCTGGCGTTTGAATCGTTGATGTTCCTGTGGCCGTGTTTAATTCAATGGTCCGGCTATCTGCCTTGTACGTGACGTCATACCCAACCAGGTTTGCAATCTCGCGCACAGGCAGATAGGATGTGCCGTTGTAGATCAGAGGCTTAGTCTGAAGGACTTTAGCTTGTCCGTTAACAACCAGGTTAAAGTCCGCAAACTGGGCCAGGATGCCGCTGGCTGCCGTTACACTCGTTGCCGTAGCTAAGACCAAGCCGATGATAAGACCCGAAATGAATTTTTTCATTTTAAACAACCCCTTTTTTCTATTAGTATACCATAATTTGCAAAAAAGAAATTAAGGAGGGATGATATGTGGCACTACCAAGTTCTATGTATAAAGGCCTTGTAAACAGCCCTGAAACCACTTTGACAAATAATGTTGGCGTGGCTGATATTCTTATTTACGTGCTTGATCCTGCTCGCGTGCCCGCGAGTTTACCTAATCTGATGACAATAGGCACTGGCACGAACGCAGAGACAGTCAGAGTAATGTCAAGAGACCCAGGAGACGATAGTCTTTTAACAGTAGAACGTGGGTTCCAAGGAGTGGCAAAAGAATGGTTGGCGGGCACAGTCATCGCAAGGAACTTTACTGAGTACGATTATGATGCTTTTAAAGTTAATATTGAATATCTAACAACTCAGTTGTTGGAGCTTCAAGAGCGCACTCAAATCCTTGAGCAATTTTCTGGCGATTTATCGAATGAGTTTACGGTGTATTATAAACTTTATGATCATACCAGTGATCTAATTCTGGATAGTAATGGTGATTCCATTAACGCTCGCGTTATATTTGCAACTAAATGATTAAGGAGGAACATACATGAAAATTATAGATTACGAAAAGGTTCAAACTCTCGTAAGCAATGATATTTTTCTGCTTGATGGTGATAACGGAACCAAAACCATCTTAGCTTCTGATACCCTTTTTGCTATTCTTGACGCTTTTGTCCCTGTAGAAAACCGTCGTATGATTTTTAGAGGTAAAAATCTCGGAACCTCTCTTACGGCTGGACAAAAAACAGAAATCCAAAATGGAACCTTCAAAGATCTCTTTTTGGGAGATTATTGGGTAATTGGAGGTGTTACTTGGCGCATCGTCGATATTGACTATTGGTATAATTGTGGCGATACCGCGTTTACCAATCATCATCTCGTTATTATGCCAGATGTCGCATTATACAATGCGCAAATGAATGCTACGAACGTTACAACTGGAGGATATGTTGGCTCGTTAATGTACACGACTAACTTGGAAACTGCTAAAACAACTATTGATGCCGCTTTTGGAAGTGCTAATATACTTAGTCATAGAGAACTGCTTGTTAATGCTGTTACGGACGGATATCCTTCTGCGGGAGCCTGGTTTGATTCAGATGTAGAACTTCCTAATGAAATAATGATGTACGGAAGTTATATTCATACTCCATCTGGAAACGGAACCATAATACCATATATTTACACAATCAACAAACAACAATTGGCTTTGTTCCAGGTTTGTCCAAGGTTTATTGTAAACCGTTCATATAATCAATGGTTAAGAGACGTTGTTTCTGCGGCTATTTTCGCTGTTGTGGCCACCCGTGGCCTTACGACCTGCGACGGCGCTTCGGACTCTTGTGGGGTTCGTCCGGTATTCCCTGTTGGTTAGTTAATCCGGGGGCCTTGTGCCCCCTCTCTATTATTTTGAGAGGAGATTTTTAAAAATGGAAGAAAAAATCTATAAAATTACTTTAGCTGATGGTACGACTATCGACAACCTGAAGTTGAATGGTAACAATTTCATCTCTAAAGAAAGCCTCGATCCGGAGGTATTTAGAGGAAATTGTTCCCCGGTTACGATTAACGATGGCTCTAAGGATGAAGTTCATAATTACATGGAACTCGTACAGATAACCGGTGATTATTGGTTTGTTTTGCGTGATATTTCTACAGAGGAACTTGCACGTATTAAGATGCAGGCCGATATTGAATATGTCGCCATGATGGCCGGTGTGGTACTTTAAGAGAGGAGGATCACCATGAATTATAGTGATAATTACGAAAAAGTAAAGCTCTGGTATACTCTTGGAGCATGGAATGAGGTTCGCGTACGAAATGCGGTGCTGATGAATTGGATTACCGAAGAAGAATTCGAGATAATTACCGGTAAGGCTTATTAATGAGCGTTCTGGTAAGTGATCGAAAAGAATCCAAATTCGAGGCAATCACTTACTCTGTTGAATTGAGGGGTCTTCTTATCGAGCTTATGCAAAGAGGATTTGGAGTAAAAGACGTAAATTCTGTTGCTCGTCGACGGTATGCGTTTGGAAAAGATGATATAGAAAACCCGGCTAAATACATTTACCTGATACAGAGTTTTAAGAATCGTATCGATTCAACTTCCTCATTGTTAACTCATAACGTAAGGGCTGCTAACTCTATTTATCCGACATCCCTCGCCGAATACGAACAGAGAAGAGGTTACCAGAACACCGCCATAGCGAACTGCGAACAACTCATTTCCGAGTTACAACAGGTCGTAGAAATTTTTGAAGTTGATATCAATATCTACGGCAAATATGTTCAAGCTATCGACCGAGAAATCGGATTGATAAAGAAGTGGCGTCAACGAGATAACAAAATTAAGTCGTTTCTACAGGGTAACATCTAATCTGCGCTGTCTGCGGCTAATTTCGCTAATGTGAACAACAATGGCAATACGAACTACAACAACGCTTCGAACTCTAATGGAGTTCGTCCGGATTCTCTGCCTAACCAACAGAGAAGGAGATGTTATCCCTTCCCTCAAGGATAAAAAATAAAGCCAGATGCAATTTACTACGGTAAGTATTGCTATAACGGTGAATAATCATGACTTATGAGGAAATCGTCTGTGACGCCAATAACTTGTATAAGGCCTACAAGGCCTCTGTAAAGGGAAGCAAATGGAAAGAAACAACTCAAAAGTTCATGATGAATTTCTTGAGGTATATATTTTCTATCCAAGAGGATCTTATCACTAGAAATTTACAAAATGGTAAGACCGATGAATTTTCGCTCTCTGAAAGAGGCCGAGTTAGGCCTATTACAAGTCTTCAAACCAAAGATCGTATAATTCGTCATGTACTATGCGACGAAGTGTTATTACCAAAGGTGAGAAAACACATCATATACGATAATGGAGCTTCGATTAAAGGACGAGGCATATCCCATTCAAGAAAACGTTTTGAGGTACATCTACACAAGTATTACAGGGCGTATGGCAATGAAGGTTATATTTTGTTCGGCGATTTCAGCAAGTTTTACGATAACATAATTCATGAGATTGCCAAGAAAGAGCTACTTAAGTTATTTGACGATGATGAATTCATTGACTGGCTTTTTACTCTTATATTTCACGATTTTAGGATCGATGTTTCCTATATGTCTGACGAAGAGTATGAGAACTGTATGACTGAGACGTTCAACAAATTGGAATATAGGCTGATTCCAAAAGAGCTTTTAACCGGTGAGAAATGGATGGATAAGTCTGTTAATATCGGAGACCAACTAAGTCAAATTATCGGTATATATTATCCATATCGAATAGACAACTATGTAAAATACGTAAGAAGTCAAAAGTTTTACGGACGTTATATGGATGATTGGTACATCATGAATCCAAACGAAGAAGAACTACAGGATTTATTGGATAACATCCGAGTAATAGCAGATGAATTAGGCATACATATCAATGAAAAGAAAACTCATATAGTCAAAATAAGCAGCACTTATAAATATCTTCAAGTGAAGTACACACTTACTAAAGACGGAAAAGTAATAAAAAAAATCAATCCAACTCGTGTTACTGCAATGCGTAGAAAAATTAAGAAACTCGCAGTCAAAGTTGAGGGTGGTGATATTTGTTACGAAAACGTCGAAAACATGTTTCGAGGGTGGATGGGAAGTTTCTATAAACTTTTATCCAAGCAACAAAGAAAAAGTCTTATACAGCTTTATGAGGACCTATTTGACAAAAATGTTACAGTGGTCAATAAGAAGCTGGTTATATTTGATAGGTCTAATAAGGAGGTAACTGAATGGAACCATGGATTCAAATGATCATTACTATCGTCTGTTCAGTAATCGCATCTTCAGGTTTTTGGGCATATTTACAGAAAAACCTTGAAAAAAAAGATGTAAAAACTGAAATGCTTATCGGATTAGGCCATGATAGAATTATTTATCTTGGTCTTTGTTATATCGAGCAGGGGTGGATTACTCAAGACGAGTATGAAAACCTCAATGATTATTTATATAAGCCGTACGCAAAGATGGGGGCCAATGGGTCTGCTAAACGCGTTATGCAAGAAGTAGATAAACTTCCAATACGTAAAACTAAATACGTTGAGTCACTTAATGACCTTGTAATGTGATAAAATCTTTGTTAAGTTTAAGCTGTAGAACAGTGTAGAGAAGAGCGCAAGAATGTAGATTACTTATTGATTATTCCTGCACTTTGACGAAAAAACGTTGATATTTCGGGTTTTTGTGTTTCTATTATAGAAACAACCTAACCCAGTAAGTCATCAAAAATCCAGTAATAACGGTATTATAAAAGGCAGTTAGGAGTGTTAAAATGCAGAAAAATGTATGTAATTCATGCATTATTCCTATACCACTCCTACAGCCTTATTCCTACATTTCACTTTATTTTTTCTATCTCTTCCTTGAGCCATTTAAACTCTCTATCGGTATAGACTTTCTCAGTAATATCTGAAATCTTATGACCTACTATATACTTGATTGCGTACTCATCAACTCCATATTTCTTGGCGGCTGTGACGAAGTGTTTACGCCCGTCATGGGGTCTGTGTTCTGGGTCCAAGTTTAGTTCGTCGCGGATTCGTCCGAATGCTTTCTGATACCGACTGTAAGTCAATTTTATATTTTTACGATTACGATTACTATTCTCATCGACATAGTTGAACAGGTAATCACTTCCGAGCTTTTGGGCCTCTGTATATTTTCTCTCTACAAGATATCTAATACGTGAATGGATTGGAACAATTCTGTCGGTTCCGGATTCGGTTTTCATACCACCGCTGAACGTTCCTTTAATTAAATCAACGTTAGCGAGTTCGATCAATCCAAGTTCTTGAGGTCTCCATCCAGAATAGCATTGAATAAGCAAAACATCAATAAAACGCTTATCGTCCACATGCTGCCAAAGCAATTCTATTTCTGAATCGGCAAACGCCATGTGTTCTTTCTTAACCGTCTGAATCTCTTTGATAGTCTCATCAGACAGGTTAAAGGTTCTAGAGTAATTTCGGTCAACAAGCTCATATTCCACGGCATAATCAAGCATCTGGTTGAATAGGGTTTTAATCTTATTCTTCATCGAAGCACTTGGAGTTTGCTCTTTTCCTCTGACTGTAACTTTACCTTCTTCCATGCAGCCTTTTATATGACGGGCTCGAACTTCTATTACTCTCATATTATAAACGGCTGCACAATACTTCCAGGCATCTTCGGTTCCTCTTATACTTGATTCCCCAACGGTCTTAAAGTATTCTTCTGTCCATTTCTCGTAGAGCTCCTTGACTGTAATCGACGGATTCAGGTCATAGGGGTTCTTATTATATTCTACGAGAGCAGCATAGGCATCGTTATATGTCTGGAAGTATGATTCTGGTTTTAAAGGTTTGCATATAGGACGTCCATTTTCATCTTTACCAATTGAGACCATAGCGCGAAATGGGTTACGCAGGTTACGGTTCTTGATTTCGCTTATTTGTCCGAAGCCGTTTGGCAGTCGTCTTCTCTTGTTATTTTTATTTCGAGGTTTTCTTGGTTTTACATCCGGCTGCAACGGAAAACCACAATGGGGGCAAGACAACGCTTTATCGCTGACTTGCAGCTCGCATTCCGGGCATTTAACCAACATGATGTTTTCTCCTTTCGGTTGATTTATTATTAGTAATCATATATTCTAGTGTAGGAATTGTCAACTCCTACATCAAACTTTTTAACGAGGTTATATATGATTAGAAATAACGAATTAACCTGCCCCAAATGTGGTGGGGCTTTAAAGTATTACGATAGCGTTCAAAGAATTGTACGGACGAAAGGCGGTAATATTAGTTGGATAAAAGTCGATAGATTTTCCTGCATTGATTGTGGATCAACTCATCGAAAACTTCCAGATTACTTACTTCCGTATAAACACTATGAAGCTGAGATAATAAAAGGTTTTTTAGCAGGCGAACTTACATCATCTGATTTGGATTATGAGGACTATCCTTGTGAGACAACAATAAAACAATGGGAAAAAGCGCGAGATAAACGTCTTCTTTAACTTATTACACCCACCCGATTATCATTGCCTTACGTTTAACTAATAGCAGTTCTTATCCTAGAATAGCCTCAGAAAGGAGGTCATAGTCAATGGATGAGAATGAATTCAGATCGGGTTCGGTTCCGGTATTAGTTGCAGCAAGGGTATATGGGAAAGACGCTTCCTGGATAAGATCTGGTATTATATCTGGATGGCTGCCAATTGGTAAAGCGACTAGGCATGGTAAACTCGTAACAAACCTTGATGACATGAACTCAAAGTATGGAAGAATTAACTTTTATATTTCACCCAAGCTTCTTTGGGAAGAAACCGGATATCTATGGAAAGGAGAGAAACGATGATATGGGTACTATAATACGCCCGGAGTTGTCCGAAAAAAACAAATATTGGATTGAGAAACATCGGTACTACGAACTGAAGCATTTCTGTCTACAATACCCTATCTGGAAAAAAGCTTATCTAGCTTTGGATGGTCTAAGTAAAAGACCTATTAATTTAGTTATGTCTTCCAAGACAAATATACATAGTGATCCAACCGCCAAATGTGTAGAAGCAAGAGAATTCTACTTTGACAGGATGAGGATGGTTGAACAGACCGCTATAACAACTGACGCAGATTTATCGAGTTATATTTTGAAGGGTGTCACAGAAGGAGTTTCTTACGATTATTTGAAAGCTAGATTAGAAATTCCGTGTTGTAGGGATATTTACTACGAATTGTACAGACGTTTTTTCTGGTTACTGAACAAAGCGCGAAATTAATATCTTTTATTACAAAAAGGCTGGTAAATATGGAAAAATTTTTAACTTCTAAGAAAAAAGTCCTTCTAAAACGTATTCTAAGCCACGTTCTTCGGGGTGCGCGATGGAATAGTCATAAACGGGGTTAAACTCGTCAGAATGGCTAATAATGGCCTTAGAATTGATTTGTCTTATTTTGGCCTTTTTAAGGGCTCTTTCTTTTTTACGCAAAATTTACAATCACTATTATGAAAGGAGTGATTATGATGAATAACAAACAAATTGATGAACTTAATGAACTTTTAGTGGATCATGGCGAAGCTCTAACTGCTTTTTATGATGAAGGAATACATTATGGAATGTTTAAAGGAGCTACTATTGGTGCTATTGGAAGCGCAATTGGTGTTGTAATCATGTATGGAATTATTAAATTAAAATCACGAACCAAGAAAAACAAGATTGAGTCCTAACAAGGGCTCTTTCTTTTTGTTATTTTCCAGCACGCAGGTAACTATAAAAAATGCTATTTTGATATGTGAGAAATTCCCGGTTAGAAATAAGGAGGGTTCGTTATGGAATTAATTATATTTGGAATCGGAATGTTGATTGGTTGTATTCTTACAAGGATTATATTTCAAACTCGGTCAGTAGGTTCTCTTCGAGTAGATACTTCCGATCCGGACGACAGTCCGTACTTGTTTTTAGAGCTGTCAAAAGATATTGGCGAGATTTATAAAAAGAAATACGTAATGATGAAGGTTAATCTCAAAAGTTTCATTCCGCATGAATAACACCTTCTCTTATGGGACTGATTAGATCTTTTATTGAAAGGAGGACTAAAATGGATGAAGAAATCAGAGAATTGTTAGGAGAGGAGATTAAGACGGAGATTCGAAATTTATCTACCTTGGAATCGGGGAGCAAAGAGAAATCAACAGCAATTGAAGATTTGGCTAAGCTTTACAAATTGAGGATCGAGGAGACTAAAAACGAATGGGACTTTAGTGAGAAATATGACGCTCGTGAAGGCGATATACAACTTAAGAAGGACCAGTTAGAAGAACAAGTCAAAGATCGATACTTCAGATTGGGAGTGGAGGCAGCGAGTATTATATTGCCGCTGATATTCTACGCGACCTGGATGAAGAGAGGATTTAGATTCGAGGAAACCGGAACTTACACCTCAACAACATTTAGAGGATTATTTAACCGTTTTAAACCAACAAAGAAATAAGGACTTAAAATAGTTCAAAAACGAGGGGAATCGTGTGATCTACACGTTCTCTTCGTTTTTCCACGTGGATTTTACAAGGTATATTATGGAAAGGAGATGTTAAAGAGCTCTTTTTATCTCTTGACTTAATACTGGAAGCATTGTACAATAATGTATTGCTTTCAAGTCAAAGGAGGTAATAATTTTGAGCAAGAAGAAAAAAGACGAACACGATTTTATTTACAATAACGGCGATGATAGTAGGATTGACTACTCAGAGTTGGACGAAAACGAAGACCCAGAAGAGGTCATTGCAAGGCTGAAAGAGACATTAGGGAAAGGACCATGCCCTAAATGTGGTAAGGTTTCGATGGTTCCCGACGCTAAGGGTTTTTGCTACTATTGCTTAGAATGTGGATGGGCTGAAAGTCAGGATGCATATTTAAGAGACCTCGCTGGTTATCCAGTAGAATACGTAGACTAAGCAGAATTAAAAACCAAATAAAAAAATAGAACACTAATAAGAATTCGTGTCAACAACACGGGTTCTTATTTTTCTTTTTGGAGGATTTTATGCGGTATCACTACAAAAAACCTACAATCTATTTATCGATGTACGGAAAACTTTATATTTGCGAACATCCGGTTTATAACAGTTGTACCCTATTTCAAATAGGCGATAAAGGTTTAGCAGTGATACAACAGCGTTATGATGAGGAAACCAAGAGTACATGGTGGAGCGAATTAGACCCTTGGTTGACGGATGATTTATATTTACATACCGGGTTTAAGGAATACTTTGATAAACGTGCCGGAGAGTGTTCGGACGGTTTATATCATACTGTTACAGTTAGACAAATCATGTGGGCACTGAAAATGAAACCAATTCCTAAAGAACGCTGGGAAACGGTATTTGATAGAGCCGATATTTAAGCGAAAATTACATCTCCTATTATGAAAACAATTTATAGGAGGTAATGTTATGAAAATCACTGATATGGTTATATCGGCTATTTTGAAGAAAGGTATTTTATACGAAGCTAGGAAAGTAGATACAGATGTCGAAATCCCGATGGTTATAGAAAACCAGGAACGCAAAATTAAGATAAATATCAAATGTGAACATATGACACTGCGAATTGATAAAGATGAGAAGACGGGGGCATAGCCTCCTCTTTTCTCTTTTTACGCGAAAAACGCAAGTTATATTATGGAGAAACAGTTAGCTCGGTGGTTGGGCGGCCCGCGTGTGTGGTGTGGGTCGCGGGTTCGCATCCCGTGCTGGTTCTCTGAAACTAGGAGTCCTTAACAGGGACTCTTATATTTTGAAAGGAGAGAAAACTATGATACTCACTATTATTCTTGAGGATGCCAAAACTCAGGAGGTCTTTGAGTTGGCTGAAAAAATCCACAATACCTTAGCTGGAAATCAGGATTATGTTGATTCAAACATAGTTCTCAATTTTGACAATGCTAAGGAACCCCAAGAGGCAACCGTCTTCTTCAGTAAAGATGACTGCCAGAATAATGAACTCGTTAGAGGAAAGGTAAAAGAGATTGTCGATATATTTGTCGACTTATAAGAAAGGAGAAAAGCCATGAAAGGAATTCAAAAACTAAACGGTTTGCTTCACAGATCTAAGTTATATTTGAAGCGGGCCTCCCCTATCATTTTAACTTGTATAGGCGCAATCGGTGTTGTGGCCACCTCTGTAATGGCAGTTAAAGTCACACCAAAAGCCATAGATCTTATTAGAGCCGATAGTAAGCAAAATCATGACGGAGACCCGTATGCCTACACAAAACTCGAAGCGGTTCAATCCTGTTGGCAATGTTATATTCCAGCTGCATTTATCGGTCTATCCACAATTTCCTGCATTTTTGGAGCGAACGTACTCAATAAACGCAATCAAGCATCTTTGGTAAGTGCTTATACCCTATTAAATCAGTCTTACCGACAGTATAGAGAAGCTGCAAAATCCGTTTATGGTGAGGACGCTGATTCAAAAATCAAAGCACAGATGGCGAAGGATACGTACGTTTCAGCAGATGGATATTCTGTGTATTCTTCTGACTTAGACCCTGAAAGCGAGAGAATTCTGTGTTACGACCTATTTTCGCAAAGATATTTTACAGCAACTATGGCCGCCGTTTTAAATGCCCAATACCATGTTAACCGAAACCTTTGTCTACGTGGCGATTCCACTATAAACGAATTCTACGAATTCTTAGGTCTTGATGAAATCAAATATGGAGATGAAATCGGATGGTCTCTAGATGAACTTATGGAAGGAGGAATCATGTGGCTCGATTTTGAGAACAGTCGTGCTGTAATGGAAGACGGTATGGAGTGCTGCGTTATATCGGCTCTTTGGGACCCCAACAAGTTCTATAGCGATTATTAATGGTGTTTACGCAAAATTTACAACTACTTTTATGAAAGGGGGTAATTGCTTTATGATTAATGGAAAATTGATTAAAGTCCTTGGTATTGCAGCAACTGTAATAGGAATGGGTGCAACACTCGTAACCGATTGGGTTAATGACAAGAAGATGGACGAAAAGATTCTAGAAAAAGTAAATGAGGCGTTTGCCAAAAGAGACGAAGAGGAGTCCTAACAAGGGCTCTTTTTCTTTCACGGTTAATCAGTTCCAACTAGGAGAGGATGGTATGAAGAATGAATACGAATGAAGCCGCAGTATCAATACTTCAATATTACATAGATGAACACCTTTTTGAACCTAGGTCTAATTGGCCAAAGGATTATTTTCTAGGACGAAGTTATTCTAGGTGGGCGGCCTATGAACTTCAAGGTCGTATTATTGAAGAGTCATTACGATTACCTCCTCATCTTACAATCACTGGTCGAGAACAGAAAACGCCTATCGAGATAATCGAGGAATTTATAAGTGAGATGGATTATTTCTCAGAAATGAATGGCAACAGACGTTCTCAATTTATATTCTCTGTTGCTAAAGAGACGGCCAAAGAGATTATAGATTTGTTTTTGTAAATCTAACCAATTGAAAGGAGAAAAATTATGAAAGTATTAAGAAAACAGGAGTTAGAAACAAGTAGTATTCAGGTAGGTGATCAGATTGTTATTCAGTTGACGGGGTTTGGTGAATTTACTGCGACCGCACAGAAAATCACTGACAAAGGAACACTGTTCTTATTTGATGACTGTGTTGCGGAGCAGCCCATGAATAAGAAATACACTAATAAGGGTGGTTATGAGAAATCAGATCTTTGTAAATGGATCAGCGATGTTCTATCGGTGGCATTCCCGGAAAATTTAATAAACAGGATCGACAATCTTACAATTCCTACATACGGACAGATGTTCGGTCACGACGATTGGTACAACGATGTAATGGAACCAGATGATGACGAACAGCTTCCTCTTATGAAAAAGAGAAAGAATCGCATTGCTGATTTCAATGATAACTACGAATGGTACTGGATTCAAAATGCAACGAAAAAAGAAGTTTCTGCGGCTTATTTCGCTCTTGTGAACGGCAGTGGCCGTACGGCCTACGCCGGCGCTTCGGACTCTTTTGGAGTTCGTCCGGTATTCTGGTTGGTTAAATAATCTAGGGGCCTTGTGCCCCGTTAATATTTGAAAGGAGAAAAAATGAATAAATGAATAAACCAAACTTATCTAAAATTGCCAAAAGTATACGGACGGCAATAAGTAAACATAGTCCAGAGATATTAACAGGCATCGGTATCGCTGGAATGGTTACAACTACCGTAATGGCGGTAAGAGCAACACCAAAGGCACTAGAAATTATTAATGACGAGCGTCTTGAACGTGCGGATAATGACCAAAACTTTATTTATGGGAGCACTCCACTTCCGATAAAAGATGTTATTCGACTTACCTGGAAATGCTATATTCCGGCAGCTATAACCGGATGTTTATCAATCTCTTGTCTGATTGGTGCAAGCTCCGTAAACGTTCGTCGTAACGCTGCATTAGCGACGGCCTATACTCTATCCGAGTCAGCTCTGAAAGAATACCAAGGAAAAGTAATCGAAGCCATCGGTGAGAAAAAAGAACAGTCCGTAAGAGATGCCGTGGCGAAGGATAGGATTAATCGAGATCCAGTTAGTAGTCGAGAAATCATCATTACCGAAAGAGGTAACACCCTCTGCTATGATGTGATTTCAGGTCGATATTTCAAATCAGATATTGATAAATTGAAAAAAATCGAGAATGAACTCAATCGACAAATGAGAGATGAAATGTATATCTCACTCAACGAATTCTATTATGAAATCGGGCTTAATCCTACCAGTATCGGCGATGATCTTGGATGGAATATTGACCACGGATATATAAATTTGAATTTTAGTTCGCAATTAGCTGATGATGGAACACCTTGTCTTGTTATTGATTATCAAGTTGCACCTAAGTATGACTATAGGTAATATTGGGTGCGCGAAAAAAACACAGTCTTTAATGAAAGAACTTATAAAATTATCTATATTTGAAAGGGGAAAATAAAATGAATACTAACGAAATCATGGTAAATGGAGAGGTTATCGAAGTGACTGAGGAAATCGCTACGGCGAGTTCTGGAAGGGGTATTAAGGTGGCGGTCGGTGTCGGATTGGTAGTTCTTGGAGGTGTAGCAGCTTACAAGTACATAATCAAACCGATGGTGGCCAAAATCAAAGCCAAGAAAGAGCAGCAAAAGATGGACGCAGAATTTGATGAATTCGAAGATGCTGAGATCGACGAGTAATTTGATGGAACTAAGTAAATAGAAAGACAGAGTTCTTAAGAGGGAGAGTGCCTTTAACAAGGTGCTTTCTCTTTTTCTTTTATGAAAGGAGAAAAAAACTACGATGGATCAATACAAGCCAAATTCCCATAAATCCAAAGAAGAACAGCGGGAATCTGTGCCGGAAAAGAAAGTGGAAAAGGTGATTGCTGGAACAGTGAAGTCCAAGAAGAAAAACGAGATCCAAAAGTTTGCGGATGTATTTATTTCGGAAGACGTTGGTAATGTAAAATCTTATATTTTGCTGGATGTTTTGGTTCCTGCAATTAAAAAAGCCATTTCGGACATTGTTACAAACGGCATTGATATGATTCTCTACGGTGAGACCGGTAAAACAAAGAGCAACTCTACCGCTTCTAAGGTATCTTACAGAAGTTATTACGATAGAGGAAACGACCGTAGAGATTATAGCGCGGCTCGGACGAAAACCGGCTATAACTATGATGACATTATTTTGGATAATCGTGGAGAGGCCGAAGATGTTTTATCAAGAATGGACGAATTGATTTCTACTTATGGACTGGTTAGCGTAGCAGATTTGTATGATTTGGTCGGCATTACCGGAAATTATACGGATAACAAATACGGATGGACTGATATTCGCAGCGTATCTGTAATTAGGGTACGGGACGGCTATATGCTTAAACTACCTAAGGCGCTTCCGCTAAATTAGGAGGATTCGATATGGAAGGATATTTAACGTCATATGGCTATATGGGTTTTGTTGTCGGACGTTGGATGTTATTTGCAACTGAATCCGAGTATTACGAATATTTGAACGAGGAACGCCATTGCTAATGTTAAAAAAAGAAAAGGAGAATATCTAATTATGAAAAAAACAGAACTTATGACGACTGTAAGCAGTTCGTTTAACAAGATGAGTTTTAAGCTCAAGAAATACAGCCCCGAAATTCTTGTGGTAGCGGGTGTGGTTGGGACCGTAGTAAGCGCCGTTATGGCTTGTAAGGCTACCACTAAGGTGAGTGATATTCTGGAAAAAACTAAGGAAGATATTAATTCTATCCATAATTGCGCGGCTAACGAGTCTTTGGCAGAAGAATATACTCCAGAAGATGTAAAGAAGGATCTGGCAATTGTCTATGTTCAAACTGGCGTTAAGCTTGCGAAGCTTTATGCTCCGGCAGTAGCTCTTGGAGCCTTGTCTCTTGGAAGCATACTGGCATCGAATAATATTCTTCGTCAGCGTAATATAGCTCTGGCTGCGGCTTATGCTACAGTGGATAAAGGATTCAAGGAATATAGAAACCGCGTGGTTGAGCGTTTTGGTGAGGAAGTAGAACGCGAACTGAGACACAACATTAAAGCTAAAAAGATTGAAAAAATCGTCGTTGGTGAAGACGGTAAGGAAAAGAAGGTTAAAGAAACCATCCAAGTAGCTGAAGACCCTAACACTTATAGTGATTACGCTCGGTTTTTCGATGATGGTTGTACTGGATGGGAAAAGGATTCAGAATATAATCTGATGTTTCTTCGTGCTCAACAACAGTATGCGAACGATAAACTCAGAGCAAACGGTCGCCTCTTCTTGAATGAGGTATACGACATGCTTGGCATTCCTCGAACAAAAGCCGGACAGGTTGTTGGTTGGGCTTATGATGCTGAAAATCCGATTGGTGATAACTATATTGATTTCGGTATTTATAATGTCCACCGGGAAACGGTCCGTAATTTCGTAAATGGCTACGAGAGGACGATTCTTCTTGATTTCAACGTAGACGGTAATATTTGGGATATGATGTGAGTGAAAACCCATATCAAAATACGATGACTACCCTTTTGATCTTTGAATTGATCGGAGGGTAGTTTTTTATTTTAGGAGGACTTACGTGCGTAAAATAAACAAGATAATTATTCTCTCTATAATCACAGCTTTTATGTTTACAACTTGTAATTATTATTTTACAGGCGATGATGTAGAAACTGAAAAAATTGTAGCTTTAGCCTCTAATAATAAGGACGTTGAATTGATATCTAACGAAGACATCGAATTAATAGCCTTAGTGACGATGGCAGAAGCGGAGGGAGAATGTGAGGAAGGGAAACGACTGGTAATTGATACTATCCTAAATCGCGTGGATTCCAAATACTTTCCAAATACAATATACGACGTTGTGTATCAACCAAAACATTTTTCATCAATGTGGAATGGCAGGATAGACCGATGTAAAGTCAGAGAGGATATTTGCCAGCTAGTTAGAGAAGAACTTGAGTCTCGAACTAATTACGACGTTATGTTTTTTACTGCGGGTCATTATAGCAAATATGGAATTCCTCTATTTCAAGTCGAAAATCACTATTTTTCAAAATACGATTGAAAGGAAATAAGACAATGAAAAACACATTAGCTTTTATATCTTATGCTCTTTCCGCGATGGCCGGTATATGCTTTGTTGGAGGTATTACCATTTTATCTAGCGGGAGGAGGTAAATACACATGGAAAGTTTAGAAAACATTATATACATACTCGATGATGTGTTAAATACAAAGCGAAAAAGACATATCACAGGAGGTATATTGTTGAGTGTTTCCATGCTTTTTAGCGGATTAGCTTTAACCGTTATGACAATAAAATGTGAGGAGAACGATGATGAATAAAACAAAATTTATCATGTTTATTCTAGGCGCAGCTGTCGGGTCGATAGTTACCTGGCGCTACGTCGAGAAAAAATACGAGCAAATCGCTCAAGACGAAATCGATTCGGTGAAAGAGGTATTCTCCAAGAGAGAAATGGATTTTACCGAAGAAACCGAGGTCGTCGATGCCCGAATAAAGGCTGATAATGCAAAAGAAAAACCTAGCGTTGTTGAATATGCAGCTCGGTTGCGTGAACAGGGCTATACAAACTATTCTGATATTGGCACAGAAGATGAAGAAGAGGTAAAAAAGGAGTCTATGACAGTAGATAAACCTTATGTTATCGCCCCGGAAGAGTTTGGCGAGTTTGATGATTATGAAAAAATCAGTCTTACTTATTACGCCGATCAGATTCTGGCCGATGATAACGATGAATTGGTAGACGATGTTGAGGACGTCGTCGGATTCGATTCTTTGAATAGTTTTGGAGAGTATGAAGATGATTCAGTGTTTGTCAGAAATGACAGGCTGAAATGTGACTACGAAATCCTGCTGGACCAAAGAAAGTTTTCGAACGTCCGCAAAAGAAAGCCGCACGAGGTGGATGATTAAATGACCAGAAACGAGCTGAACAACGAATATTTTGAATGGATGTACCAGCTCGTATGCAATGAAAAATATTCTAAGAGGCTATCCTATCGGAAGCTTTTAAGCCATCTGCATAGTATAGAGTTTGTCTATATTATCGGAATGGACAGTAACAGAGCAGAAGATGGAATAGATCTCCGATATCGATTTGGATATGAGCGTCAGTACGAACGTTCTATAATTACAACATATTTGGATAACCAGTCTTGCAGTGTTTTGGAAATGTTAACTGCCCTTGCTATTCGTTGTGAAGAACATATTATGGACGATCCCGATGTGGGTAATCGAACAGGTCAATGGTTTTGGAATATGATCGTTAATCTTGGTTTAGGTTCTATGAACGACATCAAATACAATAAAGACTATGTGAACGGCGTTATTTCAAGATTCATGAATCGAGAATATAAACGAAATGGTGAGGGCGGTTTGTTTACGGTCAAGCACTGTAAACACGATTTGCGAACCGCTGAGATTTGGTACCAGATGTGCTGGCACTTGGACGACGTCTTATTATCTTAGGAGGAATAAATGACTCACAACTTGGTTCCCGAATGGTAAAAACAGCCTTCGTGTATGACAAACCAATGGTCAGGAATTTATATTTACTTTCAACAGTCATAAAGATTGGAAATTCGAAACGATCGATAGTTTCATCAAACACACAATGAAAGGAGGAAAAAACTAATGGTTAAAGAGGAGCTTAAACGCATGAAAGGAGAATAAAATGCGATGATCGACTTTCTAATGATTTCAACACGCAGTACAAAGCGTGGTGTAATAGAAATCTATCCAAAGTTCATCATCAAAAAAAGCTCAGATCTCATGATTCGAGGCGGTGATTTTTACGCTATCTGGATTGAAGAACGCGGTTTATGGTCTACAGATGAGCATGACGCTTTACAACTGATAGATCGTGAATTAGATAGATATGCGGAAGAAAACCGCCAGAAGTTTGACTCTAATATTAAAGTTCTACATATGTGGGACGCTGAGTCTGGAATGATTGACTCTTGGCATAAATACTGTCAGAAGCAGATGAGAGACCACTTTCATATGTTGGATGAGAGACTTATATTTTCCAACTACAAAACCGATAAAAAAGATTACGCCAGTAAAAAGTTGAGTTATCCGCTTGAAGCTGGCGATTTGTCTGCCTATGACAAGCTGATGTCCACTCTATACGTAGAGGAAGAACGGCATAAGATTGAGTGGGCGATCGGGTCAATTGTATCCGGAGATTCTAAGAAATTGCAGAAATTCATGGTTCTATATGGCGCAGCGGGAACCGGTAAATCTACAATACTTAACATCATCCAGCAGTTATTTGAGGGGTATTATTCGGTGTTTGACGCAAAGGCTCTTGGTTCTTCCAGTAACTCGTTTGCTCTGGAATCATTTAGGGCCAATCCGCTTGTGGCGATTCAGCATGACGGAGATCTCTCCAAAATTGAGGACAACACGAGACTTAACAGTCTTGTTTCTCATGAGCTTATGACTGTAAACGAGAAATTCAAGTCGACCTATGCTAATCGATTTAAGTGTTTTCTGTTCATGGGTACCAATAAACCGGTAAAGATTACAGATGCAAAATCGGGTCTTATCCGAAGACTGCTCGATGTATCTCCGTCCGGCGATAAGTTGAACCCCAAGGAGTATAAAACAATCGTGAAGCAGGTTGGTTTTGAGCTTGGGGCAATTGCTTATCACTGCCAAGAAGTATATTTGAGTAATCCAGGTAAGTATGATGATTATATTCCAGTGGTGATGCTTGGGGCATCTAACGATTTCTACAACTTTGTTATCGACTCGTATCATATATTCAAAAAAGAAGACGGGGTCACGATGAAAGCCGCTTGGGAGATGTATAAGACTTACTGTGATGAGGCAAAGGTAGCATTCCCACATTCGCAAAGAATCTTTAAGGAGGAACTTAGGAATTATTTCCGGGATTACAAGGAGCGATTTAATCTTGATGATGGAACCAGAGTTCGCAGTTACTATAGCGGATTTCGAACGGAAAAATTTGAAGAAAGAACCCTTGACAATAAAGAGGAACAAATAGAAACACCCCCGATTAAATTCATTAGTACAAAATCTATATTTGATAAGGAGTGTGCTGATTGTTTCGCTCAGTATGCTACGTCGAATGAAACACCTTTCGAAAAATGGGATGACGTGACGTCAAAACTATCTGAGCTAGATACATCTAGGGTTCACTATGTTAGAGTCCCGGAAAACCATATTGTCATTGACTTCGATATTCCAGATGAAGAGGGTAATAAATCCTTCGAAAAGAATGTCAAAGAAGCAAGTAAATGGCCGCCTACATACGCGGAGCTTAGTAAGAGTGGTGCAGGAATTCACCTGCATTATATTTACACTGGAGACGTCTCAAAGCTTAGCCGAGTTTATGATGACTACGTAGAAGTTAAGGTGTTCACTGGTAAAAGTTCATTAAGACGAAAATTGTCGAAATGTAACACTTTACCCATCTCGACCATTAGCTCTGGTTTACCGCTGAAAGGAGAAAACAAAATGGTAAATTTTGAAGCCATACAAAGCGAGAAAGGGCTTAGAACACTGATCAAACGAAATCTCAACAAAGAGATACATCCAGGTACTAAGCCCAGTATCGATTTCATTTATAAAATACTAGAAGATGCGCATACCAGCGACTTAAATTATGACATCACAGATATGCGTAATGCAGTATTGGCATTTGCAGCAAGTAGCACTAACCAGGCCGACTACTGCATCAAATTGGTAAACAAGATGCAGTTTAAGTCTGCAGACCAATCCACAGGAGGAAAAAACGAGGATGCTAAGTTGGTTTTCTATGATGTGGAGGTATTCCCTAACCTATTTTTAGTGAATTGGAAGATTGAAGGTGAAGGAAAACCAGTTGTGCGAATGATTAACCCTACTCCGACCGAAATTGAAGATCTTATGAGATTCAGATTGGTTGGATTCAATTGCCGCCGGTATGATAATCATATTTTGTATGCTCGATTGATGGGTTATACAAATGAGCAGCTCTATAACCTGTCTCAGAAGATTATTGCCGGTAGCGCGAATTGTTTCTTTGGAGAAGCTTATAACGTATCTTATACGGACGTTTATGATTTCTCCAGCAAGAAGCAAAGTCTTAAGAAATTCCAAATAGAGCTTGGTATCCACCATCAGGAGCTTGGGCTCCCATGGGACAAACCGGTACCAGAAGAAATGTGGACAAAAGTTGCCGAGTATTGTGACAACGATGTTATAGCAACCGAGGCTACGTTCAACGCTAGAAAATCCGATTTCTTAGCAAGACAAATCCTAGCTGATGTCGCCGGTATGACGGTTAATGATACCACAAACACTTTAACCACTCGAATTATATTTGGAAGTAACAGAAAACCGCAAGACCAATTCAACTACCGCAACATGGGCGAAATGACTGAAGATGCTGCCCAGTTAACTGGAATAAGTATACACCATATTACAGAGGATAATGTTTTCTACAGTGAATTTGGAGACGAATATACCGTTTTTGATGAAAAAGGAAGACCTATATTTCCGGGTTATAAGTTTGAGGGCGGTAAGTCAACTTATCGTGACGAGGAAGTTGGCGAAGGTGGCTATGTATATTCTGAGCCTGGTATGTATGGTAATGTTGCGTTGTTGGATGTTGCTTCGATGCATCCGAGCAGTATTGTCGCTGAGAAACTCTTTGGAGAGGAATACACGCAGCAATTCAAAGATATTTTGGATGCTCGTATGGCAATAAAACATAAAGATTTTGACAAGGCCAGAAAAATGCTAGGTGGAGCGTTGGCTAAATACTTAACCGATGAGAATGCGGCATCAGATTTAGCTACGGCCCTAAAGATCGCAATCAACTCGGTATATGGTCTTACATCGGCAAGCTTTGATAACCCATTCCGAGATTCTCGCAACAAAGACAACATCGTAGCAAAACGTGGAGCCCTGTTTATGATTAACCTCAAACACGAGGTGCAAAAACGGGGCTTTATTGTTGCCCATATTAAGACCGATTCTATCAAAATCCCCGATGCTACTCCGGAAATTATCAAGTTTGTTATGGATTATGGTAAGCAGTATGGTTACACCTTTGAACACGAGGCTACGTATGACAGATTCTGTTTGGTCAATGATGCGGTTTATATCGCCAAGTATAAGGACGGTAAAAACGCTGGTGAATGGACTGCAACCGGTACTCAGTTCCAAATCCCATACGTGTTCAAGAAGCTCTTCAGTAAAGAAGAAATCATATTTGAAGACATGTGCGAGACCAAATCTGTAACCTCGGCTTTATATTTGGACATGAACGAGGGCCTTCCGGATGTATCCGAACTCGAAGCAGAACGTGATAGACTCGCCAAAAAAGACCCGCCTATGTCTAGAGAAGGGCTCGACGACGAAATTGCCACTGGTCACAACTATCGTTTCATAGGAAAGGTTGGTCGGTTCTGCCCGATTAAAGAAAGTTGCGGTGGAGGAATCCTACTCAGAGAAACCACCAATAAAAAAACAGGAGAAAAAGGTTACGCTGCCGCTACAGGTTCCAAAGGCTACAGATGGCTCGAATCTGAAATGGTTAGAGAGCTCGGAAAAGAAGACTACATCGATTGTTCTTACTACGACAAGATGGTTGATGAAGCAGTTGAGTCTATCGCAAAGTATGGTGATTTTGAATGGTTTGTTTCGGATGATCCTTATATTCCTAAAATTTGAAAGGAGAAAACAATATGTCTTATAAAAACATAGACAACATTATTATCGAAAACGCTCGTATTATTTTCCGCAATTTTGCGGGTAAGGAAACAAAGTATAACCGAGAAGGCAATCGTAACTTCTGCGTCATAATTGACGACCCCGAACAAGCTCAGAAATTAGCTGAGGACGGTTGGAATGTGAGAATCCTGACTCCTCGTGATGAGGGCGACGAAGTGAAACATTATCTCCAGGTTGCGGTGAGCTTCATGAACATTCCGCCTAAGGTAATCATGGTTACAAGGCGTGCACAAACTCCTCTGGATGATGAATCCATTGATACTCTTGACTTCGCGGAAATTCGTAATGTCGACCTAACCATCAGGCCTTATAATTGGGAGGTCAACGGTAAGACTGGTGTTAAGGCTTACCTGAAGACTATGTACGTAACCATCGAGGAGGACGAGTTCGCGGCTAAGTATGCCGAAGAGGAAGGACCCGAAGAAGTTCCATTTTAAGATGAGACCGGTTAAGAGCCTCGGTTGTAATGACTGGGGCTCTTTATATTTTGCCTTGAAAGGAGAACATATGGATTCTAAATCTTACAACCCGGAAAAAGAGTTTATGGATACGTTTCTCCATCAGATCAAGACCATGGGAAGTTTGGAAGGACTTCATTACCATGTTTGCATGTGCTCTGTCAAATCCTTTAGATAAGGCTAATTTCAACGGACGCGAAGTGTCTTATATGCAAATTATTTGTAATAAGAAGTATAGCCCTAAAGAGTTGGAATTGTTTCCTAAACTCACCGCTGATACCGTTATGGCATTGGAGTACAACCCCGAACAAGATTTTTTAGGGAAGATATTTATGAGTTTCAATCTCGGCAACGAAACAGGTGGACAGTTCTTCACTCCTTATCATGTTTGTCAGCTTATGGCGGCAACCACATTGAGCGATATTGTTCCGCAAATCAAAGAAAAAGGCTACATCACAATTAACGATCCTTGCTGTGGGGCTGGGGCCACTCTAATTGCTGCTGTTCATGAGGCTAGAAGACAACTAGGAAAAGCTGGTCTCAATTTCCAAAATCATATTCTCATTACCGCACAGGATGTTGATTACACGACCGCACTTATGTGTTATATTCAGCTTTCACTTCTTGGGATGGCCGGTTATGTCAAGATAGGAAACACATTAACTGAGCCCATGAGCCCCACTGATACATCGGAAAATTACTGGTTTACACCAATGTATTTTTCTGATGTATGGACCATGAGACGGATTTTCCATGAAGGAAAACTTTAAGTTCTAATATGAGGAAACGAAAGGAGGTTGATGAATGTCCATTACGTTATTTGATTACCAAATTGAAGCCGTTAAGCAGATGAAAAATGGCTGCGTTCTTTGTGGCGGAGTTGGTTCCGGGAAGAGTTTAACTGCCCTGTCCTACTACTATCTCCAAAATGGCGGAGACCCAAGCAGCTTAATCGGCTGTAATTATATTCCGATGGACGATCCTCCTAAAGATCTATACATTATTACGACCGCGAGAAAAAGAGATACATTGGAATGGGAGGGTGAGCTTTCGCCCTTCCTTCTTTCTACTCATCCGGAAATCAACCTCTACCGTGGTCAAAAGGTAGTTGTCGATAGCTGGAACAATATCGGCAAGTATGTTGAAGTAACCGGTGCTTTCTTTATATTTGATGAGCAGCGAGTAATCGGAAGTGGCACCTGGGTAAAGTCATTCCTTAAAGTAGTCAAGTCGAATGAATGGGTCCTGCTTTCTGCGACTCCTGGCGATACATGGTCTGACTATATTCCGGTCTTTATTGCCAATGGCTTCTACAAGAACCGGACAGAGTTTACCAGAGAGCATATCATGTATAGCCGATTCAGTAAGTATCCAAAGGTCGACCGTTATCTCAATACTGGACGATTGATAAGATTGCGTAATCGAATTTTGGTGAATATGGACTTTAAACGGCAGACAGTATCTCATCATGAAGACGTTTATGTACGATACGATATTTCCGCTTATAAGGACGCTTCGAGGACTCGCTGGGACCCGTACAAAAATGAACCCATCGTTAACGCCGGTGGGCTCTGTTATATTTGGCGAAAAATCGTTAATACGGACGTGTCCAGACAAATCGCTTTGTTAGAGATCTTTAAAAAGCATCCGCGAATGATCATATTCTACAACTTTGATTACGAGCTTGAGTTACTTAAAAACTTGGGTTATGGCGAGGATGTCGAGATAGCCGAATGGAACGGCCATAAGCATCAACCTATACCGGATAATGATAGTTGGGTATATCTCGTGCAATATACGGCTGGTTGTGAAGGATGGAACTGCATAAAGACAGATACTATCGTATTTTACTCACAGAATTACTCATACAAGGTTATGACACAGGCGGCCGGGCGAACCGACAGACTTAATACGTCCTATAAGGATTTATATTACTACCACTTGAAAACCCGGTCCGGGATCGATTTGGCTATAAGTCGGTCTTTGAAAGATAAGAAGAACTTTAATGAGACTAAGTATGTGAACCGTTCTCAGAGTTTAAAGCAAGCAGCGTGATTTGAAAGGAGAGAAAATTATGGATAAAAAATTTATGCTTGGTAGATTGGTTGCGACTCGTGGCGTGGCAGAGTTGATGGATACAGACCAGCAATTTTCAGAGTTTGTGTCGGCCTCGCTTAGACGGTATACAGGATGTGATTGGGGTAATTTGTGTGACGATGACCATGCGATGAATGATGATGCGGTTAAAAATGGCGAGCGTATTCTTGCTTCCTATGATCACCCAACACATAAAGATTGGAAAATATGGATTATCACTGAGTGGGATAGAAGTGTCACCACCATCCTTTTTCCAAGCGAATATTGAAAGGTGGAAACCAATGGGAACTTCTTATATTAACGATGAACTAAGTAAAATGATCGGAAATCAATAAAAATTGTATGATTAGTCGCTATATGTATCTTGTGGGAAGAGTCTAGGGAAACTTAGGCTCTTTCTCTTTTTTGAAAGGAGAGAAAATGAGTTATCAATATGACCAATATTTAAATCAACACAAGTCAAATGTTAAAAAAGGGTTTGATTGGATTCGGGATAATCTCCCGGAGTTGATAAAAGACGGTTTTGATTATGAATGGCAGATGGGTTTAAATCATGACCAATCAAAGACACAACAAGACGAATACGATGCTTATGATGCATATTTTTATGGTGGTAATAGATCTTATTCGGTTGTTCAAGAATTTAGAAAAGCTTGGCTTTTACACATCCATCGTAATCCGCACCATTGGCAATACTGGATTCTGATTAACGACGATCCGGAAGAAGACGAAATTCTCATAGAGATGCCATACAACTACATTCTTGAAATGATTTGTGACTGGTGGGCTTTTAGTTGGGCTAAAGGTGATTTGAACGAGATATTTCCATGGTACGAAGATCATCAAAACCATATCAAACTTCATCCAAATACTCGTGACACTGTCGAATCCATTCTTAATCAACTAAAAGCAAAATTGAAAGGAGACACCAATGGATTTTAAGGTTATTGCTACAGATTTCGATGGTACTTTGTGCGAAGACAAGTGGCCAGAAATCGGATCTCCAAATAACGAGATTATAAATTATCTTAAAGAGCAAAGAGCGGCCGGAATAAAAATTATATTGTGGACTTGTCGGAATGACGGCAGGTTGGGCGAGGCAGTTCGTTGG
>JGI24729J20445_1000068_pt1 | contig 74615 bp, 110 predicted proteins | sample EPASupsiteSAE323_FD_20445 | JGI IMG/M metagenome (IMG submission 20445) | reverse complement strand
CCCGCCACATCACAGCTTTCCCCATCGGCAGCCATTCGACCACTGATGGCCATTCGCACGGTTCCGGCAGTAGCGGTGGGTGTTGTACCTAGGAAGGTTGCGGTCAGGGTACCCCCATCCCAACTGTCCGGCATGACGAAAGAGCAATTGGCATATGAGATTGCGGAATGCCCAAATGTGATAGCCTTCAAGTCGAATCTGGTTGTTGGCAAATCATGACTAGTGGGTGCTCCGCTCGGCAAATAACCGGCCCGTTTCCAGATGCCCTGCGACATCAGGGAGATTGTGTCAGTGGACCTATGAATTTTTTTAGTCAGGCATTTTCGATAGGTCAGAGCAGAGTTATCAAATAATTTTACATAATCGGCATCAGGATCAACATCGGCAGACATTGCAGTTAGATTATTAAAGAATACGTCGTTTTCAGTTGCCACCAATGGCTTGATCCGCTTCCCGCCCGTATCATAAAATGCGGCCAACTGGTTTGCAACTGATGCGGATGAACAAGTTACATCCCCGCTTCCAGCCCCATCCTCTCCACCTTCACACCACAGCTCCCAATAGGTCCCCCATGTCCCACCTACTTCTGGCTCGCTTGTTGCGGCAGATAGATGGGTAGATTTCGACCTATACACCGATTGGCCGTGCCCACTTCTGGCATGAGTGCACCGGTCGTTTTCGTTGTATGTTGTAGCTGTGACCCACGCACCGGTATCGGCTGCCGTCGCATCGCTGCCGGTCGGGCCTGGTCGGCAGGCGTTCACTAGAGTCCAATAAGTTCCATTATCCATTAATTACCACCAAAATTTATCGCAATAGTCAGCTACCAAATGTCTCAACGAATGATTAGAGATAGCACCATCCGATACCTGGATGGTGAACACGTCGCCCGCATCAACAACCGGCAGCTCCGATTCTGCTATGTAGCGGTGTACCTCGGCATACAGGCTCGATACCGAAAAAGTCCCATACAGGCCGATGGAAACAAATGAGTGCCCATCGCAACCAGGGATCTCAATCGAGTTATGCCCTGCCTTGATGTCGATGTCTACCTCTTCTTTGTCGCTTAGGTCGGCTTCAAATGCTCTCCATATAGTCGGAGCACCCGACTCTACAAAGAACTCCAGCTTGGGTGCCGGGCTATCCGCGCACGGCAACGGGCCGCTAAATGGGAACATGATATGGCCTGATGTGAAGGTTAGCAAATCGTCACCTAGCACGCCACCAGTGCAGAATCCACCCCCCCATAGGTCATTCTGCAGTTCGGCAAATGTTGCTAGGGCGCGCCAATTCACAGTGTACGAATGGCAAACTTCCCCCCACCTGGATAGCTCAAAGCAGTCCCCGGCCATCATTTGGTTAATCAGGAGCAGCCAGGTTTTATTTACTGTTAAATATACTTTTTTCGTGTACCCGGCGTCATAGTCGCCTGACATCATAAGGTAATTTATCGTGTTGCCATCCGCCCCGGTTGCGGTTATCGAACTACTTGTCGCGGGAAGGCTGACATCTGAGTCATATAATAGTCCCTGTCTTGCAGTGAACTTGAACGGTTCCCTGCATGTGATTTCAAAGTTGCCGTGATAATAGTTTGCATCGAGTGCATTTCTCACACAAGCAAGCGACCTGGCATAGCGGGCTGAGGCAGTAGCCGCATATATGTGATAATCCTCGTCAAATGGGTAGAATTCCACATCTTCGGGTGCCCGATTGAACTCCTCTACAATGGTCTGGATGTCGGCTACTTCGTAGCTGTGGATTTCGCCGCTGTAAGTAGTGGTGTCCCGGCCTTCGTCGGAGATCTCGGACTTGTTCCAACCTGGCAGGCTGTATGAATCGGTTTTCCGGTTGCCTCCGCCAGAGTCCATGCCGTCTCGATCCAGCTCCATCGAGATATCCAGGCCGTGAAATTGTGCATAATGTGTTGCCATCATGACCTCTTCCAAAAGTTTAGAGTTCCGTTCGCTACCAGAGCGGGGTGATCCGTGTACGCCCCGTGGGTTTCCGAGTAATCTTTTGCCATGATCACGTTTACTGCTATCGTATTTGGGATTGTGACAATGATCTTAAGGTGACAATCCAGATCAGCCGTGCTGATGACTGGCAGGTGGGCCAGTTCGGTCGTAGATCGGTATGTGCCAGGTCCATCAATTGTTAGTGTCTCATGAGGGACCGCATCAGGGTTATCGATTGTAATCGAGCCTTCACAGTCGGTATGGCCGGTTTCAGTCGATACCTCTATAATTAGTTTAGATCCACCTGTTGGCCATGAACCTAGGACCAGCTCACCACCTGCCAGCCCATCGTATAGAGGGGTGTAATCTCCTGGTGCGGTAATCCAGTCAGTGACATCGATTTCCTTTATTTCGACGCCAGGTGACCAGTTCACGAAGTTCCCGCCGCGCCGGTAGACCTCGTTGGTTTTCAGCTCAACGGCACATGCTCCAACAACCAAAGTTTTTTCGGTTTTCAGATCGATAGACAGATCCAATGTGATCATCGGTTTCAGATCAGTATCCTTCACATTTGCAGGGATATCAAATACCATCTCTCCATTCGGAGCTGTATAATGGACAGGATCATTTGCATAGAATTCCTCCGAGGCATCCGTTATTGACTCATGGGATTCCCTGAGAATGTCTCGGCTAAATCCAATCTGCGATCCGGTACTAACCTCATACGAGTCCACATAGTCAGGGGCCTTTGCCCCCAGTTCGATTGAGAGTTCATCTGCCTCATTGCGCTCCATTGTGACCACAGGCAGCTCTTCAGGGTCCTCATGCGCCGGATAGAATTTTATGGAGTCGCCGGGCCTCAGCATGGGCAGCTTGCGCTTTTTGGTTGTGACCTTCCATTCGTAGTCTTGGATCAGCCTTTCAAACTTTTTTGTGGTGTACTCCCACAAAATCCCATAGCCGTCGGCGAAACCATTCTCAACCTCGTAGGTTGTGTGTAACCAGATAGCTCCGGTATATGTGGGATCAAAAACCGTTGCATACTGCCCGCCGTAGCCAATTCCGGTAAGGGCATGAGGGCGCGGCTCATCCGCTGTCCCGCGGCTGACTTCCTTGCATTCCGACTCTCGCAAATTATACAGGGCCATCGCGCCCCTCCTCATCGTCGATGTCTAAGTATAGGTGGTCCGATTCCTCCCGCCAATGGAGATAATAGTCATGTGACCTGATCACTTCAGTAAGAACATCTGCAATATTATTCTCCATGCAGGAAACTATTAGGTCCCCATCCAATGTATCCGTTGGACATGTGCCCAACCTAATCCCGGTATCGAAAACGCCCTCACACAATAGATAGCCGTGATCATACCAGCCGCGGGAATAGTCATGATCTATGCGGATATATAGGTCTGTGGCAGTGCGGTAATAGGTTAGGTCGATGTAGGCCAATTCTTCCACATCATGGACTAACGAGAGGCCTCTGACATACTGGTAGCCGATGAAGAACATGGTCTTCTCAGCAAATCTGCTTGCGGTTCCGCAATCTTCAATGCGGACGGTATTATTATCAGTATCCACAAATGAAAATGGCCACCCCGGGGGTATCCAGCCATTCGCCAGGGCCAATAGGCCCGGTGGGTGGTTTAAGGTGAAGTGATCTGCAAAAAGTTTTGCGAATGTGGTCCCGTCTGGGTAAAATAGATCCGGTGTATAGCGATATTCCAATTGCTTTTCTATCCCCTGTAAGGTGAGCTTCTTAGTTCGCTTCTCATCGACCTCATATTGCTCTACATAGCATCTCGCGTATGGCTGGTTAGCATTCCAGAAGGTCGCCTCGGCAAATTGGCGGGCCGGGACCCGTCTGGGCAAAGTCAGATCTGACGACCTTGACCTAAAGCTGTCTGTAATTTGCTGGTCCTTGATTGACCACTTGATACCGTTTTTGGCAGTAGGTTTCTCTATGAGGAATTCTGGAATGCTCGGATTGCGGAGGTAGATGTCCATTAACCGCGCCTCCGCTTTGACAATACTTGTTTTTTTGCTACTTTCTCCAAGAATTTATCCTGACTGCGATCAATCAAGGCTTGTGCCTGCGATTTGCTGAGGCCGTCGGCATTTATGGTCGGAGCATATGTAATTGTAGTCGGGCCTATCGATTCCACCAATGAAGATAATCCACCACTACCCGCTATGCCACCGGTCGCAAAGGTCCGGACACCAAGTTCTTTCATGACTTGTGGCAATATGCGGCGGCCTGCCGCCCTATCTGAGATGGGTACATATGCTTCCCTGCGATTGTCACCGATAACCCGCAGAGATGGCTCGTCTGCGAATCCACCTTCACCGTAATACATAGCGCCCTGACCAATGCTTACCGTTCCGGTATTTTCGCTAATGGAATTGCTGGCCTGTGCACCCCAACCGCCTACTGTGGACCCATAATAAACGCTGCCGTTCATGCCAGAGTACACGCCAGATGTTCCTATCCAGCCACCTCCGCCGCCTATTGAGGTTCCGCCCCAACCAGAACTGCCATCTATCGTCTGCCCATACAGGTCAGACATCGCCGCATTCTGTGCAGCAACTTGCTGAGTATTCTTGGAAACTTCTTTCAGCTCTTTTGCAGACTGTTCCGTCGCTTCCTTTGTGGCTTCGGATGACTCTCCTATCTTGGATAGCTGGTAATTTGCATCGGTCATGTCGGCCACATCTGCAAATTCGCTTGCGGCTCGTTGCATTTCCAAGGCGTTTTGTGGGAGGATTTCAGCTATGTTAGAGTATCCTGGCAGGCCCCCTTTGCCCGCCCCCGCATAACCGGCAGTTTTCCCGATATAGGACGGTTGGAATAGGACATCTGAGAAAACACCCTCTTGCTGAATGGCAAAATCGGAAAGGTAGCTAACGCATTGGCCCAACCCATACTCAACTGTATAGAACTCATCCATGTACCATTTGGCCGACTGCGACATGGGCATCTTGTCACCATATAGGTCAGATTGTGCGCTACCACGTAGCGCACCTACCGTTGCAAAGAGCCCATCTGTGAGCGCGTCCAACTTCCTGCCATATTTGCCGTATTCGTTGGCGGATTCGTCTACAGCGTCCTCTACATCGGAAACTTGCTTGGTAGTTTTGCCAATAGCAATTACAACACGATCATTTGCACTGCTACCACCCGGGAGCATCGATTCTACTTCAGAAAACGATTTTCCCTCATTGAGATAGGCATTCGCGGCAGGATAATATTTGCTCTGGACTCCGACCAAAGACTTTCTGTAAAGGGTTGCTTTTTCAGATGCCATCTGCTCCTGTTCCAATGCACGTCGCATTTCCCCGGTGCCATCGCAATATTCGTTGCTTTCCGCCGTGAGTTGCGTGGTCGCATCCAGGAGCATTAGCTGTGCATAGAAATTTTTGTCAGTGACATCCGAGTATCTCTGTATTGCGGTATTCTCTGCCTGCAATGAATCGTACTCTATCGCGAGCTGATTCATGACACCTTCGGAATATTTGGATATTACCTCTTTGCCTGCCAATGCATTCGCGGTATCCACAATCCAGCTAGGTTCTTCATGTTCTCCAGATGGCATGACAGATGATTTGCCCGCGTACTGTTGCTGCATGGCAAAGATTTTTGCATCCATGCCAGATGCAGACCAGTTGGATTCGTTGTCATTGAATGGATTATAGATGATGTTCTCTTTTGCGGCAGCGGAAATGCTAACCGGTACATACCCACGGTTTGAACTAGACTGGAATCCGGTGCCCGGCGCAGTGATCGTGATCCTGTCGTACTCATCCATCCACCGACTTGAAACATAAGTAGCCGATCCTGCTAGTTTGTAGTTTGCGGATGCAACCGCATTGGATGACAATGATACCTGCTTAAGGCCATCGTTGAAATCTCCAAACACATCAGGACTTTCTAGCCAATCGTCGGTTGCTTTCTTTACACCAATTTCGCAACCAGAGGCGCACTTATCAGCAAGCGATGAACCATAATAATCGTATTCAGTGGACGATGTGGCGGAACTTGCATGAGGTTGGCCGCCCCAAGAAGACAAGCTATCGCTCATCACGAGGCCTTTTGCGGCCATCTTGACGCCCAACTTGCGTAACACATCGGGCAGAATCTTCAGTCCAGCATCGCGGTCTGCGATCGGGACATAAGCCTCTTCCCCCGCTTCGCCAAACATCACGGTTGGTTGGCTGGAAAATCCGCCCTTCGCAAACGATGATAGGCTCCAGCTTTTTAGCGGGGAATATGATAATTCGTTGGTTTTGTACGAAGTATAAGCTCGTTCTGTGGTCCCTGGTAGTGCATAATTGGCCGAAGTTGGCAATGTCCCATAATGGACGTTTGACATGGCCGCAATGGAGGATAACATTGATCTAGTATGAGATGCTGTCGCCTCGGCATCTGTAATTAGCCCGGTGCCGTGAGCTGCCAATACTGGTATCTCTGCCTGGAAGCCTTCAGTTACCGCCTTCCCATCTTTGTCAATACCAACTACGGTATTACCAAGAATGACAAAATGTTCATTGAGTTCTGCCTGAGCAACGTTTACTTTGGTAGTCCAGAATGCTTGATCTATCAGTTCCGGGTGCAATCGCATTAAGTCGGCCTGCAATCCGGGCAACTGACCAACCTGTTTTGGATCGTGGCTAGACAGAGCCGCATTGTAATCTTCCATCAGGCTTACAGCATCCGGATTTAGCTCAAGCCACTGGTATTCGGGCCTGCCTTCCGTGGCTTCCATGTAGGAAGTATTGTTTGCCAGGTAGGTAGCAATCACATCCGCATTTTCTTCAGCCCATTTGTAGAAATCGCTTTCCAGTTTGTCAGTCCCTAGTAAAAGGTCAACATTTAGCCCTAACCTGGTAGCCTCTAACTTGGTTAGCTGATCATCTAGGTTGGCCTGGTCGAATTCGACGGGGAAGTCCACCTTCATCGATTTCAGGGAATTGATGTACTCTCCCAATTCGTTTTTCTCTTCGAATGATACGACACCATCAGAAAGTGCATTAGATAATGCGTCGCTTACATCACCACCATATTGTTTTATATATTTCGGGATATCAATTGCAACGTCTCTGAATTCCGCTTTTATCTTTTTAGTTGCACTTTCTGCCGTATCCTCCAAGGTGGAGAATTCTCTTGTGTATTCGGTTCCATCGACAGAAATAACGGCTTTCAAAGTGCCGGATTTGCCGCTCGCGGATTCCTTGAGTAGATTCCAGGAAACTTCACCATTGGCAAATGTCGAGTATTCACCGGATTTGAGCGACTTGTCCTTATAGAAAGATTCTCGTTCTTGGTTGGATACCCATTTGCCGTTAACCTGCGTCATCCCGGCAGATGAGGCGCTCCCATACGCTTTTACCCACTCTTCGCCGGTCAATCCACCTGCAACTTTGGCCGCTTCGGTTGAAACTTTTAGAGCATCCCCCAAATATGCATCAGTTAACGCCTTTGGCAATCCGGTATCAAGTGCCGAATTCAGCCCATCGACATATGAATTGCCTGTTCCCTGCCCCAAATTGGCTGCGCTCGCTTGTGCTTCTGCATACGATTGGTATCCTGTGGTGTCGGCAACCTTTGTAACTGTCTTCTCGGCAGTTCGCGCTATCTTGGCCTTCCTTTCTGCTATCTCTTCCGGCGTGTCTTCTTCCATGCCGAGTGTTTCGTTGACCCAGTCAGTGGCGCTTTGTGCCCATGCTGGTAATGTGGTAGCGGCAAAATCGTCTGCCGCCGCAACGAGCCCGGACATGGTATCGAGCACTTGTCCAAGCACAGGCAGCGCCGCAGTGCCCACATGAATGAGCGCCGTGCTCATTGTGTTTGTGAACTTCTGCCATTTTGCATCGACTGTCGCACCTTGTGCGCCAAATGCCTGGGCTAGGCTGCTACCGGTAGCGAGCTGCTCATTGCTCATCTTTAGAGCTTCGTTGTACTTGTCTTGCATTCCCACCAAGCCGGATGAGACACGCGCTCCGCCTTCACCCCAAATGGCTATCCGGGCCTGTTGCTGTTCCGTTTCGGTGCCCACAGTGGCTATCGCGTTGCTGGATTCTATGAGGGTACCATATAGATCCTGCTCCAGTTTGGCTTTGAGCTGGTCTACGGTAACATTCATCATGCTGGCCCATTGCTCAAGCCTTTCCGGTGAAGACGGGGCCATCGCGTAGGCCATCATGGACTGCAACCCAGTAGCCGCAACCTCCATAGGCATATTGATTGATGCCAGGACCGCGCCAAATGCGGTAGTCGACGCTATGCCCTCATCGAATGTGGTGGCAATGCCGGATGCTCGGACCAGGAAGTCAGCTAACTCTTTCTCGGAGCCGCCCACGTTATCTGCCATTGTGTTAATGACAGACCCAAATTTTTGAGCATCTGCGATCGGCACCTTGAACGCATTTGAGATTCCTGCTATCGAGTTGGCCGCTTCCTCTCCAGACATACCCCAACCGGCAGATGCCATAGCGGTATCTTTGACGAATTTGGGCAAATCCGATTGCTTGACGCCAAGCGTACCGCCCACAGTGGCGATTTTCGCTATCTCGGCTTGTGCAATTGGCATCTCCTTGGATAGGTTGAGCAGGGTGTTGGAGAGCTGAGTGAGTGCGGCACCTTCGGCACCAGTTGTCTTGCTGACGCCTGCCATCAGGGTTTCCCAACCGCGGGCCGCATTGACTGATGCAGCGCCAAGGGCGATTACACCCGCACCTGCTACAGTTGCTGCTATGCCGACCGGACCCAGCGCTTGAGCTAAACTAGATGCCATGCCCCCGGCCATGCCAAACTGTTGCTGCATTCCCATGGTAAGGGAAGATCCAAGCTCTTTACCAACGCTGGAAAACTTACCTTGTTGGCCGGTCAAGGACTTCGACAGCCCGGCCATGAATGAATTGTCAACTTCTGGCTTGATCTTGATAGTGGCCTGCTTTTCTGCCTTGTCTATAGCTGAAAAGAAATTGGAAAAGTTGGGAGTGGCAACTTCAGTCTTTATTTGAGGAACTTTCAGGTTGCCAATAGTCCGCTCAAGATTTTGCAGTTCGGTTTTGATGCTGGAAAAGTCGGCAGTTCCCGTCAGGCTAAAGGCTGAAATATGTAATCACTCCTTAAAATTTCGTAGGTGGTCTGAGTCCGTGCTTGGTGCACGCGGTTTTGATTTTATCTGGCTCGGATGCTATCTCTTTTTGCGATGGAAACAATTCTGAAAACGATTGCGGTTTGCCACCAAAGCAACCAGATAACACGTTGCCTATGGCCTGTGAATTCATCCAGGCGGCAGACTTCAGCATATCGATTTCATGAGCGTGCTTCTGCCGGTCGAAATGCAGTTTTGCTAGAAGCTCGTTATATGAATATTCTTTCCAGAATTGGGCAGGCGATAGACCTAAACTGTAGGCGAGGCGGGCTGTATCTCGCCAGAATCGAGTTCTTCCAGGGTCTTCTCCGCCTTCTTCATCTGCTCCGCTATCTCCTTCTCCGCTTTCGCTTGCATTTTGGCCGCCACTTTCAGATTGATCTTTTCCAGATCGCGTAAGGCTTTCCACCTCACTTCTTGTGAGGCAAGAGAAGAAGGGTCATTAGCAAGCAGAAATGATCTTTGAATCGCAATTAGCAAATCGTCCCAGGATTGGCCAGATGCCTTGTATTCTGTGACCAGCCCGTCAACAAGCTTGATATCAGACAGGTCTGCATTTTCGGCCTGCAATGCATGATAGAGTGCCCTAGTTTGTATCGTAGCTGTATTGAGCGAATTCATGATGGCGAATTTGCCGTCCATCGTGATTATGCCGGTTGGGTTGCGTTGCGTGGGCATTTCACGTTTGATGCCGGACCTCGGAAAGTCCAAGTAAGGCAGTGCCCACTCCTCAAATAGCCTGGTCTGCTCGTTATTCCATTTGAGGATTCGGGGCTTGTCTAGGTCGATTGTGACCGATGGCAGGCCTTTTTCGGGATTGGATTTCTTAGACATGGGCACCACCAAAATCAACGCCATTTAATTGCTCAATAGCCACTTTCAAGATTGCGCAAGTCATTTCTCCCGGATGAGCAATAACTTCTACTCGCATTACTCCACTTGACAAATCGACATCGTCGAACATTATTTTGCCATTGCTAGCATTTGCATCATTTAAATCAATTCTAAATCCCATATATATCAATTCCTGCATTGAAAATCCTGTATAATCGGCCAAAGCGGCTACCCAGGACGTAGTTTCAGGTGCGCAGCCCTAGCTTTGGCCGTATTCTCTATGTATGAATTCGGATATTACCGACGACGTTTGCTAATGCTTCTCTGCACGAGTCGTCTACATATCGCTTTATTTCTGCCATCTGGTCTTCATCAAAATTTATGCACATGAAAAGGGCAGGATCTAGCCAATCGGCTAGCTGCCTCAATTTAGTTGCTATGACTTTGCGCATAATTTCCACTATCCTTTGCGATACCTGATAGGATCAGGCCCATGATTGCGGAACGTCAGCCCGGTTTTGATGAGTGCTCCGGCATCATGGTTCGGGTTGAACTTCTGTATGATACCAAAGCCCTCATATCGCTTGTCATTGGCCTCATCCGTGTATAGGACCACAACCACCTTAGATGTCTCGGATGAGTAGTCTGTGGCATCCAGACCACCAGCCAGGTGCGTGTGGGCCAACTCCGCCACAATTCCGGCACCGGTTTCGCCGTCTTTCACAATGGCCGATATTCCGAGAGCTAACACTGCTTCGCAGTGTAGAGCAGAGGCCAACTGGCTTGCCGTGGTGGTGATGGCCCCGGTCGCATATGCCAGCGTGACTACAATATCATATCCAGTGACAGCCACATCGATTGTAGCATTGGTTGTACCTGGATCGACCAACTGGATGGATACCAGGTCCCCGACCGAGCCGCCCGGCAGGTGAGTCAGGGTTATGTGACTGTTGGTATTCCCTCCAGACGTGGTATATGTGGCCTGGGTGTTCATCCAATGTGCATTCGCGGTTGCCTCCCATTGTTTGTGGATGAGAGCAGCCGACTGGCATGAATCTCCTAGATGCATGTAGGCTTCTTCTTTCCATGATTCGGAAAGCTGCCAATCCAGAACACCGACAAATTCTGTAACCGTCAGATAGTGACCCGTAGCGCATGTGATAGTATCGCCAGGATCAGCAGCAGTGGCGAATACTACCCGGCCACCACAGTGCTCAATTCTGGAAATGGTCGGAATGGTGCCGGTAGACGCAAAAGTCGGCGTGCTGTCATCATTCATGTACCGCTTATCGGGATTGGTGATTTCGTAGACTGTATAGCGCGGGTAGCCGTCGGAGGATAGATTAACCTCCGACATTGGCTCATTTGAGTAATTGTTGTTACTTCCCCGCGCCAAATACAGTGCTCCTGAATAGCCGTGCATTGGTGCTAATGCCATGATTAGCCCTCCCTAAGCGTGATTCCAAGTGAGTACAGCGGCGCCAGTGGCCGGCTTGAAAGTGAACGTGACCACATCGTTCTTCTGAGCGTCCTGCGTGACCTTCCAGTCCATGACGTGGGCCGTGCTGGAATAATATGTGGTGGTCACGTCGGCATCTGGGTAGATCTTGAAGAGCAGATCCGAGCCAGCATCGAATGCCTCGAAAACATCTTTCAGACCAGGATTGGAAGCCTCTTCAATGTCATACATAGCGGTGAACGGGATCTGCCAGACCTTGTAATTCATGCTGGCAGTGGGCGCTTCATCTCCCCAGCACATGAAATCTTCGGTATTCCAACTCTGATCAGGATTGCCGGTTTTAATTCCAAGAACCTCAACATAGCCAGCTCCAACCGTGAGCTTGCTTTCCTTACCTTGTACAGGTGCGATAGTCATTTATATTTTCTCCTCTAGATTGCAATCTATTCTGAAAACGGTACAATGCCTCTGGAAAGATCCTTCATCGGCGGTAATTATTGTTATTTGACAACTTGCTGATTCAAAATAATTTCAACGTGACGATTCCCTAGAATCGTTATTGTCCCGTCATCGCCCCGTATTTGCGCGGTTTCGTACCATTGGGACATTTTGACGATGTGGTCTTTTTTCGATTCAAGTCGTTCTAATAGCAATTTCAAACTATCAATTCCAAACGAATTGATTTCAGCCGGCGATATGTCATCGGATATCATATGCGTCACAGGGATACCTTCTTATAGTAATAATTAGTAATTACTTGCTATGGCAAAGATCAATGAAACTTTGTCGGATGAGGCCCACGTGGTTCTGCGATCCTACCAGTTTAACCAAGGATATAAGAACCAGGGAGATGCTTTAAACGCATTCTTGATAAACTATGGTGGGTCTTCTGTGAAAAGTATAGATGATTCGGCCAATGTGCCGGAAAACCGTGCGTGCTGGAAAGTAGAACACATCAGCATGCATTTACCGGATCGTTACGAGGGTGACTTGAAATGATCTCTACGGGATGGCCGCGACTTTGTGTCTCAGAAAACGAGATGCATGTACATAACGAGGATGGGAGCATCATAAAGTACACTAAATCCGAGCCGGCGATGATCTCGCCGGACCAAGAAAAAAACATGGAACGAAATGGTGATTTAAAATGAGAAATATCGCATTATTGCTTATAGCCATCGCCCTCGTGGGCATGGCAAGTGCCGTTGAGCTGTCGAATAGTAACCTATCTCGCGATATCTTCAAGGGATTTGTTGAGGAAGATCTCGTGTTGCCTACGCAGACCTTTCAGCCAGTGGGTGATGCCTGGAATGCCAGCCAGGGCAAAGTTGTTGGGGCATTCGACTATTCCGAGGTTGCCGATATGACAAATGCGTTTGCCGAAGGCAGTTTGATCAGAGTCGGCAACCTGTCAGATGGTCAGGGCCATTACCTGGATGGGACGAAGCATTACATCCAGCCCTGAATTCTTTTTTCAAACATAGTCAACAGTCAATATCTCTTCCCATGTCGTTAATTCCTCATTGGTACCTGAATGATGCATAATGTTGGATATTCCAAGTACCAAATTCAGACCATCATAGGGTACTGTCCTATGGGTCCATAGGTAGGTTTTGACCAGTTCGGCCAACGATGTTGCATTGGCTTCACTTGCTTTCGATATGCAGCGGACCTCGATCTGACCCGACGCGATCTTGTTGCCGTGGGTTCGTGTGCCAAAGTATGGCTGCTCTGAGATCAATAGGTCGATAACGGAGATGCATGCATAGGGCGATGTCTCTAATAGGCTGTCCTGCAACGTAAAGTTTCGGCCTGAGATTGTACCTGATATCAGGTTGCCTATGGTATCATCGTTCTGTAGGGCGGCGGCTAGTGCGGTGGAAAGGTTAGACATAGGTATTTATCCTCAAACGGTGTCTATATTTTCATGAAAACAATTGCATGTTTGATTGTGTTGGCAATGCTGACATTACCAGTCATCGCATTCCCGGACGACTTTGAGACAAATCCTGACGTATGCAAGCTCTTCATGGATAGCGGTAAATCCATGTCGATCGTGTATGCTTGGCAGAATCCCATTACCGGGCTATGGGAAGCTAGACTTGGATATGGTGCCTATAACGGGCCGGTCATGCTGCCGATAACGTTTTCCGGTGATGTGTTGGGGACGGTGTCAATAGATCTGACTGATATTTCGGTAGTTGGTAAGTAGATATGCGATATCCAGATTGGCGAGTTGGCGAAGTTTACCAAGAAGCCGAGATCTGCCAGCATTGCAGATCTGGATTTGAGAAGCACAAATTTCAATGCATCATGCCCCATATCGCGGATAAGAGTACCGAACCAGAAGCCGGCCCGAAATGGAGCAATGTATGGGAAGAGTTGGTAGATGGTGATAACATGTATCCAGGAAGAGAATGCAGACTTGAAATCCCCGGAATTGAACCGGTTGAAATTGAATTGCGGACCTCGGACAACAAAACCTGCCGCAAAACGACAGACCGAAAGGCAGCGCATGAAGCGGAATTTGAGGCGAATCATCATGATAAATGAAGACGCCTACATGCCGGATAAACTGGATAGATTGTTGTATGCAAAAGCGCACGTGCCCATTGAAGACATTGGAGAAATCATGGACGAGATATTCGAGGATTGCATGTTGTACCACCAATGGGTACAAAGACAGCTTGTTGCGAAATCACGAGGGGTAGTTATGAAAATTGATGACGAAGTCAGCGGAATAGAATTGGAACTCAAAGATGGCTATATCAACGGATATATTGATATCCATGTATCGGGTGCGGTTGATGACACAAAGTTCATTGCTCTTTACAAAATGTTGAAAGAGCTTTGCGAATACGAGGTCACACTCACTCGCTGAAAACATCATCGATTATGCCAGGTGCCTTAACCTGCATAATCATAGCGGCAGGCCTGATAAATGGCCTCCCTTTTTTTGGATCAAACTCTTGGTAAACGGCATAATCGGCAACTGATCCCAACGTGATATCAAACACACACGGGGCGCGCCTTTCTACATAGCTGCCTTGCTCCAGTGCATCGCCCCTCATGTAATTAGTATCATGCTTTGCCAATTTGTGAGCTGCATTCTTGCCTTCGATGAGGATTTGCTGCGATGCTTTCTCACCTTTTGCATCAAGTTGCTTGATTTCTTCAGCAATCGCGGCACGGAGGGCCGAGGTATCAACTTCCATCTGGATGGTCAAGCATACAGCTCCTGCAATTTCGCGGTACTCGGATGGGGGCGATCAGCAACCTGCTTGGTAAACCCATATTCCAGCCAGCACCGGCAATTTACGTCTTTTTGGGCCGGGAACTCCTGCGTATAGGTCTTCTTTCCGGCCTTTAGGTTGAATTCGCCGTCTATGGTTATCGTCATTCCGTGAATCGCGGCATGCTCCTTTCTCACCCGCCTATCGCCCACCGTCCACCAGGTCTTTGTCGTGCTGCCTGCTTCCTTGGCGATCTGCAAGCTGCTTCCTCTTACGGCTCGCCCTCGTTCGGTGCGGATGATTGTTGCGGTCCGGTGGCCACTAACCAGAGAAGCTAGACCAGGCTCCTTTGCAATTTGCCTAGCAAGTGGCCTTTCGTTCTTCTGCGAATTTAGCCAGATGTAATTAGTGAGCCTCTTCTGGTCGGTTTCGGTCATGCGTTTTATCAAGAATCCGCCGCGAGATTTTATGTAATCCGTCGCGATGTCGCGAACATTAATTGGCGGCTTCAAGCCATAGACCGCGATGAAGGCAGATCCAAAATCGACCATCTCAGGAAATAGCCACTTCTCCAGTTCGGCCCATACAGCTCTATTTTTCGCAGTGCTCGCTTTCAGGTAGCGGGCCATAGCACGCTTATCAAATATGTCGACCGGATTGTAGGGGCCTTCCAGATCGAAAAATCCCACTGATTGCAGATAGGCGTGAATTTCAGGCCCAAACTTGGTTAGGATTCGTTGAATTTCGCGATCTGGGAGCATGGAACCTCACTATAGCCTCATAGACAGCACTTCATTGCATAGGTGGCATAGTTACCTATTTGGGCGGGAATTGGGGCTTTAAATGGCTTATTAGGATGGAGCGAAATGTATTTATTCTAAGAAAACACAAGAGATATTATGCCGAGTAGGTACTTAGACAACGAAGCTGAGAATAGGCTTCTGGAAGTGATCGTAAAACATGAGCATGATACCGGAGTGACCCTGACTAGAAGTCAGGCCATAGAAATCATGTTCAATGCATGGAAAGGCGAAAATTCGTTGTCCAAGATTCGAATACCGGAAGGATCATTGGAAGCGTTACAGAGGAGATGAGAAGCAATGAAGATCGAAGGCGAATTGGAAGATGCGAGATTTACAGGAAATGGCAGATTTCGCATATCGGTAACCACGGACTATGACAAATATCATAGTGGTTCGGATGCCAATCGGGCACTGCTCGATATGCCTGGTCGAAAGGTAACGATTATTATTCACCCGGTTGGTGAGAAGGATTGTCCATGAATCAATTCCTAATCGACGGCATCCTATGCCGCGCTGTCTACTGCGATAATCCGCATGGATTTGGGGAAGAAATAGGCGGTTGCTGGAACTTCGCATATCGCGAGGTTACGGAATGCCAGGATTGTGAACATAGACAAGATTGCCCGGCGGATGGTGATGATTGTGAGTGAACCGTGCGGAAAATGTGCGCGTTGGATTTATCAATTTTACACGCCAGAAGGCCACGTTGGAATTTGCCAATGTGACGCAACTAACCGATTTGGTTGGAAGGATTGCACAAACCCGGAAAAGTTTGAAAATAAGCCCGGCGGATGGTGAGGAATAATGGATAGTATCATCCTTGATGATTCGATTGCGCCTGAAATAATTGGGATATTTATTTTATTTCTGATATTCAGTGCATATGTGTGGTGGAGATATCTATGAGCCTGAAATCGTGGCTCTATCGCCTGCTCCGATGGCATAACGATCTATCAGCCATCCAGAAAGGCCCGAAGGCTATTGGCAAGCGGCTTATCAGGAAAGCTGGATGGCGAAAGTTTGCAAGCATTACGAGGCGCATATGAGCATATACAATATTGATGTAATATCATGCTACACGCGTATTCCACGCGGCAAGGTTCTGGAAGATCTGATAACACTGTCTCAGAAATACTCTATCAATGCAGACGATCTGAGTCATATTGTCGCAAAGAACGCTTTGGCGGGCAAGAAGTACGCAGATATCCTAGAAACGATATCCGAAAAACTTGCAAGCGGTGAGATAACATGAAGAAATTCTATATCGATGGATATGAATATATCCCGACTTATGATGGTGATAAGCTCATGGGTTGCAAAGGCGTCGATTCATTTTCGACGTTCTTGTACTGCATAGATTGCCCCATGACAAAAACATGCATCACTTTTAAATCCGCTATCAGCATCAAAACATGATAAGGCCCGCGAGCCGGTAGCCAATTCATCAGCTCGCCCCTATCATGCATTTCCCTCTTTTTGATGTACCTTGCCCCCAAAGGGCGTCAATCATGATGGCAATCCTCACAAATCGTTTCCGTGGCAGTGACCCAAAGGCTTTCTTCTGCTCGGATCACTCTACCACATTCAGAACATATGTATTCATCTTTTTCCATGTAATATCCTCACGCAATTGTCGAATTGTTTAACCAGATCGGCCAATAGTCATCTGACAGGAAGAGCATGTGGTCAGATTCGTTGCCAAATATGTCTTCTATGGCCATCTCTGCTTTCTGCATCGGCTCAGGGAAGACCATTGGCCGTTCTCCCATGATGACGATATCGGTATCTTCTTGTCCGTTAGCCGTGCACGCGAGCAAGCAAATTACGCACCCAAATTTTAGCATAGCGCTTAATTTTCGCTGCCTACCCCAAAACCAAATTAGGAAGATGGCCAATATGATGCATACCGCGATGAACAGGCTGTCCATCATTGCAACCACCATATCAGGATTGGGGTCAATGCGGCAACGACCAATATGAGTGCCTGCATTCCGAGCTGAATTCCGGATGCCTGGTTAGCCCATTTTTTTAGCGTGCTCACTTCGGTCGCGGTTGCCTCCGATAGCGTTTTCAGATTGCAATAATTAGTTTCCAGCAGATTTGCTCTACTTTCCAATTGAGTTATCTTCTCTGGAAGAGATTTGCGACCCTCTTTATAATCACTGAACTCCTGCCTGGTGGCTAACAACTCATCTCGGAATTCGCATATCTTGGTCATGTCATCTGCAAAACGGGCAAGTTGGGCCTCGATCCGCGCTTGCCCTTGCAGAAGTTCTACATATTTTGGCTCTCCATCCATGCCGCCTCACGCAAACGGAGCCTGTAGCATCTCGGCTTTGCTAGCCTCAAGTTGCGGTATCTGGTCCAAGCCAAGCGCCGCTACCTGCTTGCAAACGCGGGCCATGATAGCGGAGCGAGTTCCACCTGCTCTAATCTCCTTCCAGAGAAAATATGAGAACGCGCCCCGGACCTTGCCACCTATGGATAGCTCGGCACTGGTTTGGCCGTCCTTGCAGCCAGCCCATAGGCAGTGATTTAGGTTCGCGATCACGGCGGCGCGCGTCTTTTTGCCCGGATGAGACACTTTACCCACAATTGGCGGCAGCGACCGGACAGTAAACGTTTGCCCAATCTCGCGGGTGCCGGTTCCCGAATGGCAACAATCAAAGATGACATCTACATTGACCCCGGCAGGAACGGTTGCCAAAATTCCCCTAAGGTCGTCGTCGGATACATAGTTAGGCCAGTCATAGGGACAAAGTACCTCATCCCACCCATCGGATTCGTCTCCGGATGAATCGCGGACCTGGGAGCCGTGGGCTGAATAGACAATAGCTACCGAATCACCATACCTCGCGCACTGGAAAGCTGTCTTGATGCCAGATAGCATTTTGGCCCTTGTAGCCGCACTATCATAATATGTCGCACATGAGAAGCCTTTGGTTTTGAGGGTGGCTATTGCGTCGGCTGCATCATTCAGGCAGCCGCGGAGATCGTTGGTGGTTCCGGGATAGTTGTTTAGTGCGATTATAGCAGATCTCTTCATGGCCTACCACTCCAGCGGTTCGTTTGTCACCGCCCGCAAAATGGCATTGATGCCAGCCAGTAGGATACCGGTCACTTCAGCACTTAGCGTATAGCCGAATTGAGCGGATGCGAATAACCCAATCGCAGCGAGCACATTAACCCAAAGGGTTTTAGACTTCCAGACTTGTACCATCTACTCCACCTCCTCGGCCCAGCCCTCAGCGACAATTCGCTTTGCCCTCTCTTCTGTCAGCTCATTGCCTCCTATCATCGATCCGATCTGATAGGTTGCTCCTCCGACTAATACAGTATCGAAAAACTTGTATGGTTCTTTCATAAAGATTGCTTTCACAATTGGTCACTCCTTGGTAGTATTAAAGACGCTTTCCGGTAGCACGGTCTCATTGTTTGCGAATTGAACTAAGTAAGTCTCTGTTGGCCCGGTATCCTGAACCTCTACCCGCGTGCCGGAACAGTAATGCCCCAGATCCGGCAGCTCATTATCCTGCCAGCCAGATAGGGCATTTTGCGCCGAGAGGTTTTTGGCAAAGCTCGGATCGGTGCCTCTGAGGTCGATTGCAGCCGAGGATAGGGCGATGCAAAAGATGAGCGAGATTAGAATAAGCCTCATCAGAAATGCACCCCCGGTCCGGCCAACTTCATCCTCATATTCCGAATGGCAACCAGGCCGAGACCATTGGTCCCATATTTGGTTTGCCACTGGTCGAGGGTTAACATGGGTCCGCCGTTGGCTTCACGGAGCTGGAAGAAGTCCTTTCCGTATGTGGAAACGATTGCCTCTAAGGCTTTCTGGTTAAAGGTGGCACCAATGATTATGTCATCTTTGGTTAGCTCATTGGTCTTCTTTTCGGTTCCGTCTGCCGTCATCCAGGCAGCGACGATCTTCTCAGGGGACCAGTTTGGAATCTTGCAGTATCCACCGGTTGGCAGGTCATGACCAGGACCGGTATATTCACACAGGCCGTCCAGCCAGTTTTCACCAGCAGGCGCGGCCTCGATTGCGTTCTTGGTTCCGCATACAGGACACGTCCATGTATCGGCTTTGGCTGGTTGCTCATCGAGCTTGTAGCCGCAATTTGAACATGTTAAAATCATATCTACTCACCTATACTGTGGCCCTCGGACCGGCGTTCCTTCCGGCGGTCATGGGACATTTCATCGACATATTGGAAAGATGGCCAGTCAGTTTATGCTCCAACCAAAATCGAGATCTTCTGGAGCAGTACCATTCAAGTTTACTAAGAATTCGGTTGCTCCGATGGTATCAACCCACCAATACATACCGTGGAAGTTCTCTTTGGGTGTAATTCTGATTTTATCGGCGATTGGTGTACTGACAAGTCCGTGTGTAACATGCACGTGATCTTGACCACTCAGAACGGATGATGCGCCAGAATTTTCAGTTTTGCAGCCGGTACCTACATTTCTAGCCAAAATCGTATTTGCATCACATGATATTGTCCCAAGGATTCTATTATCTACGACATATACAGATGCGGCACTGTTGGAAGTGACAACACTGGAATGGGTTTCCAACAATTGATTATTACTAACTTTAGTGTCGGAGTCTGCATATTGAAGGACGACTCTTCCTTTCGTGATGGTATTATCATGTATGTATCCATAACCATCATTCACCAAAACGCCGCCGCCTTCGATGATATTGTTAGAAACGTCAACAGCGACGGAATGCTGCAAAATTCTAATCGCATACATAGCCACATCTGGACCCCATACATGATTATGATGTATTTCGCTGTAACAGAGTCCAGTCAGATTCATACCGGCACGATTCGCGACTGTAACAAGCGAATTATCATGGATATTAATCCTATACATAATCTCAGTTGCGAGCGTGCCTGGAAGTGATGAAATCAATGTACACGTCGCCGTAGCCGTATCAACCAAGTCGTTATCATGGATATTGATATCCCTAATACCACCACTTATTGACAAATTGAATAATATGTGTGCTGTCATCGGTTGATTCACAGTATCAACTAAGTGTCCCTCAAACCAAGAATGGCTTATTTGAACACCAGTCACGCTATCGCGCAACACGATGTCAGCGTACATGTTTGGCTCGAAAAGACATTTAGTAATTTCTACATTGGTCGTTGGATGAGAATATGCAGCAGACGCTCCCAAGTCAATCGCGCCTTTCGTAGCCGATCCGCAATAAATAAATGCACAATCTCTGATCGCAAGACCCCAATTAAACGAGTTCGCGTCAATCGCCGGTGCAGCAAAATCTCGGAAATAGACTCGATCAAAACTATGCATCCCAGTATTTCCCGTGGTGCCTGGATCGATGTGTATAGCTGGTTCAGAATAAATCAAATTTGATTTGAATGATAAATCCGAAAAGGATGTGTAATACACCTGGTCTTTGATGTTTATGACAGGAAGATTCGCATTTTGCGTAATCACGGATCGTTGCTTCCCCATGCCACGAAGGGAACTGTAAATAGATATATTCAAATTGGATGCGTAAAAAGTATCATCCGAGAGCTGTGTTACGCCATTTTGACTCATGGCGTATCTAATCGCGGCCTCGTCTTCTGAAATTGCCGTGCCAGTATAGATCCAATCACCATCAGAGTCAGACACGATTACATATCCACCATTGATATCAACTAGTGTTGTATATGGCATCGTCTGGTTCCTCTGCAATTCCCCACCACTATAGACAGCAGTCGCATTGACATTCCCTGCCCCGGTGATGTTATAGGCACCCATAGCGATATCGCCAGACATCGTGCCGCCGGTCTTGTTTAGCACGCCATTGAGCATGTTTGCCTTGCTGGAATTGATAGCAGTATGGGCGAGGCCGTTGTTTGTCAGGCTGGTGTTTTGCCAAACCTGGCCAGCACCAAGATTGCTTATGCTGACATTGATAGCGGTTTCATTGGCATATGTGGTGCTAGATTTATTCAGGACGTTGGATAATAGGTTTTCCCCATCTTCGTCGAGCTTTCCGGTGATGGCTAACGCTAGCGCGGTATCATTGGAATCGAGATATGTCTGGTTAGCTAGATCGGATGCGAGAGTGCCGTTTATCCTAGCCACTGTAATGTTATGATCTCCAAAATTGAAATCGGTATCTCCCGGCTGTTTGACCTGGCTAAGTCTTGTGGTGCCCGCTGCATCCACAGACGAAATGCAAGCTAAGAGCATTGCGCAAATTAGAATAATATTAATAAGTTTCATGTTTAGGCCTTCCAGTAATTCATCATTACAACGTCGCTGATTTCCGGGATGTAGGCGGCTTCGAAGACTATCCGAGAAAGAGAACCAGTGGGTACATAATGCACCGCTCTAGTCATGGCCAGACCATTGACGTAGACCGTCTCAGAATTGGCCACAAAGGCATTATCAACAGTAAAAGTGGTTAGGATGCCGTTCGGTATGCCATTGACGACCTCGCCTATTACTTTGTCTCCTTGTGCTGCCAACAGTGTCAGTGCTGCTATGATGCTATCCAGCTTGCTGATCTCGGTTGTCTGGTTTGCTGCCGTGGCCGCGCCGGCGGGCAAGGCAGATGAGCTAGTACTTACCACCAATGTACCTGTCCCATCCCCATTATCCGTTACCAGCAACGGTTTTAGCGCCGCTGCCGCTGCCGTCTTCCCATAGGCAATAAAAGCTCCAATCGAGCTTCCCCATATCTTTTCTGCAAGTGTCATGTGTATCTCCGTTGGGATATCCCAACTGGTAATCAGTTTGCTAAATACGTGTAAAAGTCGGATTCTTGGCCCAAATCCGGATTATCTTCAGCATTTTGAATTCTATAATCTTTTATCCCTTTGCGGACAATATCGCCAATTTGCAATTCAGTTGTGCTAAGGATCAGGCTATTAGTTTTTGTCCAGACGCCATGCGAATTGTAAAATCCGCTATTGTACGCCTCGATTCTGGTATTGATCGCGGTTAGCGTTTCGGCCACAACATCCGCCCCACCAACATCAACGACGGTGATATGGCAATGGCAATCTAAGCCGGTGCTGGTTATAACCGGGGTTGCTGTCAAGCTTACTGTGGTCTGCTTAGTTCCGGCCTGAATAAATGTTAGCGTCTCGCTGCCGATCATGACCGTTCCAGCTACGTCTGCATGGCCTGCCGCACTCGATATAGTGACCTTGCACCGGCCCGTTATGCCAGTTGGCCATGAGCTAATTGTGGGAGAAGCGGTCAAGGTGCCGTCGAATAATGAGGCGGCAGCCTTCGTGACCAGATATGCACCTGCTGCCAAATAATCGTCGATCATGGAATTGGCCTAATCGCGCCCGCTACATACTGCTTTATGAGATCGTATGCGTCCTGACTATGCATTCCCTTCCATTTTGAGGATACTTTCACGTCCCCATAACTTTCTGAGAGTTTGCCCACAGAAAATGATTTAACTCCCTGGTCTTGCAATTTGCGCCGCTTCTGGTCACCTGGAGAAGATATGTAGAAATCGTATAGCGCGATTGCCTCTTCAGCACACGCCTTCTTGACATCTTCGGGTACAATTGCGGTGGAGGTTGCATCGTCCCAATCATAGGCATAGCCATTGATTACCCTCGGGAACATGAGGGCTTGCTCATCGCTGCTGGGAGAGGACTTGTCGATATAATTGTATGTGCTGCCTTTCAAGGGCATGTTATCTATTATTTTTGTGGCTCGCTGGAGATACCAGGTTTGGGTTGTGGAGTCCGCCGCCAATAAAGCGATTGCGGCAGGGCGCGGGTCTGATGCGAGCATTGATTCGAGCGTTTCGATGTCGGTAATATAAGAATTTGAAACCGGGGTGGTTGTCATTGTTTCCCTCTCAGAACGTGCGAATTTGGCTTAGGCATCGATAACAACGGTTTTCCAAGAAGCTTAGCTAATTGTTCTGCCCACACATCTTCAAAATTTCTCATTATATCATGGTGTGTTTTACAAAGGGATATCCCGTTGTCTATATTGAACTCAAGATCCGGTCTAACTGAATATGGAATTATATGATGAATCTGGAGATGCAAACGATTAACTTTTCCGTCTCGTTCGCATAATCGGCATTTTCCACCGTCCCGTGATAAAACGGATATTCGCCATGTTTTATATTCTAATCTATAGAAGTGCCTTTTAACTTGCGCATCTTCCTTTCTGCTAGCCAGAGCGCGGCATGTTCTTGAGCAATAATGATGTTTATAATATTTCAACGATTGATTAATAACGTGGGCACGATTAACGGTTATTTTACCGCACCACTCACAAACCTTTTCCGCCATCTTTCGTTTGCCTTTCATTGGATGTGGACCGGTCCAATGATGTCCAGTCTGATTTGAAGGTTGGCCGATTTGTGAAATAGTATAACACTTTTTCGAACAATATGCCAATTTTCCAGGATGTGTGTTTGGAAGAGCATAAAACACCTTCCCGCACGTTGGACATTTATATTCGGTTCTTTCTTTTTTAGGACGGTTTTTGAAAGAGCATGCCAAAGAACAATGTTTCTGAGTGTCTTTTTTTGAATAACATACGGAAAAATCTTTCCCGCAAACTTCGCATATAAGAGTTATCTGTTTCTGTTGCGATTTTCCAACACATGCTTTTGAACAATACTTACCTTCGCCTTTCTTTACCTTAGACGGCTTAACCAAAAACTCTTTTCCACACTGTAAACACGTCGTATTAATCAACCAAACGCACCTCTCGTCGTGCTCTCGGATATCTAAGCTAGAAGGCGGGCCGAGAATTCCCGCCTTTCGGGGATCAGCCTATCTAGCACTATATGATCATCTTACTAGCTTATATAACTATCGCGTCGCTTGATACTTATAATCACCTTTATAATTATGAGACGGGCTTAGATCCCCGTCTCGGATTTCTCTTTCTTATGAGCTTTCATGGGCTCTTTCTTTACATCCGCCAATCCTCTGGCAGTGAGTTCTTTGATCACATTCTCCGGCAGGCCACCTATTTCAGTGCCTATCGGAATGTTGACCGTACCCAACTTCATGAACTTCTTTGTTACTATTTCGGTCATAAGATCCTCACGCATACCAGAATTTAGTTACAGCCCCGCCGGGTGCGGTAGATGTGTCTATCGTACATAGGCTGACATCAGTACTACTCACAGTCACGGAAGGCGCGGTAGCTTCTCGTGTTCCACCCAATGCAGCCATGAATACCGTATTTGTTGGTCCGATAGTAGCTCTCATACCCAACAGATCGCCGGTTCCCAGAATAAATTGAGCGGTGTTTGTGGTGCAAGTGCCGTCTACTCTGGTGATGGTTTCGAACGCCTTTGTGCTGGATTTTGCACCGGATGCCGCCACCCATGTCAGGTTTTCAGTAATGGTTTCGCCGTTGATGTTTGTGCCGGTGAGCTTCAGTGATCCGCTTGTGCTTGTATTCATCGTTGCTATGATGTTTCGGCACACGTCTGGTTGAGCAAGAAAACCAGAACTGGATGCTCCTGAGCTTGTCAATACGAAATGCGTAGTGCTGTTAAACTCATTCACAGCGGCTGCCTTAATCTGGTCAGTGTCGGTAGTCTCTGCCGCATCCAACGATTGAACTTTCACGGTAGCTGTTCCAGGATACCAGGCAGAAGATGCCATTCCAATTACAAACATCATTGCCAAAAAGATAGAAAGATATCTCATCTTTCCACCTCAAGGCACCAGCACAGAGAACGGATACCTGCTTGCGTCTGTGGTCTGGATCTGGTTCTCTGGATTTGGCAGGGCCCATCCAAGGCGGCAGGTGACTCTCATGGCAAGCATATCCTGTTGCATGAGGTTAAAGATCACATTGCCAGAGTTGTCGGTTATGACTCCAGAATCGAAGATCTTGAACTCGATATCCTGTCTCCAGCAGTAGACCGCCTTAGCCCAATCACCGGCGATAAGCAAAGCGGCAGTGCTATCCAGAGCACCGTTCTTGGGGAAGGACACCGGCACGCCCGCGAGGGCAAACTTTGTCGGGCTGGTCATATCAGGCTGAAGCAAGAACTGACCATTGGCATCTCTCAGGCCTCTCAGGGCAGCTTTCTGAGACAAAGCACCCACAACACCATTGACATCGTAGCCATCGGCTTCCACAAGCGCATATAGGCCACCTTCTCCGAGGATCGCATCAGCGAGATCTGCGAATGTCAGGCCAGAGCCGACAGAGGACGACTTGTCGATGGTCTGACTTGCCGTTCCTGCCCCGGTGACAATGCCATCCGGCCACGATGTGGGCTTGTTTGTGCCGTGGATAATTGCAGCATCGATGGTTTTAGCGATGGCCTCAGACAGCCTGGGGGCAACTTCACCCCAAATGTCGTAACCGCCGCTTGCCGCGTCATCAATGACAGCCGCGGGGATAGGTACGATGGTGGCCAGCTCTTCGGCAGTAATTGTGGCATAGGACCAATTCTGCTTTGTGGTCTTCTTCAGGCCGTCCACGTAGCTCTGATCAGTAGCGGTCTCTCCGGCCTCAGATGCCAGGAAGTAAGCCGTTGGGTAGAGGCTCATGATGGGAAGCTGCCTAACCTTGGTAGGCATATCGTTGAGCCTGGTCATCTTAGGCAGGCAAAAAGAACCTTCCACAGCGGTCTGAATGATCTCCTTTGCGTATTCGGTCGGGATCAGGTTACTGACCCCACTCCTTGTGACTATATTGTTATAGTCCGTGTTGTTGATGTAATCAGTCATAGAATACCTCGATTATCGGCCACCTCTACCAGCCGCGCCCATGATCATGCTGTTAATGAATCCGTGCTTGTTTTGGGGATCATTTGCGCCCGGTGGGATTGCATTGCCGATGTTCTTTTTCTTCTCTAGCTTTAGGCCAAAATCGTTAGCTATGGACTCAATGCTCTTGGTTATAGCTTCTTCGTCCTTGCCGCTAACATATTTCAGCAGGTGAGATGGCAGGCTTTCTCCTGCCTTGGTCTTGAAATCCGAGAACAGCTTCGTCCTTAGCTCTACGGCTCCAAGCTTTTCAACTTTCTTCTTAAGGGCTTCGGCTTCCTTTTTGGCCTCATCGCGTTCTAACTGGAGCTGTTGGGCTTCAGTGAGCTTGGATTTTTCGATTTCTTTCAGCTTTGCTTTCAGGTCATCATAGTCCTTGAATTGCTCTCTGACCTTATTGCGCTCGGCTGAAAGTATCCTACCAAGCTTCTTTTTCTGTTCCGGCGTAAAGTCATCATCAGATTCCGGCTCTGACGGGTTCGCCGATGCACCAGATTTATCTTCCGGCGGCTGGTTCCCGCCATTAAGCTCTTGATCTGTCATAGAATTCACCAAACTTTAACGCAAGTTTGCGAGCGAATGAAATCGATAACGGACGATTTCTCACCGAAAGTTTTAAGGCTTATAATGATGATTATTATTACATGAAAACTCGCGTTATTTCAGATCGCAAGAATGGAAGATCTATAGAAGTTGAGATCTTCGAATCACGTATTGACAAATTCGATTATGAGTTGATTGAGTACGTAAAATATTTACAATGGAAATATGGACCAAATAAAAAAATTAACATGGTTTAGGCTTTCCGCCTTTAGGTTTCTTTTTAGCCACTTAATCACCTCTTTCTTTTGGACTTTCCAGCAACACTAAGAGCGATGGCTATACTTTGCTTCCTGGAATGGCCGTGCTCTTCCAGCTCTTTAATATTTTTCCCTATATTTTTCTTGCCTTTCTTAAGTGGCATTCACATCAATCCGCCTTGCAAAACCAATTCTTCCTTAATCTGTTGCTGATCCGCATCCGCCTGTTCGGTTGTCCATCCATACCGCCTCATGGCCGCCGCCCTCTTTGATGTGATGCCTGAGGTCACATCGGTCATCTCGATCTGTGATTGCTCCTTCTCATCGTTTGGTAGGCCGTCATGCCAGGTGATAACAATTTCTTTCGGGTCCAATGTGATGCCAGACAAAGCCGCCAATATGGTTATCATTTTTTTGATGGACGGATCGACATTGATCCTCATGCGCTCTACCTTCTTCAATGGGGCCATCATACGTAGCCTTAGCGAGGTGCCAGATTCGGCGGTTCCGCTTTCAGATTGTCCGAACGCTTGAGGGCAGGTCTCTGAGAGAGCATATAGCTGACTCATGAGAAATTCAATCTCTTGGAAGGAAGCCGCGAGTTGCCCATCCCATGTAATGTACTGTGGCGGGGATTGGCCTTCTTCTAGTGGGAAAACTCTTAAATTGCTGTCATAATGCGACTCTCCAGTTTCGGGGTTTCTGGTTATGGCATCTGCTGGGACACCCATCGCAGGCTCCGAATGAGCATCCAATATACGACCAAGCCGAGTGAGCCGGGTTTCTAGCCGCTTAATTATGGGGTCCAACGATGTGTAATCATCTATTCCCCATTGATTGGTTGTAGTTGTCAGGTTGCAGACAGGGACCAATAGGAAATCATTTATGTCGGTTTTCTTGACATCGATATCCCTTGCCTCCGATGCAATCTTGCCATCTATGACATCATAAATCCTAGTTTCAACCTCGCCTATCCGGTGAATTTCACAATTTAGGATTTTGTCCACCTGCCAGGCCAACAGATGTTCTATGACTTTTCCGGATGAGTCGACTATCGGGAACCACCTGGAAGGCGCTACCGCCTGTACCATAGGCACATCATCGGCCACATAAGCCTTGAGCGGGCCGGTGCCAAATCGGGAGGTATCTATCAGCGCCTTATATGTTTCCGGCCACAATGCGGTATCCTGCAGGAGCTGATCTACTGCTTCCTGGTCGGCCTCGGATACCGTCACCTCTGGCAGTTCGCCTATAAGCAGGTCGGGCCACAAGGTGGATAGCCTGCGATGCCAATTTAGGCACATCACTATCTTCTGGTGTTCGGCTGCATCCTCATGGAAGAGCCGCAATAGGCCGGTGTAGACAGCGGTGTGGTTGCCGTCAAACAGGTTTTCATTCTGCTTATACAGCGCGAGGCGGCTTTTTTCTTCATCAGGAGGCCAACGGAGCCCTTTTTGCAAGATAGATTCCACATCATAAATCATAATATTTGCCCCATTTGTCTCAGAACTTTTGCTGCATATCGCGATGCGTAGCGGGTACAATCCGACCCATGATCAGCCGCACCTGAACCGCCCTTGAGGTACATATCTTTGCCCTGTGCCTGCGCCTTCGGGTCCCATAGGAGTTCATTCAGGCTCCGGATTGTAACCGGGCAATTGGTCCGGTAGATCTTGCATTTGCCTAAACTCAATAGCGTGGTCACATCCTCTATACCGGGCATGATAGCGTTATCCGCCGCATTTACGCCGCATATATTGGGTCTGGTTTGCCCTGCCCGTTTCAGGTCGCGGATGAAGCCATTCTCTTCAGGCGGTACAAGAATCTTTTTTGGAAATACCGGCTTACCATTCCAGTTTATCAGCCGGGCCATGTCCTCAATGTAATCTGGATTGCTTTTTTGCTTTTGCTGCTTGACCGAATCCCAATTGAACTCATTCAGGATATACCAACAGCCACCGGACAGGCCCCAAAGTTGGGCGATGAATGGATTCGAAATGCCATAATCCAGGGCCACCAAATATTCGATGAAGTGGGCAGGAACCTTATCTACCACATACCCGGCATCTGGTGAATCGGAGAAAAACGAGAATACCCTACCTTCTGCCATTACCCACAGGCCGAGGATGTTTCGGTTGTAAAATACCGATCCTTTGGGCCAACGGCGCTCATATCTAGCTCTTGTCTTTGCGGACAAAGACAAGTTGTCATCCATCAGAAAATGCAAATGTAAAAGTTGCTTCTCTTGCAATTTTTGCAAATACTCTTGATAAAACCAATGGTTCGCGCCTTGTGGGTTGCAATTATACCAGAGTTTGGCGCCCTCTAAGCTACATCGGCCTTCTGCCGTCTCCACAAACGACCTTGGCATGAGTTCTACTTGATCGAAGTAAAAGCCGCCGCCGGTAAAGCCTAACACCGGATCTTGACTACTCTCATTATTTCCGCCAAACAAATGAAACTCATTGGTTCGCCGCCCTTTGGACACCTTGAGCAGAGGCGTCTCAGAGCTACGTATATTTTTGACCTTATACCCTCTACCGGGCAGCACCCTGAGCAGCGGACCAATCACATTTCGCCGCAATGCTCCGAGGGTCTTTCCTGCCATGCCGAGAGTTTCGTTGTTGTAAGTGTGCATCCCCCAATCGATGAAGGACACGGACTCTGGCAGGCTTTTTCCAGCTCGGATGGAGCCATCCAAGATTATGCCGTCAAAATCACTTACGCCGCTCTCAGTCATCCACCAATTCAGAACCATCCTCTGTTTTTGGCTCAGTGGTTGCCACTTGAACAGGGCGGGCTTCTTTCCAGTCATTGTTTGCGTTTGCTCTCACGGCGTCTATGTAGCCGTCTGATTCGGTTTCATCATGATCATTTGGACTTCCAACTTTCAACACGCTTAGTGCTCTGGTCGCAGCGTCCCAACACCCGGACGCGTCTCTGAAATCGCGCGATGATTCGGCTTTTTTCTTCGCCTTCGCCGCATTGTCCTTACAATCATCATAGATTTCCTTCGCGCATTTCACCAGCTCCAACCCCTCTTTCACCGCCTTCGTCCTGCCCGCTTGCGCAATTACAGGCTTCATCCCATGCCCGGCCTTGGCATGTTTTGCTATCGTTCGCTGGTCCAGGCCGGTTTCCTGTGCGATAGATCGATATGAGGCCCCTTCTAGGAGCTTCTTATTTATGCAGGCCCGCTTGTGCGTTTTGTTATATTCGCAGACGGCACAGTAGCCGGTTTTACGTGGGTTGGTCATGGGTGGCTCGGCGATGGATAGTTTCAAGGCATATCCAGGCCCAAGAATCGCATGGGTCGTGCGTGATCCAGTCATGGTGATTTGCACAACCCCTGTTTAGCTTTTGTGAATTTCGGCATAAAAACGAGGATGCTGCCGTATTGGTTTTGCCGCCCGGCGGCAGGCGACGAAGGGACTGTTATCGACCTTGGATAACAAGGATAGCCAGGGTACTTCGCATGCGATTACTCGCGATATGCAGGATGCCCTATTTCATGCATCTCCGATGTTTCCCCTGGAGTCGAAAGCGAGTTGGCGCTCGCGATGACAATAATATAGGTAGCGATATGCTACCTATGGAGTGTCTACATGAGACTATGAGGGCCGGTGTCCAAAGTTGGGCCAATGAACACCGGCCGATGGTCTTGGATAAAGACAAGTAACCTATACAGCCAACCTATTTATTCCTTTGCATCCCGCAAATTTCTAACAGGTTGGGCAGCTTAATCTTGCTTGGTTCAAAATCGGGATGAGATAGGCGGCCCGCGACAAGTAGCGGTTTGGTGGATGGGGCATAAGTGTCTTCTTCCATATGAACCTCGATGCTGTTAGCATACCATGAATGGGTAGTCCATTCCGAGGGGATCAGGCCCCCGCCCTATGCTACAGATCTCATGATTGCATGAATATTCCGTTTAGTTTCCTTTTGTGGAGCTATGTTCTCATTGAAAATCGCGCCACAGTCCGGGCAAAATGCAAACCCTCTCTTGTCCATCTCGACTACAAAACCACATTTAGGACATTCGAACAGACCAAGTGGGAGCTTTTTTGCTACACCAAAATCGTTATTGAAAACCCAAACTTTGTTTTGCGTCCAGGCTTGACCTACCCGGCTTGAGCGGCCTTCATGCGCTAAACGTCCTCGCGGTCGGTAAGGGTGCACATGTGACAGATGTATCTCATTCTATTTATAGCTTCGTATGTATGGTTAGCAAATATACTTACCAAAAATAGAAAAGTGATCACTTCACCGCCAAAATCTTATTAAGATTGGTTTTCTTTATCATGCCAATGATTTCAGCAAATGCCGTGATCGATTTGTATCTGATTGCCCAATCGTTAAGTTCCTGATAGGCTCTTCTGATGTATTGCTCCCTCATCGCGTCGTCTTCCATCACGACCGTGATAGCGACATAATTCTTTTCGCCGTTTGGTTGCCGGATATTCACGAAAGACCTGGTAGAATTTGAGGCATTGACCTGGATGGGCACGTCTTCTTTTTTGGTCTCATCCGGGCACAACAGAACCACATGACATCTGATTATTGATCTGGCCTGCTCTTCCCGATGCAGTTGGGCGGCAATTGTGTCATCCCATTCAAAAAGATTATGCAAAGGCGACTGATCTGGTCTAGCTTCTTCTACCAGGTAAGCTGGAATCAGTTTTCCCCGCTCCTTTGTTATCCGCTCAAATATCGTGCCTGCTACTTCGGCATTCAGTGACATGCTGCGTTTCCAGGCATATGTTTTCTTCATGTTCGCCCCACCGACCTGCTATCATCAACCTGGAACCTTCCATAAGGCCCCGTCCTCTTCTTACTAGATGGCCGCCATTCGCCCACGCCCACCATACGGCCCGCCGCATCTACCAGGGCCAATACAGATTCCGCCGTGAGTAGTTCAGGATTGTAGGTTATGGTGAGCATCGCAGACCAGTTGGGATAACCGGCCCGGTGCCTGATATCTGCAACTCCAGTTTCCAGCCTTACCATATCTTCCCTCATCCGGGGTTCGCCTTCGATCTTTATTAGATCGCCCTCTACGAAAAATGCCATCTTGCCCATGACCATAGTAACTCCCTCGTAGAATCTCAGAGCATCAACCATCGCCTGCTTGAAGGCCACTGACGGGAATCCATCTGAGCCGTCTGCCATCTTATATTTTGTGCTTTCATAGTCTGCTATGGGGTCTTTGGCTTCGCGTTTACTTTTGATGCCGGGAGCCATTTGCTTCTCTAGCATTTGCCTTTTGGCCTTCTCGGACCATTGGTGAACTATGAGTTCGCTAATACCAATGATGGGTATTTCCAATGTCTTTAGTTCTATTCTTTTCAAAGTTATAGGCCCCGAAGGGACCTCAGTTTTCTTTGCTTTTGTAACCATTGGTTATCTCTCCTATAGACTGCCTTGCCATGCCTAACTCAACACAACATGACTGAACACGACTGCCGCGACTCGTGATGCCTGAGCAGGACGCGACAAGACCTGACCTAACTGCCTTCCATGACACACCTATCCAGGACTGGACATGACAGAACTGCCGCGCCCTACCAGGACATAACTCGACCCGACCTAACTCGGCTGCCGTGCCTACCTAGCCACGACTTACCGAAACTGCCTTGCCAATACGTAACAAGACACGACGTGCCGAACCTCAACTGCCTAGCCATACACCGCCTTGACCCGACTTGCCCTGACCCAACGGAACTGCCATGCGTCGACCCTACATAACAGGACCGGACTTGACTAACCGCAACTGCCCCGCTGCAACAAGGCCACCTAGACTCAACGCGACTAGACGCACCTCATCTAATGTATAGTAGCATCTATTACTATTTAAGCTTTTACGTAAGCACAATCGCTTACTATTCAGAAAAAAGTTAACGTTTTCGCTTACCCATCCAGCACAACAATCCCGGCAACCTCGGCCCGGCCGCCCACAACCACCTATAGCAATTCCTATCCCGAACCCGCTCATGCTTCCGGATCATGCCATTGGCAGACAACCTCGTGACCAGGTGAGGAGGTAGCTCGGACAGCCGTTTTGGAAAGCCGGATAAGATGGCCGGATCTATCTTGTGCTCCAGAAGATACCAGCCAATTGAGGAGGTGGCATTCATGTGGCCCACCCCGCTACAATCCTAATCACAATCGCGACCGATTCATCCCACGACAGGCAATAAGATTTATTCAGGTTGTCGCATTCAACCAAGAAGCCCCGAAGCTTTTTGTAATCGGTGCAAACGCACAGATATTGTATCGCAGCTTCGCGGAGTTCTCCGATTTGGTCGGGTGCAAAACGCGTTTCTGTCATGCCAACGATACAATTCTCAATTTCTTCTATATGATCGTATAACCCAGCCGCCGCTATTGTGCGGCGAAACTCATCTCTATTCATCTACAATTCACCTCGATATTTCCTTACTAGCCTGCTTGTGACCTTTGTGCTTGGTGGCGGGACGACTGCCATGATTTAGCATGTAGGTTCCCCCGCATTCCAGGGTTGCCGTTCCGGTCGCGATAATAGGATCATATCGGCGCACTCGATCACATCTGCCAGATCACCGCGCCCACTGGTATGCAGACCGACAAGCAAGCCCTTTCCATGAGCATACTGTGAAATGGACCTGATTGCATCCGGCTGCTCAAGTGGCTCTCCGCCACTGATGACGACCGCACTTATCATGTCACCTGCCGAGTCTATCATTTGGAAAATTTCGCTCTCATCCCGCATATCGCTGCCTTCCCACAGATGTTTGTTGTGACAGCCGGGGCAGTGCACATGACAACCTCGTAAAAATATTGTCATTGCGGCGAAGCCTGGATAGTCGATGCATGATAGGGGGACACAACCGCCATAATTAATCATCATTTGGCCAAAACTCCTTGAAACGTTGCCAGGTAGTTGCTAATCCCAATTGCTTGCAGTCTTCCGGCGCCAATCCGAGATCCAATGCCAGCATTTCGAGCTGTACCATTGCGTGACCGATTTCAAGCCCGATATCAGCCATATATATGGCCGCGTCCTGTGGCGTCCTATGGCATCTGACCAACCTATAGCCCACCTGAGCAATCTCTTTTTGCAAGATGAGGGTCCGTAGCTCGGGGGTCTGGTTGTCTTTTTCGATGGAATGCAATAATCTGGAAGTGGGCTCTATCATATTAACCACCTAATCCGTATCCGCGTGACCAATTCTTTCTTTCCCAATGGCCCGCCACAATCCGGGCACACGTTTGGGTGATCCAAATACACCCAATAGCGCCGACATTTCAAGCACAACACGATTCATCCTCCTCAATTGAGTTCCTACATAGCGAATCCATTTCGCATATATAGGTATATAGCCAAAATGCCAGATCCTGCCACTCTTCTGCCGCATTGGTTGGCTTGTGAAATGGGGCTTTGTCAAAGATCATATCTCGTTCTCTGATCAGGGCGATTGCTTTTGGCTGGAAGGTTAGCAGTTCTGTAATTAGGTTGTTGTTTTCTTTTCGCAATGCATCGATTGTGACCTCTAGCTCAGATTTTTTCACAGATACCGCCCCAATGCAAATCCTATGAAAAATATAACTACCAAGCTGCCCACATATAGCAGGAGGAATTCAGTTTCGGTATTCATGCAACCCACCTATACGCCAACCAGAATCCAATGCCGAAACTTAATCCAGCGAGGAAAATCGTAATCAACGTAGAGAATCTATCCAATGCAGATTTCCCAACCAGCTTATCAATTGGACTCAAGTAGATTGCCCCTGAAATACATGCCAGACGAATCTATCTTGCATCACAGTTCCTATAAATTCAGTGTTGCCAGGCACTTCGCCGCCGGTGCCCACAATATAAAATGCGTACGCAATGCTCGGATTGTTGGGGTTAACTTTGGCCCAAATGGTAATAATTCCGTTCTGCAATCCGACTGACAAAACATTGGCGCCCTCTGGCATTGCCACATATTGAGATTCTACCAATACCAATTGATATTTGTATATAATCATTTATACACCATCCCAACCCGGCTTGTTATCATCTGACATAATGCATCACTATTCTCTCTTCAATCAGCTTTGCCCTCTTCGGTCCTATGCCATCCATGTCTAGCGGCTGCCTGGCATATTCGCCCTTCGGCACAAGAGCAAGCCGATATTCTGACATGACTGGCTCCAGTGTTTTCGCCCCTATACCGCGAAATAACAGGCTTGCCGCCACCAAATCCCGTTCTCCATTTGCAGGCTTCGGGCCATACCCCATCATGGATGGATCGCCCAACACCTGAGCCGCGGTTGAGAGCAACCGGCTAAATGGATGAGCCTTCCACCTCATGACAGGAATTCCGTTAGCAAACGACCTAGCTTCGAAGTCCTGCAATCTGGCTTCATAGTTGCTAATCTGGAATGCAAGCTCTTTTCCTCTATACCTGGTCTGCAATGAGTCTATGATTGCATTTGAGACATCTAGGTCGCTACCAAGAACCAGGATCATCGCGGGATGGCCGGATTCCCTCATGGATAGATGCTGACAATATAGGTGACCATCTTTTCCTAATGCGGATGAAATGTAGTCGGAACATTCTTTTAATTCACAGTTAAATATATTTACAACATATTCATCTCCCATGAGATCGTGCCCGATGTATCGGGGAGTTCCTGTAAACTGGACATCTACCGGAATGGATGAATCGATCTGTAGCGGCTCGAATCGCGGATCATGTGAAAGCGCAATCCGCAAATCCTGTTCACGGGAGGCTTCACCAGGAGCCATGCAACATTTTATTTTTTCGTGCATCCTTTCCCCCCGGCATTAGCATCTTGTTACAACTCGTGTGCGCCGCATCATGTTTGCAATACCAGATCAGGTTCAGGGAATATTCGCATTTCAGGTCCGGGCAATCAGAACAATCTATCATGGTCATGCCCTCCCATGAAACTTTGCATTGCAGCGAACTCTTTTCTGGATAGATAGAACTCATCGTTCATGGTTGCCCTCCCACACAGATAGCATGATAGCCATCCCAGTAACCGAGCATGTAAGCGACGCATGCTGCCACGATTATGCCAGCGATCCCGGCGATCAATACAACGTCTTCATCTGTCCAGGTCATTCTACCACATCGCACTCAAATATTTCACCCACAAGAGACTTGTAATATGTCATTTTGTCCAAGCCACCCTTTCCTGTCTGCGACCTAATGGTAGTCCACAGCTTCCCATGACCAGATCCGCCCTGCAATAGGAGGAGCATATAGTTGCCTTTGGCTGGCAGAGGATATTGTTTTTCTTCTCCACCATCGAGATAAGTCGTATCGTATCGCCTAAATTCCGGGGATAGCTCTGCAAGCTGGATAGGTAGTACCTGAAGTAGCTTGGAATATTGGTAATCACGAGGGAACTTGGAATAAAAATGGGAGAAGAGTATCTGGTTCATGCTTTCCTCCTAAAATCCAGTATCTCAACCACTCCGTCCCGAATTGCGCGGCCTATCAGGTCGTCTTGGTCGCGTTGGATTTTTTCGACAAAGGCAAGGCGTTTCTCGATCTCCATTTCGCGGCATTTCGTCCTTGCTTCGACATTCCCGGCTTCTATCAGACATTCTTGAATTGATCCGATCAAGTGGCCGATCTCTCCATTGAATTGACCGATCTTTTCCTGTTGCTCTTCCAGTTGCTTCTCGATGGCAGATAGCCGCTCCTCGTTTTTATGTGCCCTTCCAAGTAAAGTACTTATCCAGACACCATGCTCGTTTTTGCAGATGCCAGACATCCGGGCAATGTCTCTGAGAGTCAAATCATCAAAATCTTTTGCTGGTGTGATTGGATATTCGTATGTAGGTTTTCCGGGATTCCGATGGGCTTGCACTTCTTCCGGAGTGAGCTTTCGCAGGCTCTCTGGTGGATAGAAATATGGAGATTTATCGACTATGAATTTGGTGCCCACAGTTCGCTCGATTTGCCCGATTGTACCGGGAAAGTTAGCATCACCGCTCGTGGATAGGCCAACAATTTGCACATAATCGCATATCTTTAGCTCTTCCACCAATCGAAGGGAGCTGGCAGGATGATAGCACATTCCTTCGCGTGCATACCAGAAAGAGCCGTCTTTTCTCTTCCAGATCTGCGATATCTCGAATCGCGTTCCGTTGGCCGTTTCCACTTCGTCATCTAGGTGAAAAATGGGAGGCGTCATTGGTCCACCCACCCATTACCGCCACACGTTTCACAAACCACGAGCGGGGAATTCGCACGCTCATATGGTGCCGGGTACACAATGTGCTCATCCCGGACCTTGCAGAATCCGTCACATGTTGGGCATTTGACTCTCATGTAGACGACACCTCATTAGATGGATCAATGCCCAACTCATCTCTGTCATAGCACCCGGATAGATCGGTCGGAAATCCTTCTCTGTGCGCCTGGACTACACTTACCTTTCTGATCATGGTTGCTTTCTTACCCTGACCCCATAGCCCAAAGCCCTTGTCATATTCGACCAATGAGACTTCTGACCTAATTGGCTCATCGCGATCTGCCCGGTAGACTTCGCACCATCCGCCCTCCAGGGTTTCGCCCTTTCGCTGGAATGTGCCCTCACGGTAGGTCAGCTCATCGCCTTTGGAAATGATAATGCCGGCCTTGAAGCCCCGGTATTGCGGGTTTGCCTCTGCTTTCCGCATGAAGGCTTCCTTTCCTACCACCATAGAGCATCGAATCTCTCCAGACTTCTTGTCTTCATATGGGATCAGGTAGGCCTCATTGCAGAACGGGTTTAAATTCCTAGCCTGACATAATTTCAGGAACATGAACGTGTCTTTGTCGTTTGCCGCCGGGCAGAGGAAGTTCCTGATGTCGTCAAAAGTCATTTCGGCCACTTGGACATCTCGGATTGCCCCGGAAACGGGCTTCATTTGCCCACCATTGGACTTTTTCGGCATATGTGGTGCGATTGTCTTACTTTCGGGCGACCGCATTACATGAGGCTCTTGTGGCATCTCCATGATGATTTCAGCCAAGGCTTCCTTCGTAACCTGATCATTGCATTCCAGCTTTCCATCCACACATGAGATTAGGATATCACCTGGTTGCAGACATATGCCGCCCGCATCATTGATCGATACTTCTTTTCCTGCATTTGCCGCATAGGTTTTTGCGGCGTCGACTAATACTTGTTTGCGCAATGTTACCATTTATCTCAGCTCCGGAAATTGGTCTTTGATTTTAATTCGCCTGCAATCCTCAGCCGCAATTGCGGCACGTAGATTGCTCAGTCCTTCGTCGGATAATTGTGCGAGGAAATCCCCGAAAAGATCTACTCGGAAAACGATATCGATATCATCACTTACCATTTAGATCGCCCCCAACCGGACAATAGCATCACTCAGCTCATCAACAGCCACATTATAGGCGTCCTCGTTGTCGTCATCGAGTGCTCTAACTGCCCGGTTTCTGAGTTTGAATATTTCAGAGAGTATAGCCCTCCTCTCAGCAATTTCCTTGATTTTCTTTACCATTTAGATCACCACAATAGGTCCCTGGTCTGTGACGTGATGCACGCGAAGGACCCGTTGGCCTTCTATGCTCATCATAGATTCTGCATATGCAGCCACGGCACTCAATCCTTTGTCGGTGGCCACTGATCGAAATGTATTCGCAGGATCGTCTTCTTTATCAATTTCTAAGATGAATTCTATATGATACTTTCGCATTTCTACCATGCTAGATCATCCTCTCTTTCCCACATACTACACATCGCCCCTGCTTCGCGGTGCTATCTGCTTTTGCCGCCTTCATCAGATTGTGTACCCTGACGCCCGGGCCATAATGGGCGTCCTGATATGCATTTTTGCAATCGCATTTTGCTAACATTAGGTCGCCTCCAATTCTTCTGGCATGTACCAGCGCAACCCATTCATGCCCTCGGCACCAGGCACGTTTAGGCCAATGGTATGATCGAATGGGCCGAAGCCACCCATTTCGACCACCGAATAGCATTTTCCTATGCAGTCCGCATATACGGCAGCATCGCTGCCACGATCGGCAACGACCTTTACCATTTGGCCGACTTTTACGTCTTCGAAATCCATGTTCAATCCCTCACTATGCTATATTTACCGTCATCTAACCTTACAATTCCGGCCTCTTTCGCCTCGATCAAGCTCTTAAAGACGCGCCGTTCAAACATGTGCAGCCGCTCGGAGATCTCATATGAAGTCGTTGACCCATTGGCTCTCACAAATTCACAGACAATCTCTGCATCCTCGGATAGGAGCAATTGCTCTGGTTCTACTTGCTTGTAGCATTTGGCCACGCCAGAAAGCGGCTTCCACCAATCTTCCGAATCAGAGCAGCCAACCACGGTTTTTATTTTTCCATGCAAGCAAACTTTATCTCCAATCTTCAACAGTGGCGCAACCGTCCACTGGAGATCCCTAACTTCTTCTACACATTCCACATGCACCGGAAACCTCGTTCTATTCGCCGTCTCCAGCCACAGGCCGCCCTCCTTTTCGATCGCGACCACCTGGCCATGCAGGCCGCCAGATGTGACCAAGGGCATGCCTAACCTGATATCTTCAATTTTCATCTGGGACCACCTCACTGCATAGGAGTATTGCCATTATCCCATCAGCGTCGATGAATGCAGCGTCGTCACCATCACCCATCAGATGCAAGATGGCATTATCCACAGACACCACTTTGCCCCGGATACCTGTATTCAGTGATCCGCCAAATGGGACAATACCAACGTCTTTCCCCACAAACTTCTTCAAGAATTCTTCTTCCATCATTCCACCTTCGTTATGAGCAAGCCACCTGGCTGCTCAGTAAATCGCAATGCAGTTCCCTCCGTGATCCCGTTCGCTTCACAATAATCTTTTGGAAGCGTTACTGCTACGCTGCCGAGCCCATGCTTTTGGACCCGGCGGATATCATTCTTGATCATATCTCATCGGCCCCGGTGCCCGACCAGGCCTCTCGTTCTTGCTGCCGGATTTTGGCTAGACGGGAACCGGCCCGCTTGCACCAGGTGAGTAATTCCTGATAAGTAGTTTCGGGCCAGACCGATCCTTCCTGAATTCCAGCGAATCCGAAGTGTCCAACGTCTACGTCAACACCGGGCAGCAAGTACATTCGAATGCCATTGCCGCGCCAATCACCCGAGTTCTCCCAACAGAAACGCCTATCTCGAAAAACGTGCCTGCCACCACAGTCAGAATCGAACCAAAATGCGGGGGTGCCATCCAGATACTTTTCGGGCAGTGCATCTCTCCCCAATATGCCTTCGAATCCCATTATTTTGCGGCATTTGGTTCCATTTACCAGGATCTTTTCGAATAAGATTCTGGCAACAGGTCGCTTGTCGACGTGCTCGAGGACGAATGGATAGAACCACCATCCACAATCGAGTTGAACGTGACCACATTCGTTGGTTTCCGTGATCACCTGCTCACTGCCCACATATTTCTCCATGTAGGTCGACCACGTCAGACGATCTTTCCCTTCGTTTGTCCTAAATGACCGCGTAACCTTTACACGGTCGCCCACTTTAAATTCTGTCATGTTTCAACCTCCACCTATATCATGTAATTAACACTATTTATATGTTTCGCTTTCTAAAAAACGGCCCCGGCGAACAGTGACCTCTCGATATTCGCCGGGAAATATGCCAGCCTATGGGGATAGGACATGGCAAAAGACGGCCCCGCGAATACAGCGAGACGCGCGACCGCCAGATGTGGGTTATGTTGCTTTCCAATCTATTTGGAACTCTGGTATTCGTTCGCAGACCTTCGCGGCAATCCCATCTACGTCGATGCCCTTTCCATAGTTGTCTATGGCAGTGTTCAGGGCAGCTTCCGACAAGAGGCCCAATTGCCACCCTCTGAGCATTGCCAGGAAGTACGGCAGCCTCTCGCCGCAAACGTCCTTGTAGAGCATCCAGATACGCGGCCCGTAGATGCCCACGGTATCCATGGCAAGCATTGGGGCCAACCCGCCCAATGCACCGATGGGATCAATTGTCGAGCTGTTCTGGAATGCATTCATGCACACCGTCAACGCGCCTGGATTGCCATCACTCAGTTTCATTATCATTTGCATTACACTATCAGATCCTTCTATTCGTTCTTGTCTCATTTGAATCACCTACGTGAAAAGCAATAGCCGGAGTCGAACCGGGTATGTGGCCTTTCCACCTATCGCTTCCAAAGGAAGATATGAACGATGGCCCTAGGCAGATTTTGATTTCACCTCCACGCTCAGAATTTGGGAAATAGAATTCAATTCATGCAATTTCAGCACGAGATTTTGAATCGTGCCCTCTAAGTGCTGAATTGAGTGCCATCGTTGCGCTCGATGGTCAGGGCGTCCGTCCAGATTTCTAGCCGCCTTATATCGTTGCTCCGCGGTGGCCACTGCGAATTGCCGCAATCCGTCAAGTACCTGATCGGGCCGCTTATAGATGATGTCTATTACTTCCCGATCGATCTTATTCCATTCACCGTTCATGCGACCTTCTCCGCATGATATAACACCTCATCGCATTCTGCTATCAGAGCTGGTATCCGAGCACGGATAGATGGATCGGATACCTCGGCCAATGCGCTGCATAGTGCATGTCGGAGAGCCAAAATGGGGCTCATATACCCCACCGCTCGGACAGCGCCAATATGAGCGGGCCATATCGATCTGGGTCCTCTGGCTCATGGTCTAGGAAGAAGTCGAGGTTCTTCCTGATGTTGGGGGGGAGGTCAGACATGCTTAGGCCACCACCCAGAATCTATCCAATCGCTCTTTAGGCGAAAGACCTTTCTCTGTATGCGATCTAACCGCGATGTCGACGAATGTGGTTTCTAAGTCCCTCGTCTGTATAGTCCTCATTTTTCGTATCCTCCATGTAATCATAAGCTGAGATCTCACATCTCAGCACATACACCCTTGTTTTGTGGGTATATAAAGTTTACGCCACGCAACCAAGATGATTACCACAAACTATTTAAGCTTATAAATCATAACCACCTATCATGGCTAATAAATGTGAGTTTCCAGCCACCATAAACGCGAACCTCGCGATCAGGATTCCCGCGAGTGCGCGTATTAAGCTGGATCTGAAAAAAGGAGATCTCCTGACAGTGGAAATTAGAAAGGAGCAGAAAGCATGAAAGAAGGAGATAAAGTCATCCAAAAGACATCATGGATGAGCACAAGAAACAATGCGATTTTTACCGTGAAAAAGATAACAAAGACTGGAAAGATCCGATTGAACGATGGAAGGCTCTTTTCCAAAGAAGGGACAAGAAAAGAGTACGGTTGGGGCATTATGACAATCGAGGAGCTACATACATGAAGAAATTTCGTACCTGGTACGATACCAGGATAGAAGAAGTTGAGGTAATTCGCGAGACCGCGAAATTTGTAATCATCAAAGAAAAAAACATGTATAACGAAGATACATTCGAAAGACGCGACACTAAGCGAACCGATATCGGCTACAATTATTTTGACGCATGGCAAGAGGCCCGGCAATTCCTCATAGATCGCGAGGAGATCGCGATAATCAAGCTGCTCAACGAGGTCAAGCAGCATGCCGCCCTCAAGAAGCTCGGCGAAGCGAAGCGCAAGCGGGGCAAGGCGCTGGTGGAAGAGCGCATAGCTGGAGAATTTTCAGACTGGATCGAAAATCAATGCCCGCATTGGGACATCGACGAGGAACCCTTCTGCGTGGAACTGGATGGCCCATGCGAGTATCGGGAAGGCGGATGCCCAATTCGCATAGAGCTACATGAAATCGCTCGCGAGCAACTGCACCAGGAGGGGAAGTTATGAGCCGTGCTGACTGTGACCAGTGCGATGAAGAATTCGCAAAGTTACGTGAGCAGATTGCCACATTGAAAGCGATATGCATCAAAGAATGTGCTGAGTCGTTTTTGGAGGAGAATTGGAAAGACAAGGTTAACGCATCGCTGCTAAAGATGGCGACATCCCAATTGGCCCGGGAATATCCTGAAATTGCATGGGAGGAGAAGAAATGAGCGACGATCTCATAGAGGACGCCATCGATTGTCTACGAGGCGAAGGATGGGACAATGAAGCTGACGCGGTAGATAGATCGGTGGCGGAGATCAAACGCCTCCGAGATGAACGTCATGCCATTCTCGGAGTCAAGACGAAAGAAGGACTAACCGCAAGCGAGTGGGTGCTGAGAACGGGGTTGGCTGAAAGGCAGCTTGCCGCCAAGGACGCCGAAATTGAAAGCCTTCAAGCGACATTGAAATATGTTGACAATTTGAAGGGTCGATATGCAATTTTAATCAGGGATCATGCCAGAGACAAGATCGATCTAATGGCCAACTGCAACCAGCTCAGAGATAGATGCTGGAAAGCTGAAGGCGAGCTTGCCAGATGGCGAGAGATTGCGATAGAAGAAAGAGCCAAGCAAATGGACGGCCCGTGTGATTTCCGCACAAAATACGAATGGTGCGACATCATGCGAGCCTCATGTGATGGCTTCCCGCACATGTGGGAATGCTGCCCCAACAAGGATCATTGGCGATCGGAGGCGGCCAAAGAGCTTAACCTGCAACTCTCCGAAGATGATGATCTAACCATCGCCTACATGTTGGGCAGCCAGAAGGCCAACGAGAGATTGAAAGTGCTGCAAGATGCACTAACCAAGATCCGCGAGGAGCCAACATGCTAATCCCATGCCGAATTAAAATACGTGGCAAAATGCCAACCAATTGTAGCATTGAGTTCGCAGAAATGCCACATAAAGGCGACCTAATCCAGCCAGATGAGCACGGAAACGGAATTAATGGATATGTGGAAGAAGTTATATGGATTCGCGGTGAGGCAGACGTGTATGGGCCGTGGCTAATTATCAGAGCGTATGAGAAGGAGGAATATACATGAAAGAAATTCTGCTTAAGCTATATCGAGACGAATATAGCTATCTGGAAGGCCGGGCCATGTGGGAGGAAGTTCAGCCCGGGTGTGCTATGATTCTGGGAATTGATGATCCGGAATTGAAGTATTTAGATTATTGGAAATGGTTTTGGGAGGGAGCTAGTTGAGTAACGATCAATATTACTGTAGTTGGTGCCGCACGATTTACGATTGTGCCCGGTTGGTGGGGGAAGATAGCGAGGCTTATTGCAGCGTTGCCTGTATGCAGGCAGATCTAGACCACAAACGATTGATCGGGCTTGAAGCTAGAATAGACGAGGTACATACCAGATGCCACCAGGATTGCCTGTAGTACCCTAATATGGGCATAAAATCATTTTTACCAACTAGGTTGGGCGAAAAAAGAAGATTGATTTTAGTGCACTTGACGGGCTTTCATGGCACCCATTGCGCGGATGGCTCGGACATACCAGAAATGGGATTCGTGTTGTGGGTTGTCCCATCCTTTCGCGATCATGCGCGAAATCTCGGATTCCAACTTAGAGATATTCATTTTCGCCTCCCAATTTCGTCATCTAGCAACTTTTGAACAAATGCCGAAAAATTGAGTTCTTTATGCGATTTTAACCAGATATCTTGGTCTGGCCGGATCGCGATTGATCTAACAACTTTTCGCATGTTGCCACCTATTTATAAATTCTATGGCGATTCTGCTCAACCATTCTAACTGCCATGCTTTTGATTTCTTCTCTGGACAACTTTGGATTCTTAATCTTCATCTGTTTGACGAATTCCATTGCCCGGTCAGTAGTCTGCTCGATTGCCCTTTCTTCGCCCTGGATATACACCGTTGCCGACTCAACCAATACATTGAACAAGAAAGATTCTGCCGCGTTTATTTCACGCTGGGACTCAGTGATTTTTGCCATAGATACTACTAGTATCTAATGCTATATAAGGTTATCTAATCACCTACCAAATAGTTACACCGATTCTTAAACCTAGCGTCCTTTCCATCCAAGATCGCCCTAGCTTCTTTCAGATAGCAGGCTCGTTTGCTTGTTGGTATCTGGTATTCGCGATGCCATTTGCGGTATTTGGTTTCCGGGATCAGGGACATTAATAGCCTGAAATTTCGAGCAACATGCAATTCATTGATTTGTGCCATGTGGCCTCCTTTTATTAGATGGTGCAATTGTATATATCTCCTTCTTATTGTAAACCTAACTCAGTTAGCCAAGGTTTACATATGACATTTATATGTCATGTCAATTTTTTTTAATTTGGCCGCTGCATGTTTATATATGATCACAGATATTTATGTCCTCTTTTGGGTATACACAAACTCCCTGGTTTTCAGATAATTGGCTTCCAACCAGGCGACTACAACATCCACAGATAGCGATAGTTTGACAGCCACGATACGAGCGTCTACTTGGCCGTTCATGCCATATTCCATTCTGGCAGCGAGACGGATTCTATCACTGGTGTCAGGTAAAGTGCCAGCCATGACAGGTAAAATGTCAGTCGAATCGTCGTCAGTAGGCTTGGTGTCAGCAGTGACAGCTACTTTGCCCTTCTTTACAATATTTTCTTCTATTTTTTCGTCTTCTTTTGGTGTCTGCTTACCTTCTACATCTTTATACTCAACTATACTAAAAGAGCTGTCACCAGCTGTCACCTGTCTCTTGTTATCGGTTTTTAGGGTGTCGGTTGGTGTCAGGGTGTCAGCTTCCTTTTTCAGTCTTATTGAAATTTTTCTGCCTTCTTTTCCACTCCTAGAATATGAAACTTCCACATTAAGAGCCGTCAGTGCTGGGGTGAATCTCCTTAGCTCCGATCCTACCTTTTCGGGAACCTTCGGCCAATTCATGGGCTCATAGCCATTTAATATATGTTCTCTGGTATTTAATACTGTTAACAATTCCGACGCCGGTCCTTTCCACTCGTCCGGTGCGTTGTCCACCGCTAGCTGATATATGGCCTTCGGAAATTTGTTGCCCTCCACCAAGTCGTATTTTGTGTCGTTTCGCGATCCGAGATACACTCTCAAAAACTCTTCGCCGTCGTCTCCGAGACACGCATACGCCCATTCTGCAAAATCGGCCATCCTCGGGAGGTCAGATAAGCAAACGGAGTCTATTTCATTGATCCCCCGAACGGTAAGATCTAATAAAGCCCCGAAAATCGAAGCCTTCCTTTCTGCTAACTCCTTTTCGATTTCCTTCTCTGATCTGCGTTCTGTTTCCGGAATGGGCTCTAAATCGATTACCATTGTCCGATCCAACAGATCCCCACGCTGCCCCAAATCATCTATTCCGTTATAAATTATGGGGCAATGTATGGGTATAATTGCTTCTTCGTCATCGGTGAAAAGTGCTCTCTGCGTAGACACGCCGCCCGTGCTTGCCACGCAAAACAAATCCGCGATATGATCTAAAATTCCACTCATATTATCGAAGCATGGTATGGCCTCAGAGCCCAACGCTATGGCCACATCTCGCTCACTTTTCGGAACACGCCTCTTGATTGCCGCGCTGGGGTCAGAAATTGCCTTTAAGCAAGCCATCATATAGGACTTCGCGGTGCCCTGTGTTCCCCTGAAATACATATGCGCAAATGGACCGCGACACCAAAACGCCTGCGTGATCCATGCCTTGATGAGTACCCAATTATCATCGCTGGATGCATTAATAAGCGGTCGTAGGTCTTCTATTGAGCCGCCGCGTTCGGGCAATGGGAGGGGAAGAGAATTGCCCGCTCTGCGAAATCTGATAGGGCAATCTTTTATTACCTTCCAGCCTTCTTTTGAAACTTCTATAATATTCCAAGAAGCATCTCCTAAATCTATGTAAATTTTTCCATCGTGTTCTGCCTTTCTGACATGAAACTGATACTCTTTACCATCGTAAACCGCCATGCTTTCCAGAACATTAATAGCATCCTTGATAGCAGAAACACCGACCGTTTTATCTAACAATTCATGCCCCAATTTACCCAACCACATCCGAGCCGACTTAGAAGATAGCTTGTAGTGCTCCTTGTGAGAATTAATTAACACTGTTATGTATCCGGTGCCGTTGGGGGTGTGCCAGATTTCAAAGCTGTTTTTTTTGGCTAGCTTGACCAGCAAATTTGCAATTGCCTCTCGTTTAGGAGCTTCGGTTTCGATCAGTAATGGTGGGGTTTTATCTTCGGATTTAACTGAAATATAATCATCTAGTTCTGGTATAACCCGAGGTGCCTTCAGTCCGGCGCCCAAACCGCTCTCTATGGTCCGTTGGCTTTCTTCTTCAGTCAGTCCGATATTCCGGGCTACCCTCATAAGTTCCCTTTCAGCTTCAAATCTGCTGATATAACCGGATCCTACCAGGGAGCCAATTTTCAGAGCGGATGTATTAAGCTGGTCGTTTCGGCTGCCTTCTGAGGTGCATCTGATTATTTCCAGCTCTTCTATGAATGCCTTTCTGGCATATTTTCGCTTCGATTCTTCGCGACCATCGTAGATTACTCTGTTTTTTTTGTTTTCCGCCACAACGGTTTCTAGCCTTTCGGCATTCTTTTCTAATCTGGTCTTATCGCGATCTGAAAACCGGCAACCATGCGCCACCAAAGTTTCAAGTAGCCATTCAAGTGAGATTTTCACCGGATCGGATTCATTGAGCATCTTGTAGGCCCGTTTTTGGCCATCCACCGTTTTAATAGAAGGTGGAATTACCCCATAGTGGCGCGCTCCTTGGATTTCTCCTAGATGAATATAATGTCCCTTATCATCGGTTTTTTCCGAATCATAAAACTTGATCTGGTCTTTGTCTTTACCGACATACTTTTCTAATATTTCTGGTTTCCAATCATCGCATATGTAGAGTCGTTGCTGCCTTCCGGGTCTGGTTTCCCATGTAGTCGAGTCCGGAAAGATCATTTCCTTATCGAGCACCATGTCAACCGCGTCAATGTCCAATATTAGAACTCCACCGTCTCCACCTCGGATGCCAACGTTTCCGCCTCTTGTAATCCAATCAAGCAATTTTGGATCATCGAATTGATATGCGGAGCCATTTTGCCAGTCTTCCTCCAATGCTTTCTTATCGTTTTTTCGGACCTTAATAAATTTAAATGCATTATTGCGATAAGGTGCCGAGAGCATCTAAATTTCTCCCTTGAAATACGACCGCATCTTTTTGACTATGCCCGTATCAAACCGTTCTTGCATTTCCACAGGCAGCAACGTAAACGCTGTTAGCATTGCTTGTGTTTCGCGATCCTGGTTGCTGAAATTAACAAATTCGACCGATCCTGGGCAGTCGGTATATCCACATGTTTTGTTTTCTATGCCTTCCGACGATAGGAACGGGTATATCTTACACGCGATCGGTCTTGCTTCGTATATTTTGCACCGGTTTGTTGTGGTATCCAAGAACTTGCATGGGTTCACATGTTTCAACTTGTATACTCCGTCATGTGGTGATAGATATTTTTTAACAACCTTTGATCTGGGAAGCTTGAAGAATTTCATTAAATCCTTGATGTCTGCTTCATATATTGTTATAGGGTCACTATCCAAGCAACATATACCGCACTTATGACAGGTAAACGATTCTTGCGCGAATACCCGGAAACGATCAATCTGAGATAACATCGTCACCCCATGATTTATCGCATACCTCACATCTTCCGTCACAATATGGAGCATCGTTTAGATTCTCATCGCGATCTTTCGCCGGTTTCCTCATTTAGACCGCCTCACATAATCCGGGCACATCCAGGGCTTACACATCGCCGGATCAGTCAAGCAACCCACCTTGCCACATTTCCGATTGGCCTTCTTCTTGCGATCCATCTATGACACCTTCATGCTACCGGATCTCTGGTAGCATCCTTCTTCTCCACATTCCAATATCTACTCTTGCATTTCGGACACATGGCTGGTAGCCAGTCCACTCGCGGCAGCCAGACCCAACCACATTTCATGCATGTTTGTTTTTCGATCATACGCGATGATAGGTAAGCCATTCTATATCAAGCTTTTGCTCATACCAATCGAAAGCTTTATTACCTATCATAATAAAGGGTAGGCTATGATATCCCAAGCCAGAACATTAACCTGCAATGACAGGACAATCGTGATCGATTTGGTGAAGAGGGGCGATTTTGGCCATTACATGGCCCGATATGCAGGTGAATCCGTCTGGCATGAAATTGAGGAGATATGCCAATGAATGCAATTCCAAAAACCTACGAGTTAACCGACGGCTGGTATTGGGAAACGATAGACGAATCCAACGGCCCGTTTGCCAGCGAGGACATGGCCCTAAATGATTATGTAGATAGCCATGAATGTGAGGAAGAGTAAATGACAGAAATTCAGGATCTAACCAACTACCTACGAGGCTTCGTAGCTGCTCGTGATTGGGAAGGCTATCATACCCCGGAAAACCTATCCAAGTCTATAGCCATCGAAGCAGGCGAGTTACTGGAGTGTTTCCAGTGGGATTGTGTGGCAACCGATCGCGATAAGGTCAAGGCTGAAATGGCCGATGTCCTAATCTACCTAATCATGATGGCCGATGTCATGGGGATAGATTTGGTAAAGGCGGCATGGGCCAAGATAGCTGATAATGCTGTCAGGTATCCTATAGAGAAGGCGAAAGGCAATTGCAGGAAGGCGGAAGAGTTATGAAAGTCGATAGAGTCCACATAGAAGGCACAATCACAAAGATCCTAGAATATAAAGACATCGATCACCTAGGATGCATTGATTGTGAAAACTTTGATGGAGACCGCGAAATGGAAGTAGGAAATTGCAAAGGCGAATTAAAAGAGTTTTGCAGGAGATACTTTCTGTGATATCTCCAAATTTGATCGGTTTGGTATCGGCTTGGGTATTATTTTTAATTATTTTATTCTTTATATCGGAGAAGATGTTATGATCGACACCATAATAAAAGGCGATTGCTTAGAAATCATGCCGTCTATACCTGATAAAAGTATAGATATGATTTTATGTGATTTGCCTTATGGTACAACAGAATGCAAATGGGATGCTGTTATCCCTCTTAAACCTCTTTGGGATGAATATAAAAGGCTAATTAGATCAACTGGAAGCATAGTATTAACCGCAAGTCAACCGTTCACTACCATCTTGATTATGGGAAATATCGAGATGTTTAAGTACGAATGGATATGGACCAAGACCAGACCATCCGGTTTATTTCATGCCAAAAACGCGCCTCTCAAAGCACATGAAAACGTATTGGTCTTTTCACAAGGATCTATCAATCATCCATCATGCACCGATAATAGAATGAATTACTTTCCACAAGGACTTATACCGTTTGGCAAAATGACACATAGGCCAAACCGTGATAAGAAGGCTTCAGAACTTTATGGAATGCGACCATCCAGAAAGAAAGATTTCATCCAAGAAGCAACCAATTACCCTCAATCGGTTTTGATGTTTCCTAATGTGGATAATAAAAATTCTCATCCCACTCAAAAGCCTGTAGCTCTCTTTGAATATCTCATCAAGACTTACACAAACGAAGGCGATCTGATCTTGGATAACTGCATCGGCTCAGGCACAACGGCCATAGCGGCCCGGAACACTGGAAGGCATTTTATAGGGATCGAGAAGGAAGCGAAATACTGCGAAATAGCCAGGAAACGGATAGCGGAAATGCCTACCAGGCTAGACCATTTTGTATAAGGGAAACCTATAAATACTATTACTGACTATTACTTATTGGTGATAAGCCGTGATATGTCCAAGATGCAAATGGGAATGGGATTATTCTGGAGAAAAGAAATCAGTCGAAGGCATACCAGCCTATGTAAGCTGTCCAAGTTGCCGGAAAAATGTTAAGCTTCTGGTAGAGGATAAAAATGCCACCTAAAAAAGAACGGCTTGCTTTGGTTTGCCCGATATGCAACAAGACTTTCTATAGGTTGCAATGCCAAATAAAGAAAGGAAAGACTTACTGCTCTCGGAAATGCTTAACAGAGTCTCAGAAACATGGATCTGAAATAGAGTGCGAACAATGCCATAAAGTGTTTTATCGGCACTTCGCGGAGCAGGACATGGGCGAAAAGATTCATTCATTCTGCTCTATACCGTGTTATTTCGCGTGGCGCAAAGAATCTGTAAATCCTAATACATATAGAAAGATCGGGGCAATCCATGAACATAGAATAGTTGCTGAGAAAGTATTAGGCAGAAAATTAAAGCGAGGCGAAACGGTTCATCATATAGATGGTAACAAAAAGAATAACACTGTGTCGAATTTGGTAGTATTTCCCAATCAGAGGAAACACGCCGCGTTTCATTTCGGCTCACTGTCGGACAATGAATGGCACCAATTTAGATTAGAGGTGATAAGCAATGGATTATGAAGCGTTCTTGGAATCTAAACAGTTTAAGGCAAAACCTAGCGGATTTCAAGCCGTTGATGTAAATTCGAAGCTGTTTACTTTTCAAGCTGACATTGCAGGATCGCAGAGGGGCTAGGAGAAATAGCTTAGAGCAACGAGTTTCCAAGGTTGCCGAGATAGTCAACTCATTAGATGGGCAGTGGCTAGTTTGGTGCGATCTGAATGTGGAAGCTGATGCCCTGAAGAAAGCCATTCCAGGGAGCACTGAGATCAGAGGAGCAGACGAACCTGAAAAGAAGGCGCAAGCTGCTAAGGAGTTTGCAAATGGTAATATTAAAATATTAATAAGCAAATCATCAATATTCGGATTCGGGCTCAATTTCCAATGCTGCCACAAGATGATATTTACGGGCCTGTCGGATAGTTTTGAGCAATATTATCAAGCCGTGCGCCGGTGCTGGAGATTCGGCCAAACCAAACCAGTTGATGTATATGTCATAACCTCAGAGTCTGAGGGCGCGGTAGTAAAGAACATTGAGAAGAAAGAGAAGAAATTCCAGGAGATGTTAAGCGGTATGATATCTGCAACTCAAGAAATATGCTCTGAAAACCTGAAAGCAACCAGAACAGAGCAAGATGATTACAAACCAGAGACGAAAGAAGGCAAGAACTGGAAGATGTATCTAGGGGATTGCGTCACCGAAATGAGAAAGCTTGAAAGCGAATCGGTCCACTATGAGATCTATAGCCCGCCCTTCAAGAACATATTCGTCTATAGCAATAGCAATAAAGATCTTGGAAACTCTCGTTCAATGGAAGAATTTGAGGCCCATATGGGATACGTGGCGGATGAGTTATACCGGATCCTAAAACCTGGCAGACTAATGTCCTTCCATTGTGCCGATATCCCTGCCTTCAAGTATAAAGATGGCTTTGCCGGCCTCCAGGACTTACCAGGGCATTTGATCAAGGTATTTGAGAAAGCAGGATTTCACTACCACAGCCGTGTGACTATTTACAAGTCGCCTGTCACCGAAATGTACCGCACCAAGACTCAGGGCCTACTCTATAAGCAGCTCAAACAAGATTCCAGTATCTCACGGCAAGGATTAGCTGACTATGTAATCACCATGCGAAAGCCGGGCGACAATGCAGAACCGATAGTTCATGCTGAAGGCAGCGAGTCGGAGATACCGCTTCCTGCCTGGCAAAAGTACGCCGATCCCGTGTGGATGGATATCTTGCAGACAGACACCCTAAATAATAAATCTGTCAGAGAGTATGAAGATGAAAAACATATCTGCCCGCTACAATTAGGCCTGATAGATCGTTGCCTTGAACTGTGGACTAACGAAGGTGACACGGTCTTAAGTCCGTTCGCTGGCATTGGCTCGGAAGGATATACTGCCGTGAGAAAACATAGGAACTTCATAGGGTTTGAGTTGAAGAAGTCCTACTTCGACCAGGCCTGCGATTACTTGAACCAAGCCAATCGAGAGGGCGATTTACCTCGGCAGGTTGATCTATTCAAGTTTGCTGATGAAGAGGAGAACGAACCTAAGCAAGTGGACTTGTTTAAATTCGAGAAAGTGGAGTAAATGTTTTGTAAAATCTGTGAACGAGAACATCCGGTAAGCAAATTTAACCATTCCGGCTCAAAGATAAAAATATGCGATGACTGCATAGAACTGATGGGATACAATCATCAGAGAATGGGAGAAAGAATCTACCATCAGTTTAAAAGAATTTTGACAAAAAGCTAACTGAAGAAGTTCAAAAAACGCTGCCAAGTGTACTAGAAAAGCTCATGGTTGAAAGCAATCTGATATTTGAATTAAAGGTGATCTAAATGTTCAAATTCGTCATAAAACAATCCATCCTAAAAGACATCATTGACGCAATCGAAGCCGTAGTCGAGGATGACATCAAGCTCCAGATAGACGAGAATGGCTTCCGCATTGAAGCGGTGGACCCATCAAACGTTGCTATGGTCTTCATGCAGGCCAAAAGGGAAGCATTCGACTTTTACCAGGCCGGAAAGCTAGACCTGGCAATGAGTCTGGTCACTCTGAAGAAATACACGGACATAAAGGACATACCAGTATCAATAGAACTCGATGAAGCCACGCACCGGCTAAAAATCTCTCAGGGCAAAACAAAATATAACATGTCCCTAATCGACCCAACCAGCATCAAGGCAGGGCCACGTATCCCACAACTGGATATGCCATGTGAGATCGTTATGCGGGGGAGTGACTTTCAGGATGCGGTTAGAGCGGTTGAAAAGGTGGCAGACCATGCCATCTTTGAACAGGATGAGGAGAAGTTTTCCATCTCAGCAAAGGGCGATATCGACTCGGCAAATGTGGAGTTTGCCCTGTCCGAGCTTACCGGCGTGAAGCATGGAGTTAGCCGGGCGCTATTCAGCCTGGATTATCTATATCCCAACATGGCTAGGGTCTTTGCAAAAAATTCTATTAAAATCGAGACTGGAGTAGATTATCCCTGCCGGGTTAGTTTGAATATCGGAGAAAATATATTTGTGAGCTACCTGCTCGCGCCGAGGATAGAACAAGAAGACTGATCAGTCTTCTTTTAAGCTCCCCCTCTCCCATCCTTTCTTCTTTGTTCCCTGGTCAGTTTTCTCCTCTCCTTATCCCGCATGTAAGCGTCAGCTTGCTTACTTTTCTCGGCAACCTTATCAGCATCTGACAACTTATACATCCTCCAATCGGGACATGAACCGGATTGCGCTATCATTTTGGCCGGTTCGCATCTTGGTAGATTTTTATTCCAAAAACATGAACGACAATGGCCGGTCAGGTCATCACCTACCATATTTTCCACCACGGCCTCTTATATTTCTCATGCTCCCTGATGATATTCTCCCCAATATGCTGCTTATACCTCTCATAGGCCTCATCTGTGATGTAGCCGTCATCATGCAGCTGGGAGGCCGCATCCAGCATAAATATATCCTCCATTTAAAAATTCCTCCTCCAACCAGGCAGTAGGTTATTGTCCCGGCCAAACAAGTCATCGGCAAAAAGCCAGATAGCTCCGATCTGAACCAACGGCGCTTCCCTAACCGAAATTCCGGTACAACATGCACATTCGGCCATCACTTCTGAATCGAGTTCTTTTTCGGAGCATGCCAGGCCCGCCGCTTGCAGCTCCGAGATGAGGAGCTTACAGCGCGGGCAGGTGGATGTGGAATAGACGATTACTTCAACCAAACATATCATCTCCCAATTTCTTTATCATGTCGTAAATCTTTGGTTCTATACATTCGCGATCAGCGTCGCCACTTTCTGCCAAATCGATCTCATAAAATACAGCTTCAAGAGCCTGCAAAATTCCTGGTATCATGATTGGCCTGATCAGATCAGACATATTCCGATCTCTGTAATCCCAACGTCCGCCACTCATCAAATATCCCTCAAATCCTTCAATTGTAAATCAATCTCTGCTATGCGATTTGCATATGTTTCTCTCGCTTCCATAAGTTGTGCTATGGCCTGTTCTGTGGGCACAATGATCCTGGTTGGCTTGATCTCCTTGTTCATGAGCGGATGGGCAGCTTGCAGCATTGCATATCGCCACGCGACACAAATTTCGCATGAGCAAGATGGTTCATGTCTCATGGTAGTGCCCAATAGCGTTTTGCGCCACGATACGGGTTACTTTCAGATCTAACCAATCCATCTCTTACCAGAGCACGCAGCGGCTTGCCTATATCAATAATTCCGGTACTCCGAGAGATATCTTGTGCGAAACCGCCGGGATGTTTTTTGATGAACTCTAGGACGACATCTTGGTTGTAGCTCATGGTTGGTCACCCGCCGATGTGGTTGGGACTGTTCACAAATGTCAGATTGTATATTCGTTCGGTGGGAATGGATTGAACATAGTATTCTTCGCACCATCCGGTGGCATCGTCCCATCCATCCGCATAGGCATCTTCTATCTGGATTTCGTCAGCCGCGTGTTGAATAACAGCTCCGATCAGAACCCCACATATCCAGATAAATGCCATCCAGAGGTATTTGTAATTGTTATCCGTCACTTTTTCATCTCCACAATTCGCCTATGCACATCATTAGGCAACCAATTGCCGCCTACATCGCGATTTATGGTATCCGCGATTTGCACATACCCATGACCAGCTTTTCGCCCATCCGAGATGATTTTGTCAATCATAGATTGCCTCTTATCGGATTCCGTCATGGGCGGCTTCGGGGCAATCTCCTTCGCGGCTTTCTTTGCTATATTGTCGAGTATCGGGTACCTGTTGGCCTGTATGACTCCATGTACCTGTTTTCCATTTAGAGCAAGTTTTTTTGCTATCTCCGCCGACTTGAGCCCATTGGCGGATAGGCGTAAGATCTCGGCTTTCCGATCGGCAGATAGCGGGAGCAGCTTGAACTTACAAGCCTCAATTGCTTCCTTATCCCACCCATCACGCTCGCTATTCAGAGCTATCCGCAATTGGCCAATCGATTCATCCGTTCCAGCCAGCAGGATGCCACCGGGCACCATATGACCCACTATTCCAGATTCTTCATTTATAGCGACAATTCGCTTGCCACTTGGTGACTTGAATATGTCAATCATGCTAGGTTATCTACGGTGATCGCATAAATAGATAACTGTGGTAGCCTATTTATAGGAAGCCATCACCATTTTCATTGTGTCAACCACATTTCAGATCTATGCCATGTCCTACCTACAAGACATGCCAATTGATCGCCCGTTCCGGTCGAGCGAATTGCCAATCAAAATCACCGGCGGAGAATTATGTAAATTATCAGATAATAAATTTATAGAAATCGTAGGAAAACATTTCCATCGAGGACATAATACAAATATATGGAAAGTAACAAAACGCGGCAAAATGCTTATCGCAAAACAGAAATCGCGAATCCCATCAAGGTTTCATCGGCAACAAAAACGTGCACCATGCCCGATTTTGGCCGGGACCACAAAACAACAGGCCGCGCGGGATGAATCCGAGGTCGCCGCATATCTGTCTACGCATCCCGATGCCAACATATTTGATGTGGCGCTAGAATGCCACATGGGAGACGGTCACGCAGCGCGATTAGTCAAATGTTGCCGCCAAAAATGTCATGAGTAGGCAGCTCCGCAATCCAGGTTGTGGCGTTTCCTGATATGTTGCAATCCGGACAAATGATAGTCATCTCACTATATCCTGCACCGGTGGAGTTGCCTGCTATGGATAGCTCCAGGCCACTAGATAGCGAAATAAGCAACGCTACCGCTAATATGTAGATCGGATTCATGCATCATGTTTAGAATCCGATCGCATATAAATCTTTTGAAGATCTCAGAGGAAAGCAAGCCCTCTGAGCAAAATGGCAATTCGCAGCGGCGAATTACAGACTAAAAAAGTTTAGTATTTTGCTTCCCAATTAACTATCTGTGTGGTCGTCACTCCATCCAGATCAATCGTCAGATGAGTAGCGTCTTTTGCGGTCACTACCGCGTTTGTGCCGGCCAGGGTGCCGTCTGCTGACGCATAGGTTGGCGTGATCTTCATGCCGTGGGCTATGGTCCCCCCATCGGCTACAGATGTTGCCCCGTAGGCCTCCAAGCCTAGCCCGGATGTTCCGGAGTGCTCAAGGACGCCGCTGGATGAAGAGACATAGATCAGTCCATTATCAGAACCGTGACATCCAATCAGAGATGCCTTGGCGCCTGCCTGGACGTTGATTAGGTATGCGGCTGCAGATGAGGTATTTAAATCGCAGCCGGTGAAGAGCGCGGTTGACCCCGCTCCATAGATCCGGAAGACATCTTCCGAGGCATTGAGGTCGCAGCCATTCACTTTTACGTCTGACCTATATCCTGCCTCCACTACCAAGCTACGCTTTCCTCGTAGCTCAAGATCATCGAAAGTAATTCCTGTGGAGTTGGTCACGCTGGCCGCATAGTTCCCTGTTCCGGCCACTATCGTTCCATCCGAGATGGTCACGTTGTTGCAATGCTGGATATATATGCCATGCTTTCCGATATCCTCCGAATCTATGTATAGATTCGATAGCCTCAGAGAGAGGTCGTCTCTGGACTTCCAGTACCCAAAGATGAACATCGAGCCATCTATGATGTGAACATTACTCACTATCGAGTGGCCTGATGTGCCGTACATGCCATCCAACACGAGAGCCTTTCGGCTGGCTGTCCACATGCCCCATGAATCATTCTCGGAAATGAAGCCGTCCACGACGAGGTTTTCGGTGTTGTCGATCTGCGAGCTGCCCCAATTGTCGTGGCAGTAGACATCCCGCACCACTGAGTTCCGCTCCCAACCGCCGCCGTTGTAGCCCAGGTACATGCCATGATTTGGTGAGTTCTTGATCTCCAAGTCGTTGAAACGCGCCTGGCCTCGGACAGATCCTACCAACAGCACCCCCGCGCCATCATGGTAGTACGGCGTCTGGTTGCCGACGTCACCATCCAGCGTCATGTGCTCCAGGCCGAGGTTCGTGTAGGCCGTCCCAACCCCGTCACCGCTCACTGTATAAGGACAATAGATGTATATCAGTAGGCCGCGCTTCGTGTCGCTGTACTGGCTTGGTGCTAACCTGAGCGTGGTTGCATTCCTTCCAAGTCCTTCAATATAGATGTTTTTCGTGATCGGCAGGGCCACATCATAGTAATTGACATAGGACGGCGCGCCGGTGGTGCAATTCAAGTCGGCTTCCAGGCTGTACGGCCCACCTGCTATCAGCATCTTGCCGTTTTCGGGCGTGGCATTGACGCCTGCCCGGATAACGCGAGTATTTACGGCAGATCCAATTGTGCCGGAATCTATCAGTGTTCGGTTTCCGCCATAGACGGCATAAATGTCAGTAAAATCCGCATTTGGGTAAACAATCGTGTCGTACTCAGTAGCGAATTCCTGCCCCTGGATGTCGCCACCATTCAAGATGATATTTGCATCCTCTGGCAACATCTGTGACCAGTTGATTCTATTTGGTGGCAATTTGGTCTCAGCCGCAAGTGCCCCTGATATCAGTAACGTCAGGCAAAATAAAATTGTAATTAGTTTCATATCAACCTCAATATAGATAAACCGCCTGCAAGTTCTCACCAATGACTGGCTTAATATCTCCCAATAGCGTAATTGTGGCAGTCGACACCGTGAAATCGTATCCTACGCCTTCCTTCAGCATAATACCCCCATAGAAGAGCTGGATATTACCCGCTGGTGTGTGGGCCAACGTGAATGTCTGATTGCTGCCGTCCATTGTACCAGATGGAGTCTCCACGGACTGATTAGTTGCCGCGAACCCGGCGTCTCCTTTTAGCCCTTGCGGTCCTCTTCTGGCATAGCAGGCCCAATAAACGCTATCTGTCCCGTCGGTGGGTGGCGTATGGGCCAGATTGTCCTCTATGAGCGAGATATACTGACTGCCCTCCGCGCTGGTCACAGTATCATATTTCGCATAGGTGGTTGTGGCGGAGTATACCCCTCTATATTGTCTGGCATAGATGACCGCCGGGTCGGCATAAGGAGCTGTGGCGGCTGTGGATGTATGCGCCACATTTGCCATGAATAGCAGGCCGCCGTAGGTCCGAAACTCTCCTTTCTTAATTGCAACTCCAGCTACCCATTCGCCTGCATAGGGCACTGCCGGAATAGCATCACTTCTTAAATATACTGGGTCCATCAGATCACCATCCCGCCGGGCGAAATGCCGACATTGGCTCCGCCGCTACTGGTATCTTCATAAGTTCCTGGATTGTAATATACTTGGATTTTATATTGGTAAAGATATAACCAGCCTCCATAATTTGTTACGACACGCAAACCAGCTTGCAATGCATCAATCTCAGGCCACAACCAGGCAACCCCGGTTGCTGGATTCACCGCCACGTCCACATAATACCAGGTTGGGGTAGCGACATTTCGAACTATGCCTGCCGTCTCATAGGTTGTACCATCGATCTTGGTTTGGCCGTAGACTGTGCTCGATTTGCCATATTGGTCGCTGGCAGCGATTCTTTGAGCTATGACAATTTTGGATATGTCACCTGCGACCGCGGCGTCTTGCAAGGAGAACATGACGGCAGTTCCAGAATTGTACACGCTCCAGGTGATAGGATCTCCATCATATCCTAGCCCCATCTGGTCCCATCCTTCGGAGCCGCCGTTGGGATAGAGCGTCAGGACAGAATCAGTCATCGCCCACCCCATACCGGATGACTACATCTGTGAGCCAAAAGTCCTCGGCCAATGTGTCCTCATAGGTCACATACCGGCAGATCTGGAACATGATTTTGTTCCCGCCCGCTCTAGAAGCGGCAACATGCGCCGCCGGGGTGAAGCTCACCGGATCAGAATATATCATGTAATAGGCGGCCTCATGGGTCGTCATGGTGACACCTGCCAGCGTGCTGCCCGCCACATCACAGCTTTCCCCATCGGCAGCCATTCGACCACTGATGGCCATTCGCACGGTTCCGGCAGTAGCGGTGGGTGTTGTACCTAGGAAGGTTGCGGTCAGGGTACCCCCATCCCAACTGTCCGGCATGACGAAAGAGCAATTGGCATATGAGATTGCGGAATGCCCAAATGTGATAGCCTTCAAGTCGAATCTGGTTGTTGGCAAATCATGACTAGTGGGTGCTCCGCTCGGCAAATAACCGGCCCGTTTCCAGATGCCCTGCGACATCAGGGAGATTGTGTCAGTGGACCTATGAATTTTTTTAGTCAGGCATTTTCGATAGGTCAGAGCAGAGTTATCAAATAATTTTACATAATCGGCATCAGGATCAACATCGGCAGACATTGCAGTTAGATTATTAAAGAATACGTCGTTTTCAGTTGCCACCAATGGCTTGATCCGCTTCCCGCCCGTATCATAAAATGCGGCCAACTGGTTTGCAACTGATGCGGATGAACAAGTTACATCCCCGCTTCCAGCCCCATCCTCTCCACCTTCACACCACAGCTCCCAATAGGTCCCCCATGTCCCACCTACTTCTGGCTCGCTTGTTGCGGCAGATAGATGGGTAGATTTCGACCTATACACCGATTGGCCGTGCCCACTTCTGGCATGAGTGCACCGGTCGTTTTCGTTGTATGTTGTAGCTGTGACCCACGCACCGGTATCGGCTGCCGTCGCATCGCTGCCGGTCGGGCCTGGTCGGCAGGCGTTCACTAGAGTCCAATAAGTTCCATTATCCATTAATTACCACCAAAATTTATCGCAATAGTCAGCTACCAAATGTCTCAACGAATGATTAGAGATAGCACCATCCGATACCTGGATGGTGAACACGTCGCCCGCATCAACAACCGGCAGCTCCGATTCTGCTATGTAGCGGTGTACCTCGGCATACAGGCTCGATACCGAAAAAGTCCCATACAGGCCGATGGAAACAAATGAGTGCCCATCGCAACCAGGGATCTCAATCGAGTTATGCCCTGCCTTGATGTCGATGTCTACCTCTTCTTTGTCGCTTAGGTCGGCTTCAAATGCTCTCCATATAGTCGGAGCACCCGACTCTACAAAGAACTCCAGCTTGGGTGCCGGGCTATCCGCGCACGGCAACGGGCCGCTAAATGGGAACATGATATGGCCTGATGTGAAGGTTAGCAAATCGTCACCTAGCACGCCACCAGTGCAGAATCCACCCCCCCATAGGTCATTCTGCAGTTCGGCAAATGTTGCTAGGGCGCGCCAATTCACAGTGTACGAATGGCAAACTTCCCCCCACCTGGATAGCTCAAAGCAGTCCCCGGCCATCATTTGGTTAATCAGGAGCAGCCAGGTTTTATTTACTGTTAAATATACTTTTTTCGTGTACCCGGCGTCATAGTCGCCTGACATCATAAGGTAATTTATCGTGTTGCCATCCGCCCCGGTTGCGGTTATCGAACTACTTGTCGCGGGAAGGCTGACATCTGAGTCATATAATAGTCCCTGTCTTGCAGTGAACTTGAACGGTTCCCTGCATGTGATTTCAAAGTTGCCGTGATAATAGTTTGCATCGAGTGCATTTCTCACACAAGCAAGCGACCTGGCATAGCGGGCTGAGGCAGTAGCCGCATATATGTGATAATCCTCGTCAAATGGGTAGAATTCCACATCTTCGGGTGCCCGATTGAACTCCTCTACAATGGTCTGGATGTCGGCTACTTCGTAGCTGTGGATTTCGCCGCTGTAAGTAGTGGTGTCCCGGCCTTCGTCGGAGATCTCGGACTTGTTCCAACCTGGCAGGCTGTATGAATCGGTTTTCCGGTTGCCTCCGCCAGAGTCCATGCCGTCTCGATCCAGCTCCATCGAGATATCCAGGCCGTGAAATTGTGCATAATGTGTTGCCATCATGACCTCTTCCAAAAGTTTAGAGTTCCGTTCGCTACCAGAGCGGGGTGATCCGTGTACGCCCCGTGGGTTTCCGAGTAATCTTTTGCCATGATCACGTTTACTGCTATCGTATTTGGGATTGTGACAATGATCTTAAGGTGACAATCCAGATCAGCCGTGCTGATGACTGGCAGGTGGGCCAGTTCGGTCGTAGATCGGTATGTGCCAGGTCCATCAATTGTTAGTGTCTCATGAGGGACCGCATCAGGGTTATCGATTGTAATCGAGCCTTCACAGTCGGTATGGCCGGTTTCAGTCGATACCTCTATAATTAGTTTAGATCCACCTGTTGGCCATGAACCTAGGACCAGCTCACCACCTGCCAGCCCATCGTATAGAGGGGTGTAATCTCCTGGTGCGGTAATCCAGTCAGTGACATCGATTTCCTTTATTTCGACGCCAGGTGACCAGTTCACGAAGTTCCCGCCGCGCCGGTAGACCTCGTTGGTTTTCAGCTCAACGGCACATGCTCCAACAACCAAAGTTTTTTCGGTTTTCAGATCGATAGACAGATCCAATGTGATCATCGGTTTCAGATCAGTATCCTTCACATTTGCAGGGATATCAAATACCATCTCTCCATTCGGAGCTGTATAATGGACAGGATCATTTGCATAGAATTCCTCCGAGGCATCCGTTATTGACTCATGGGATTCCCTGAGAATGTCTCGGCTAAATCCAATCTGCGATCCGGTACTAACCTCATACGAGTCCACATAGTCAGGGGCCTTTGCCCCCAGTTCGATTGAGAGTTCATCTGCCTCATTGCGCTCCATTGTGACCACAGGCAGCTCTTCAGGGTCCTCATGCGCCGGATAGAATTTTATGGAGTCGCCGGGCCTCAGCATGGGCAGCTTGCGCTTTTTGGTTGTGACCTTCCATTCGTAGTCTTGGATCAGCCTTTCAAACTTTTTTGTGGTGTACTCCCACAAAATCCCATAGCCGTCGGCGAAACCATTCTCAACCTCGTAGGTTGTGTGTAACCAGATAGCTCCGGTATATGTGGGATCAAAAACCGTTGCATACTGCCCGCCGTAGCCAATTCCGGTAAGGGCATGAGGGCGCGGCTCATCCGCTGTCCCGCGGCTGACTTCCTTGCATTCCGACTCTCGCAAATTATACAGGGCCATCGCGCCCCTCCTCATCGTCGATGTCTAAGTATAGGTGGTCCGATTCCTCCCGCCAATGGAGATAATAGTCATGTGACCTGATCACTTCAGTAAGAACATCTGCAATATTATTCTCCATGCAGGAAACTATTAGGTCCCCATCCAATGTATCCGTTGGACATGTGCCCAACCTAATCCCGGTATCGAAAACGCCCTCACACAATAGATAGCCGTGATCATACCAGCCGCGGGAATAGTCATGATCTATGCGGATATATAGGTCTGTGGCAGTGCGGTAATAGGTTAGGTCGATGTAGGCCAATTCTTCCACATCATGGACTAACGAGAGGCCTCTGACATACTGGTAGCCGATGAAGAACATGGTCTTCTCAGCAAATCTGCTTGCGGTTCCGCAATCTTCAATGCGGACGGTATTATTATCAGTATCCACAAATGAAAATGGCCACCCCGGGGGTATCCAGCCATTCGCCAGGGCCAATAGGCCCGGTGGGTGGTTTAAGGTGAAGTGATCTGCAAAAAGTTTTGCGAATGTGGTCCCGTCTGGGTAAAATAGATCCGGTGTATAGCGATATTCCAATTGCTTTTCTATCCCCTGTAAGGTGAGCTTCTTAGTTCGCTTCTCATCGACCTCATATTGCTCTACATAGCATCTCGCGTATGGCTGGTTAGCATTCCAGAAGGTCGCCTCGGCAAATTGGCGGGCCGGGACCCGTCTGGGCAAAGTCAGATCTGACGACCTTGACCTAAAGCTGTCTGTAATTTGCTGGTCCTTGATTGACCACTTGATACCGTTTTTGGCAGTAGGTTTCTCTATGAGGAATTCTGGAATGCTCGGATTGCGGAGGTAGATGTCCATTAACCGCGCCTCCGCTTTGACAATACTTGTTTTTTTGCTACTTTCTCCAAGAATTTATCCTGACTGCGATCAATCAAGGCTTGTGCCTGCGATTTGCTGAGGCCGTCGGCATTTATGGTCGGAGCATATGTAATTGTAGTCGGGCCTATCGATTCCACCAATGAAGATAATCCACCACTACCCGCTATGCCACCGGTCGCAAAGGTCCGGACACCAAGTTCTTTCATGACTTGTGGCAATATGCGGCGGCCTGCCGCCCTATCTGAGATGGGTACATATGCTTCCCTGCGATTGTCACCGATAACCCGCAGAGATGGCTCGTCTGCGAATCCACCTTCACCGTAATACATAGCGCCCTGACCAATGCTTACCGTTCCGGTATTTTCGCTAATGGAATTGCTGGCCTGTGCACCCCAACCGCCTACTGTGGACCCATAATAAACGCTGCCGTTCATGCCAGAGTACACGCCAGATGTTCCTATCCAGCCACCTCCGCCGCCTATTGAGGTTCCGCCCCAACCAGAACTGCCATCTATCGTCTGCCCATACAGGTCAGACATCGCCGCATTCTGTGCAGCAACTTGCTGAGTATTCTTGGAAACTTCTTTCAGCTCTTTTGCAGACTGTTCCGTCGCTTCCTTTGTGGCTTCGGATGACTCTCCTATCTTGGATAGCTGGTAATTTGCATCGGTCATGTCGGCCACATCTGCAAATTCGCTTGCGGCTCGTTGCATTTCCAAGGCGTTTTGTGGGAGGATTTCAGCTATGTTAGAGTATCCTGGCAGGCCCCCTTTGCCCGCCCCCGCATAACCGGCAGTTTTCCCGATATAGGACGGTTGGAATAGGACATCTGAGAAAACACCCTCTTGCTGAATGGCAAAATCGGAAAGGTAGCTAACGCATTGGCCCAACCCATACTCAACTGTATAGAACTCATCCATGTACCATTTGGCCGACTGCGACATGGGCATCTTGTCACCATATAGGTCAGATTGTGCGCTACCACGTAGCGCACCTACCGTTGCAAAGAGCCCATCTGTGAGCGCGTCCAACTTCCTGCCATATTTGCCGTATTCGTTGGCGGATTCGTCTACAGCGTCCTCTACATCGGAAACTTGCTTGGTAGTTTTGCCAATAGCAATTACAACACGATCATTTGCACTGCTACCACCCGGGAGCATCGATTCTACTTCAGAAAACGATTTTCCCTCATTGAGATAGGCATTCGCGGCAGGATAATATTTGCTCTGGACTCCGACCAAAGACTTTCTGTAAAGGGTTGCTTTTTCAGATGCCATCTGCTCCTGTTCCAATGCACGTCGCATTTCCCCGGTGCCATCGCAATATTCGTTGCTTTCCGCCGTGAGTTGCGTGGTCGCATCCAGGAGCATTAGCTGTGCATAGAAATTTTTGTCAGTGACATCCGAGTATCTCTGTATTGCGGTATTCTCTGCCTGCAATGAATCGTACTCTATCGCGAGCTGATTCATGACACCTTCGGAATATTTGGATATTACCTCTTTGCCTGCCAATGCATTCGCGGTATCCACAATCCAGCTAGGTTCTTCATGTTCTCCAGATGGCATGACAGATGATTTGCCCGCGTACTGTTGCTGCATGGCAAAGATTTTTGCATCCATGCCAGATGCAGACCAGTTGGATTCGTTGTCATTGAATGGATTATAGATGATGTTCTCTTTTGCGGCAGCGGAAATGCTAACCGGTACATACCCACGGTTTGAACTAGACTGGAATCCGGTGCCCGGCGCAGTGATCGTGATCCTGTCGTACTCATCCATCCACCGACTTGAAACATAAGTAGCCGATCCTGCTAGTTTGTAGTTTGCGGATGCAACCGCATTGGATGACAATGATACCTGCTTAAGGCCATCGTTGAAATCTCCAAACACATCAGGACTTTCTAGCCAATCGTCGGTTGCTTTCTTTACACCAATTTCGCAACCAGAGGCGCACTTATCAGCAAGCGATGAACCATAATAATCGTATTCAGTGGACGATGTGGCGGAACTTGCATGAGGTTGGCCGCCCCAAGAAGACAAGCTATCGCTCATCACGAGGCCTTTTGCGGCCATCTTGACGCCCAACTTGCGTAACACATCGGGCAGAATCTTCAGTCCAGCATCGCGGTCTGCGATCGGGACATAAGCCTCTTCCCCCGCTTCGCCAAACATCACGGTTGGTTGGCTGGAAAATCCGCCCTTCGCAAACGATGATAGGCTCCAGCTTTTTAGCGGGGAATATGATAATTCGTTGGTTTTGTACGAAGTATAAGCTCGTTCTGTGGTCCCTGGTAGTGCATAATTGGCCGAAGTTGGCAATGTCCCATAATGGACGTTTGACATGGCCGCAATGGAGGATAACATTGATCTAGTATGAGATGCTGTCGCCTCGGCATCTGTAATTAGCCCGGTGCCGTGAGCTGCCAATACTGGTATCTCTGCCTGGAAGCCTTCAGTTACCGCCTTCCCATCTTTGTCAATACCAACTACGGTATTACCAAGAATGACAAAATGTTCATTGAGTTCTGCCTGAGCAACGTTTACTTTGGTAGTCCAGAATGCTTGATCTATCAGTTCCGGGTGCAATCGCATTAAGTCGGCCTGCAATCCGGGCAACTGACCAACCTGTTTTGGATCGTGGCTAGACAGAGCCGCATTGTAATCTTCCATCAGGCTTACAGCATCCGGATTTAGCTCAAGCCACTGGTATTCGGGCCTGCCTTCCGTGGCTTCCATGTAGGAAGTATTGTTTGCCAGGTAGGTAGCAATCACATCCGCATTTTCTTCAGCCCATTTGTAGAAATCGCTTTCCAGTTTGTCAGTCCCTAGTAAAAGGTCAACATTTAGCCCTAACCTGGTAGCCTCTAACTTGGTTAGCTGATCATCTAGGTTGGCCTGGTCGAATTCGACGGGGAAGTCCACCTTCATCGATTTCAGGGAATTGATGTACTCTCCCAATTCGTTTTTCTCTTCGAATGATACGACACCATCAGAAAGTGCATTAGATAATGCGTCGCTTACATCACCACCATATTGTTTTATATATTTCGGGATATCAATTGCAACGTCTCTGAATTCCGCTTTTATCTTTTTAGTTGCACTTTCTGCCGTATCCTCCAAGGTGGAGAATTCTCTTGTGTATTCGGTTCCATCGACAGAAATAACGGCTTTCAAAGTGCCGGATTTGCCGCTCGCGGATTCCTTGAGTAGATTCCAGGAAACTTCACCATTGGCAAATGTCGAGTATTCACCGGATTTGAGCGACTTGTCCTTATAGAAAGATTCTCGTTCTTGGTTGGATACCCATTTGCCGTTAACCTGCGTCATCCCGGCAGATGAGGCGCTCCCATACGCTTTTACCCACTCTTCGCCGGTCAATCCACCTGCAACTTTGGCCGCTTCGGTTGAAACTTTTAGAGCATCCCCCAAATATGCATCAGTTAACGCCTTTGGCAATCCGGTATCAAGTGCCGAATTCAGCCCATCGACATATGAATTGCCTGTTCCCTGCCCCAAATTGGCTGCGCTCGCTTGTGCTTCTGCATACGATTGGTATCCTGTGGTGTCGGCAACCTTTGTAACTGTCTTCTCGGCAGTTCGCGCTATCTTGGCCTTCCTTTCTGCTATCTCTTCCGGCGTGTCTTCTTCCATGCCGAGTGTTTCGTTGACCCAGTCAGTGGCGCTTTGTGCCCATGCTGGTAATGTGGTAGCGGCAAAATCGTCTGCCGCCGCAACGAGCCCGGACATGGTATCGAGCACTTGTCCAAGCACAGGCAGCGCCGCAGTGCCCACATGAATGAGCGCCGTGCTCATTGTGTTTGTGAACTTCTGCCATTTTGCATCGACTGTCGCACCTTGTGCGCCAAATGCCTGGGCTAGGCTGCTACCGGTAGCGAGCTGCTCATTGCTCATCTTTAGAGCTTCGTTGTACTTGTCTTGCATTCCCACCAAGCCGGATGAGACACGCGCTCCGCCTTCACCCCAAATGGCTATCCGGGCCTGTTGCTGTTCCGTTTCGGTGCCCACAGTGGCTATCGCGTTGCTGGATTCTATGAGGGTACCATATAGATCCTGCTCCAGTTTGGCTTTGAGCTGGTCTACGGTAACATTCATCATGCTGGCCCATTGCTCAAGCCTTTCCGGTGAAGACGGGGCCATCGCGTAGGCCATCATGGACTGCAACCCAGTAGCCGCAACCTCCATAGGCATATTGATTGATGCCAGGACCGCGCCAAATGCGGTAGTCGACGCTATGCCCTCATCGAATGTGGTGGCAATGCCGGATGCTCGGACCAGGAAGTCAGCTAACTCTTTCTCGGAGCCGCCCACGTTATCTGCCATTGTGTTAATGACAGACCCAAATTTTTGAGCATCTGCGATCGGCACCTTGAACGCATTTGAGATTCCTGCTATCGAGTTGGCCGCTTCCTCTCCAGACATACCCCAACCGGCAGATGCCATAGCGGTATCTTTGACGAATTTGGGCAAATCCGATTGCTTGACGCCAAGCGTACCGCCCACAGTGGCGATTTTCGCTATCTCGGCTTGTGCAATTGGCATCTCCTTGGATAGGTTGAGCAGGGTGTTGGAGAGCTGAGTGAGTGCGGCACCTTCGGCACCAGTTGTCTTGCTGACGCCTGCCATCAGGGTTTCCCAACCGCGGGCCGCATTGACTGATGCAGCGCCAAGGGCGATTACACCCGCACCTGCTACAGTTGCTGCTATGCCGACCGGACCCAGCGCTTGAGCTAAACTAGATGCCATGCCCCCGGCCATGCCAAACTGTTGCTGCATTCCCATGGTAAGGGAAGATCCAAGCTCTTTACCAACGCTGGAAAACTTACCTTGTTGGCCGGTCAAGGACTTCGACAGCCCGGCCATGAATGAATTGTCAACTTCTGGCTTGATCTTGATAGTGGCCTGCTTTTCTGCCTTGTCTATAGCTGAAAAGAAATTGGAAAAGTTGGGAGTGGCAACTTCAGTCTTTATTTGAGGAACTTTCAGGTTGCCAATAGTCCGCTCAAGATTTTGCAGTTCGGTTTTGATGCTGGAAAAGTCGGCAGTTCCCGTCAGGCTAAAGGCTGAAATATGTAATCACTCCTTAAAATTTCGTAGGTGGTCTGAGTCCGTGCTTGGTGCACGCGGTTTTGATTTTATCTGGCTCGGATGCTATCTCTTTTTGCGATGGAAACAATTCTGAAAACGATTGCGGTTTGCCACCAAAGCAACCAGATAACACGTTGCCTATGGCCTGTGAATTCATCCAGGCGGCAGACTTCAGCATATCGATTTCATGAGCGTGCTTCTGCCGGTCGAAATGCAGTTTTGCTAGAAGCTCGTTATATGAATATTCTTTCCAGAATTGGGCAGGCGATAGACCTAAACTGTAGGCGAGGCGGGCTGTATCTCGCCAGAATCGAGTTCTTCCAGGGTCTTCTCCGCCTTCTTCATCTGCTCCGCTATCTCCTTCTCCGCTTTCGCTTGCATTTTGGCCGCCACTTTCAGATTGATCTTTTCCAGATCGCGTAAGGCTTTCCACCTCACTTCTTGTGAGGCAAGAGAAGAAGGGTCATTAGCAAGCAGAAATGATCTTTGAATCGCAATTAGCAAATCGTCCCAGGATTGGCCAGATGCCTTGTATTCTGTGACCAGCCCGTCAACAAGCTTGATATCAGACAGGTCTGCATTTTCGGCCTGCAATGCATGATAGAGTGCCCTAGTTTGTATCGTAGCTGTATTGAGCGAATTCATGATGGCGAATTTGCCGTCCATCGTGATTATGCCGGTTGGGTTGCGTTGCGTGGGCATTTCACGTTTGATGCCGGACCTCGGAAAGTCCAAGTAAGGCAGTGCCCACTCCTCAAATAGCCTGGTCTGCTCGTTATTCCATTTGAGGATTCGGGGCTTGTCTAGGTCGATTGTGACCGATGGCAGGCCTTTTTCGGGATTGGATTTCTTAGACATGGGCACCACCAAAATCAACGCCATTTAATTGCTCAATAGCCACTTTCAAGATTGCGCAAGTCATTTCTCCCGGATGAGCAATAACTTCTACTCGCATTACTCCACTTGACAAATCGACATCGTCGAACATTATTTTGCCATTGCTAGCATTTGCATCATTTAAATCAATTCTAAATCCCATATATATCAATTCCTGCATTGAAAATCCTGTATAATCGGCCAAAGCGGCTACCCAGGACGTAGTTTCAGGTGCGCAGCCCTAGCTTTGGCCGTATTCTCTATGTATGAATTCGGATATTACCGACGACGTTTGCTAATGCTTCTCTGCACGAGTCGTCTACATATCGCTTTATTTCTGCCATCTGGTCTTCATCAAAATTTATGCACATGAAAAGGGCAGGATCTAGCCAATCGGCTAGCTGCCTCAATTTAGTTGCTATGACTTTGCGCATAATTTCCACTATCCTTTGCGATACCTGATAGGATCAGGCCCATGATTGCGGAACGTCAGCCCGGTTTTGATGAGTGCTCCGGCATCATGGTTCGGGTTGAACTTCTGTATGATACCAAAGCCCTCATATCGCTTGTCATTGGCCTCATCCGTGTATAGGACCACAACCACCTTAGATGTCTCGGATGAGTAGTCTGTGGCATCCAGACCACCAGCCAGGTGCGTGTGGGCCAACTCCGCCACAATTCCGGCACCGGTTTCGCCGTCTTTCACAATGGCCGATATTCCGAGAGCTAACACTGCTTCGCAGTGTAGAGCAGAGGCCAACTGGCTTGCCGTGGTGGTGATGGCCCCGGTCGCATATGCCAGCGTGACTACAATATCATATCCAGTGACAGCCACATCGATTGTAGCATTGGTTGTACCTGGATCGACCAACTGGATGGATACCAGGTCCCCGACCGAGCCGCCCGGCAGGTGAGTCAGGGTTATGTGACTGTTGGTATTCCCTCCAGACGTGGTATATGTGGCCTGGGTGTTCATCCAATGTGCATTCGCGGTTGCCTCCCATTGTTTGTGGATGAGAGCAGCCGACTGGCATGAATCTCCTAGATGCATGTAGGCTTCTTCTTTCCATGATTCGGAAAGCTGCCAATCCAGAACACCGACAAATTCTGTAACCGTCAGATAGTGACCCGTAGCGCATGTGATAGTATCGCCAGGATCAGCAGCAGTGGCGAATACTACCCGGCCACCACAGTGCTCAATTCTGGAAATGGTCGGAATGGTGCCGGTAGACGCAAAAGTCGGCGTGCTGTCATCATTCATGTACCGCTTATCGGGATTGGTGATTTCGTAGACTGTATAGCGCGGGTAGCCGTCGGAGGATAGATTAACCTCCGACATTGGCTCATTTGAGTAATTGTTGTTACTTCCCCGCGCCAAATACAGTGCTCCTGAATAGCCGTGCATTGGTGCTAATGCCATGATTAGCCCTCCCTAAGCGTGATTCCAAGTGAGTACAGCGGCGCCAGTGGCCGGCTTGAAAGTGAACGTGACCACATCGTTCTTCTGAGCGTCCTGCGTGACCTTCCAGTCCATGACGTGGGCCGTGCTGGAATAATATGTGGTGGTCACGTCGGCATCTGGGTAGATCTTGAAGAGCAGATCCGAGCCAGCATCGAATGCCTCGAAAACATCTTTCAGACCAGGATTGGAAGCCTCTTCAATGTCATACATAGCGGTGAACGGGATCTGCCAGACCTTGTAATTCATGCTGGCAGTGGGCGCTTCATCTCCCCAGCACATGAAATCTTCGGTATTCCAACTCTGATCAGGATTGCCGGTTTTAATTCCAAGAACCTCAACATAGCCAGCTCCAACCGTGAGCTTGCTTTCCTTACCTTGTACAGGTGCGATAGTCATTTATATTTTCTCCTCTAGATTGCAATCTATTCTGAAAACGGTACAATGCCTCTGGAAAGATCCTTCATCGGCGGTAATTATTGTTATTTGACAACTTGCTGATTCAAAATAATTTCAACGTGACGATTCCCTAGAATCGTTATTGTCCCGTCATCGCCCCGTATTTGCGCGGTTTCGTACCATTGGGACATTTTGACGATGTGGTCTTTTTTCGATTCAAGTCGTTCTAATAGCAATTTCAAACTATCAATTCCAAACGAATTGATTTCAGCCGGCGATATGTCATCGGATATCATATGCGTCACAGGGATACCTTCTTATAGTAATAATTAGTAATTACTTGCTATGGCAAAGATCAATGAAACTTTGTCGGATGAGGCCCACGTGGTTCTGCGATCCTACCAGTTTAACCAAGGATATAAGAACCAGGGAGATGCTTTAAACGCATTCTTGATAAACTATGGTGGGTCTTCTGTGAAAAGTATAGATGATTCGGCCAATGTGCCGGAAAACCGTGCGTGCTGGAAAGTAGAACACATCAGCATGCATTTACCGGATCGTTACGAGGGTGACTTGAAATGATCTCTACGGGATGGCCGCGACTTTGTGTCTCAGAAAACGAGATGCATGTACATAACGAGGATGGGAGCATCATAAAGTACACTAAATCCGAGCCGGCGATGATCTCGCCGGACCAAGAAAAAAACATGGAACGAAATGGTGATTTAAAATGAGAAATATCGCATTATTGCTTATAGCCATCGCCCTCGTGGGCATGGCAAGTGCCGTTGAGCTGTCGAATAGTAACCTATCTCGCGATATCTTCAAGGGATTTGTTGAGGAAGATCTCGTGTTGCCTACGCAGACCTTTCAGCCAGTGGGTGATGCCTGGAATGCCAGCCAGGGCAAAGTTGTTGGGGCATTCGACTATTCCGAGGTTGCCGATATGACAAATGCGTTTGCCGAAGGCAGTTTGATCAGAGTCGGCAACCTGTCAGATGGTCAGGGCCATTACCTGGATGGGACGAAGCATTACATCCAGCCCTGAATTCTTTTTTCAAACATAGTCAACAGTCAATATCTCTTCCCATGTCGTTAATTCCTCATTGGTACCTGAATGATGCATAATGTTGGATATTCCAAGTACCAAATTCAGACCATCATAGGGTACTGTCCTATGGGTCCATAGGTAGGTTTTGACCAGTTCGGCCAACGATGTTGCATTGGCTTCACTTGCTTTCGATATGCAGCGGACCTCGATCTGACCCGACGCGATCTTGTTGCCGTGGGTTCGTGTGCCAAAGTATGGCTGCTCTGAGATCAATAGGTCGATAACGGAGATGCATGCATAGGGCGATGTCTCTAATAGGCTGTCCTGCAACGTAAAGTTTCGGCCTGAGATTGTACCTGATATCAGGTTGCCTATGGTATCATCGTTCTGTAGGGCGGCGGCTAGTGCGGTGGAAAGGTTAGACATAGGTATTTATCCTCAAACGGTGTCTATATTTTCATGAAAACAATTGCATGTTTGATTGTGTTGGCAATGCTGACATTACCAGTCATCGCATTCCCGGACGACTTTGAGACAAATCCTGACGTATGCAAGCTCTTCATGGATAGCGGTAAATCCATGTCGATCGTGTATGCTTGGCAGAATCCCATTACCGGGCTATGGGAAGCTAGACTTGGATATGGTGCCTATAACGGGCCGGTCATGCTGCCGATAACGTTTTCCGGTGATGTGTTGGGGACGGTGTCAATAGATCTGACTGATATTTCGGTAGTTGGTAAGTAGATATGCGATATCCAGATTGGCGAGTTGGCGAAGTTTACCAAGAAGCCGAGATCTGCCAGCATTGCAGATCTGGATTTGAGAAGCACAAATTTCAATGCATCATGCCCCATATCGCGGATAAGAGTACCGAACCAGAAGCCGGCCCGAAATGGAGCAATGTATGGGAAGAGTTGGTAGATGGTGATAACATGTATCCAGGAAGAGAATGCAGACTTGAAATCCCCGGAATTGAACCGGTTGAAATTGAATTGCGGACCTCGGACAACAAAACCTGCCGCAAAACGACAGACCGAAAGGCAGCGCATGAAGCGGAATTTGAGGCGAATCATCATGATAAATGAAGACGCCTACATGCCGGATAAACTGGATAGATTGTTGTATGCAAAAGCGCACGTGCCCATTGAAGACATTGGAGAAATCATGGACGAGATATTCGAGGATTGCATGTTGTACCACCAATGGGTACAAAGACAGCTTGTTGCGAAATCACGAGGGGTAGTTATGAAAATTGATGACGAAGTCAGCGGAATAGAATTGGAACTCAAAGATGGCTATATCAACGGATATATTGATATCCATGTATCGGGTGCGGTTGATGACACAAAGTTCATTGCTCTTTACAAAATGTTGAAAGAGCTTTGCGAATACGAGGTCACACTCACTCGCTGAAAACATCATCGATTATGCCAGGTGCCTTAACCTGCATAATCATAGCGGCAGGCCTGATAAATGGCCTCCCTTTTTTTGGATCAAACTCTTGGTAAACGGCATAATCGGCAACTGATCCCAACGTGATATCAAACACACACGGGGCGCGCCTTTCTACATAGCTGCCTTGCTCCAGTGCATCGCCCCTCATGTAATTAGTATCATGCTTTGCCAATTTGTGAGCTGCATTCTTGCCTTCGATGAGGATTTGCTGCGATGCTTTCTCACCTTTTGCATCAAGTTGCTTGATTTCTTCAGCAATCGCGGCACGGAGGGCCGAGGTATCAACTTCCATCTGGATGGTCAAGCATACAGCTCCTGCAATTTCGCGGTACTCGGATGGGGGCGATCAGCAACCTGCTTGGTAAACCCATATTCCAGCCAGCACCGGCAATTTACGTCTTTTTGGGCCGGGAACTCCTGCGTATAGGTCTTCTTTCCGGCCTTTAGGTTGAATTCGCCGTCTATGGTTATCGTCATTCCGTGAATCGCGGCATGCTCCTTTCTCACCCGCCTATCGCCCACCGTCCACCAGGTCTTTGTCGTGCTGCCTGCTTCCTTGGCGATCTGCAAGCTGCTTCCTCTTACGGCTC